>Ga0163147_10004790_pt1 | contig 16930 bp, 18 predicted proteins | sample OliLakLV19MP6G1_FD_148597 | JGI IMG/M metagenome (GOLD analysis project Ga0163147, IMG submission 148597) | Freshwater microbial mat bacterial communities from Lake Vanda, McMurdo Dry Valleys, Antarctica- Oligotrophic Lake LV.19.MP6.G1 | ecosystem: Environmental > Aquatic > Freshwater > Lake >...
CGATGGCCTCCTGCCCTATGCCGGAGAACCACTTGCTAACCTTGCCTTGACGGAGGAGTTTGAGCATCTTCTCCTCGATCATGCGAGGTAACAGAATACCTTTATAGAGCCTTATCAGGTCTTCATCTGAGATTTTCTCGCGCTTAAAGCTGATGGGCTTTTTTGTTTTAACGTCTTTGGACATGAGGGTGCAAAAATATCCCTTTATCGGGAGCGGAGGGTATAGGAAAACGTCTTAAAAACCATCCAAAATGACAGTGTGCCACACCTAGGTGTGCCACACTGTCGTAACTAATTGATTGTCAAAGCCCCCAGGGCTTTTTTAACTAAATTTCAAATTTGCAGAAAAAACACTTTACTGCAGCTCTCGGAGAATCTTCAAACTATGCACTTCACGGAGTGATTCTACATGCAATTGATAGTATAATATGAGCTGATCCACCAGCCTCTTCCTGACTTCATGGGTCACCTCAGCTTTGCCTTCAGATCCGCTTTTCATGATCTCTCCAAGTAATCGCAAGTCCTCCATGTCCATCAGGTAATTGTGTGTAGGCCGAACAGTAACAATGTGTCCTTCAAGCAGATCAAAGTACTTGCCATCCAAATCGCGAATCTCACAATCCATACCAAACCCCAGGTAATGCGAAAGGGACACCAGAAATCTGATCAGGAAATCCCTGTCAAAGCGACCCGGTGAATCATATCCAACAAGGGAACCGTGAAGAAAGGTGAACAACTCAGGATGAGGTTCCGAGGTATTTATACACTTTGAACACATCTCCGCCAGGCAGGTGATGACCGCAGACTTCCGCATGTCAAAAGGAATGCTTTGCCACGTATGATCAAGCCGGGCTTCCTTGATGCGATGGATTTTCTTATGATCCTGGTGGTACGCGACCAGATCTACCAGACTCAATAATTGAAGGGAAGAAGCCGGCGTCACCGCTTTTGCCTTTCGAACACTATTGATCACAAAGGTCTGGTGACCTTTCTGTTCGGTATACATATCCACGATCAAGCTGGTCTCGCCATACTTGACTGTGCGTAATACGATGGCCCGGGTATGATAGATCAAGCGCGAAAGATCGGGAAAAAGGTGGAAGGTTTAGGAGATGGAAAGGCAGAAGGGGCAGAAGGGCAGAAGAGAGGCTATATAGATAAATTAGGAAAGATCAACTTTAAGTCCCCTTTTAGGGGATTTAGGGGCAGAAGGGCAGAAGGGACGCTATATAGATAAATTAGGATAGATCAACTTCAAGTCCCCTTTTAGGGGATTTAGGGGCAGAACGGCCTCAAGGGCAGAACGGCAGAAAGGACTATAAAGTCAGTCAACTCATAAAAAATCAAAACAATCAAGGCTTTATCAAGTTATATTTAGTTGAAACCATATTTAAAAAATTAAACTCAAAACATGAAAAGATCAGCAACAGCCAATTGGAAAGGTTCAGGTAAAGAAGGAAGCGGAACCATGACAACACAATCCGGTCTCCTCAATACCGATCAATATAGCTATCGTACCCGTTTTGAAGACGGCATCGGGACCAACCCTGAAGAACTTGTCGCTGCAGCGCATGCAGGTTGCTACTCTATGAAACTCAGTTTTGTCCTTGGGGCAGCTGGTTTTACCCCTTTATCAATAGATACCAAATGTTTCATCACACTTGAAGGAGGTGCTATCACTGAAAGCCATCTAGCTACAGCAGCGACAGTCCCAGGCATTGATGATGCTACCTTTCAGAAATGCGCTGCTGAAGCCAAAGAAACCTGCCCAATTAGCAAATCATTGAATACCAATATTACACTCGAAGCGAGCCTTGTGTAAGTGAAAAATGATGCTTCGATACATTCGACAAGCTCAGTGCGGCGCTACACTCAGCAACCAAGAAAATAAACGAAGTACCAAGAATGAAAAGCTTATCATTTCGCCCTGCAAAAACTTATGTTGGCATTGAAAACTTGCCTCCTTGGGATTTGCATGCAAAAGGGTGCGCGTAAGGGCAAAACAGGGGGCGGGGGCAAAAAGAAGTTAAGATTGAAAATAAAGAATCAAAAATTTGTAGCGGCGTCTTGCAGAGGCCTGATTGTGAATTGTGAGTTATGATTTTGATGTGGTCGCGTCAGGAGACGCGAAAAATATTGCATTCAAGTCAAAAGACTTGAACGAACGGTTAAATTGATACTACTGATTCTATAACGCATTATAAAGCTATTCATTGGAACAAAGCCTGCACACAGAAACATATATACCGGGACAATGTAACATTGGCCCGGAGGAGATAAGAAGGCGCAAACGCTTAGGCTATATTGGACTTGCTATAATGATTGTATTTATCATACTTGCTGAAACGTATCATGTCCAACAAATTTGGAAACTTGCCTTGTTTGCTCCTACGGTGTATGCATTATCAGGATTTATACAAGCCAGATATAAGTTTTGTTTTGTATTTGGCTTTTTTGGTCTATTGAGTATGGCTGGTAAAAGATCGCGGGTCAAAGATGCAGATCAGTTGACCAAAGACCGGGCTATGGCATTTCGAATCTTGAGCCAGGTCATTTTTGGGAGCAGCCTTATAACACTTCTTTACTATTTTCTTTCCTAAGCAATGCCTTTGATGTTTAAACAAACCGCATTAATCCATTGGAATAAAAATTCCCCGGGTAGCTCTGAAATGATCGGTGTAAATTGTCACAAACAACATTGAAGGCATCTGCCCGTCTAACCAGATTCGTCTCAACGAATCACCCATTGATTCAATCCCTGAATAAGGAATTACTCTCCCTTGTATGTCTGTGAGTTGTACCTGAAGATTCCTGGTGTCCGCTACATCACAGACGATATTAATGCTATGTTCATCCCCGTCATACCACAAGCTTAATTTGTTTTCCGAACCAGGATCGTTTGTCGCACTCAACATAAATACATCACAGGCCGTATAGGTACATGCGCTAAACATATCCTTCATTTCAACACAATAACAACCTGATTGCTCAGGCACATAACAAAGGTCAGTACTCAAGAATATCTGGTTTTCACACGCTCTCCATACATAACTGAATCCCGGCAAGAAGTCTGTACATAAGGTGTCTTCATGAAAAGAAACAGTAGGCTCAATTGGGAAAGGCACTAAGACGGATGCTATTGAATCATAGATGGTTCCCTCACAAGTCTTATCCTTCATAAAAACCAGTTTATAATCTACCGGCAAAGTCGCTGGACAATCCACATACGCATACTCCGGACTTTCAATACCTGAAATGGTATCTATAGAGATACCATTGGAAATGGCAATGGTCCACGGTGGTGTCCCTGTCATCAGGACGTCAAGCGTGACGCATAGATCACAGAGTCGCTGTGTGCAGCAGATATAAGCTTCCGGCACTGGATGAACGCAAATAGTGTCCCTGCAGGTAGTGAGACAACCATTGAGTTCAATTTCCAACTCCACCTCAAAACAGCCGGGTGTATCAAACTGAACCCATATCGAATCTGCAGATGTAACAGTCAATACCGTACTTGAATCTGTCATGACATTCCATGTGGAACCGGCAAGAAGTGTATCGGTAGACGTGTAATATATCAGGATTGAATCTCCAACGCAGAGCGTATCCGGTGCATGTATCTCACATGCTAGGAGACAGACCTTGAAATCACTGCAAACGGTGTCGATATCTGTGCCTTGCGTGAGGATGACACAAACACATCCTGAGTCAACAACCGTAATGCACTGTGTAGAGCCCGGCAATAAAGTACCGTCACAAGTATACCATTGATACTGATCCGCAGTATCTGATACGCACAACTGATCCCCTGTGAGCTCTAACGTGCCAATGCAGTCCAGAAAATGAAGATCTATAGTGATGATGGAATCACATCCTTCCGGAGGAATGATGATAAATGTACCGGTAGGGTTGAATTCATTGAACGTATGTCCGAGCACTTCGACACTATATCCATCTCCCATGCATCCGCTATACGAAATAGTATCCCGTGCCGGAGGATTAAAGACCAAATCAATGATAATGATCGAATCACACTCATGGCTATTGATCATAGTGTCTGTACCAATTGGATTGGACTCATCATAACGTACGGAATCGACTATGACGAAGTAACCATCCCCTTTACAACCATTATATAACTCGTACGAGAAGGTGGTCGGGTAAAAAACACATGTTATTGTGACAATCGAATCACAACCATTGCTGCCGGTGATCACTTCAATACCGGTGGGATTAGACTCATTATACAGCACGCCATTCAGATCTACTTCGAAGCCATCTCCTACACAACCCTCATACGTTATGGAGCCAAATGTTGTTGGATGGTATTCGAGCTGAACAATGATCATGGAATCACATCCGTGTATTGTCGCCAGGATTTCGATACCTGAAGGGTTGGACTCATCATACTGGGTTCCATTGACGATAACTGAATATCCATCTCCCTCGCATCCAGAATACTGTTGGTACTGTATGACAGGTTCATAAGTAAGGACAGCGATATATAGGATCGAGTCACAGCCATTTTGAGAATCACCGTACAGCGTATCAATCCAGTTGCCTTCCCTGTAATATGTACCATTGATTTCAATGGAATCGCCTTCACAAATTGTTTCGGTGACTGATGCGGTAGAAGTTGGCTTAACATTTACGAGCACAAAGCAGGTATCAGGATCTTCGAGCGGCACTTGAACGATGACTTGGAGCGTGCAAATACCAGGCGTGGTAAAACACGCAATGTGCGGATTTGCCTCGTTCTCATTAGTGATTGTACCTCCGGTATTAGACCATGCATAGGTGGTGCCTGGGGGATCTGCTACAAGGTAGAAGACCGGACCGCATTGATTAAGACAAACCTCACCGGGTGCAAAAATGCACTGGCCTTGTAGTTGTGCCACAACAAATAATAAGCAGAATATAGTTGATATCTTAAGGTACCTCATTAGCGGCCACAAGATAACAAATATTAAATAATTTTAATATGTAAAATTTCAGTACTCGCCTATACCCTAAAACTGGAAGTAAATGAAGGCGCTGCTACTCTCCTGGCTCAGGGCCAGTGCAAACAACATCAGTGCCCAAACGATGGCCAGAAACCACCATGGGATCTTTTGTGCCAGTTGCAACACGGAAGATTTCCGCATCAGCCAATGGGCTATCACCATCAGCGTTATGATCACACTGACCTTAATGATCGCAAGTGTAGTCAATAACGGTTCTGCATCATGAGACATTCCAAACATAGAGCCCAGCATCGTCCATGCCTGTGTAAAGGTCCCTGCCCTGAAAAACACCCAGGTCACATTGATCAGAAAGAATGTAAAGAGTGCATACAGAAAGGCAAGTGATGTATGGCCCGCACTGATGCCGGCCACTGCAACTTCCTGATCAGCCGGTATGGCTTTCTTTAAAAACTTATCACGAATAAATTTTTCAACCCACAGATAAAAACCATGCAATCCGCCCCATACAACAAAGGTCCAGTTGGCACCATGCCACAATCCACCTAATAACATTGTGATCATAAGGTTGATGTAGGTCTTCAATTCGCCTTTGCGATTTCCACCCAGCGGGATATAGAGATAATCTCTAAGCCAAGCAGAAAGGGTGATATGCCATCGCCGCCAGAAATCCGAGAAGCCGACGGCTGCATAAGGATATTTGAAATTTTCGGGCAAAATAAATCCAAGACACAATGCAACCCCAATAGCGCAAGTGGAATAACCGGCAAAATCAAAAAAGATCTGGCCTGAAAATGCCAACACCCCCATCCAGGTATCTAACGCCAGTAGCTGGCCGGTATGTCCAAATACATCATTAGCCGCGCCTGCAAGCTGACCATCTGCCAGGACGACCTTCATAAACAAGCCGAGCGTTAGTAATAACAGTCCTTCAGTCATTTGCTTCATTGTCGCGCTGCGTGGTGATTCAAACTGGGGTACTAATTGAGGTGGCCTTACGATCGGGCCGGCGACGAGATGAGGAAAGAAAGTAACAAAGAGTGAAAAATCAAGCATGGACTTCACCGGCGCACTCTTTTTGTGATACATATCAATTGTATAACACAACGTGGTAAAGGTGTAAAAGGAAATACCGGCAGGCAGGATGATATTCGGTTTGGCAGGACTGAAATCAATACCAACGAGATTTACCAGGGTTACAAAGTTCTCCAGTAAAAATGTTCCGTATTTAAAAAAGCACAACATGCCGAGGTTACCAATCAGGGACAGCACTAATAGGAGTCGCTTCTTCGTGAGATTCTGTTGAGTATACAAGGCACGGCCGACAAAATAATCAACCACTGTTGATAGCCATAGCAAAAGGATGAAAGGAGGGTTCCAGGCTGCATAGAATATATAACTCGCGAGGAGCAGGTTGATCTTCTTTGCTCTCCATGATATCGGGAGGTTGTGCAGGAGCAGCATGATGAGAAAGAAGGCTATGAAGGTGTAGGAGTTGAAGACCATTTAGGTGCTTTTTTTGTTTAGGAGATTAGAGGCTTAGGAGGTTAGAGGGTATTAATTCTAAAGACATTTCGTAATGTTAAATGGTAAACGTTAAATGGTAAACGTTAAATGGTAAACGTTAAATGGTAAACGTTAAATGGTAAACGTTAAATGGTAAACGTTAAATGGTAAACGTTAAATGGTAAACGTTAAATGGTAAACGTTAAATGGTAAATAGTAAATGCGTTTCATGCTGCTGGATGGAGTTTCTTGTGCTGAGCGAAGCCGAAGTATCTCCGCCAGCATGTATCGTGTTTTTAAGTTGATAGGTTTATTAGGTTTATAGGTTTTATTAATCCTTGCCGCTGGATGGAGTTCTCTCCGCCAGCATGTGTCTGGTTTATAAGTTGATCGGTTTATGAAATTATATGCTATTCATTTTCGGAAATTTCCAGCCACGCTGCTCCTGAAGGATGCGGATAAATTGCTTTGTAAAATCAATGGCATCTGTCGGCGTCAGGTGTGAAAACTCAGGGCACTGATATTGACTGATTTCAGGAAAGTCCAGATAGTGAATACCTGGACATCCGGTGACCGCTAAAATCTTTTCCCAGTATTGATCCCGGGGAAAAGCTTTGTCTTCACCATCCTTAAACGGACCGCTTGATGGAGTGCGAACGAACAGGATGGTACCGCCTCTTGACTGTATTTTGTCTGTTGCAGCCTTAACCTTCAACAGCATTGAATCAAGGGGCGCTCCACTGATTGGCGGCTTCTTATTCATGCTGGCAAACAAAGCCCAGATGGAACGTTGCTTATTGACTTGTGCTGTGTCAGCGAGAAACAAGGGGCCCATATATTCCTGGCGGTCGAACTTGACCCGATCAAAATCACGTGGAAAAATGGGACCCATCATCACTCCGGGCCGGCTTGGAATTTCCCATTGGTCCATGAGTGCATTGAGTGATATATCCTCTCTGTCCAGAAATACGAAGGTGGATTCAATATACCTATTCAAGACAAAGCCCGCGCGTTGGGCTGGTGTAATTTCCTGATGATATTTCAGGGCCTTTTCCGGTCTGGCTTTGTTACCGGGATTGGTGGAAAAGAATAATCCTTCTGTGACATCAATAATCAGTTTGCCTTTAAAAGCAGGATCATCCGCCAGGTTGTACAAGACGGGTAATGGCGTACTGCCTACGCAAGCCAACTGGACTGGGTCTTCCCCTGTTATGGATTTCCAGGTATCAATATCCAGATCAAACTTGATTCTGGAGGACCCGATAAATACGGTTGATTTGTCAGCGGGTTGGTATACCCTACCCCGATGGTAAGCCCATAAGGGTCCGTCGTCATCAAAGGAGATATTGACACCCTGATTTCGTTGGTAAAATTCCCAGGAGAGGAGCGCAAGCAAAAATAACAGACCTGCGGCGATTACCGGCCGCTTGAGTGGTGTGGAGGACATTGGTTTCGTTTTGTGTTGATTATACTAATCATTCGAAAGATCAGAAATAATATTTACTTCACACAACTCTTTCAAAATAAATGGAATATTCATCGAAAAAAGAATATCTTCTTATCTGATTATATCCATTGGCAACATTTTGGCGCATATAGAGTTAAAATAATAAGAGGCACTTCCTCCTTCATGCCATCTGATATCATCATCAATATCTATATGGTATGTTGCTTGTTTCTTAAAACCGCAAGCTGTTGAATTCTGAGAAAAATAAAATCACAAATATGATCCTACCTTTTACGAAAAACGAAAAATCACTTACCCTAGGTGTCGAAATGGAAATCCAGCTGCTGAATCCTAAAACATTACGTCTTACACCCAAAGCTCCAGATATCCTGAAAATGATCCACCATGAAAAGCTAACTAAAGAAATGTTTCGGAGCACACTTGAACTGGTCACTGGTGTATGCCCGACAGTTCATGAAGTGAGTGAGGACCTTGGCTACACTTTAAAAGAAGTCATGGTAGCTTGCAATGCAAAAGAAATCCTACTGGCTGGAACCGGAACCCATCCGGCAGCTGATTATAATAACAGGATTCTAAGTGCTTCCTCGCGTTATCACGAATTATTAGACAGGAATCAATGGCTTATCCGTAGAATGGCTGTGTATGGACTCCATGTACATATTGGAATGCATGATGGTGACGCCTGCATTCGATTTAACAATTTCTTTCTGCATTTTATTCCTCATCTGATCGCCCTTTCCGCAAGTTCGCCTTTCTGGAGAGGCACAGATACCGGTCTTGCAGCATGTCGGCCTACCACCTATGAGGCACATCCTACGTCAGGACTTCCTGTCATCGTGGAAGATTGGAATGAATTTAATGAACTCTATGCTCTCCTGCTCAAAACAGACTCCGTACACAGTATGAAAGACATTTGGTGGGACATGAGACCAAGCCCAGGATATGGAACGCTTGAAATAAGAATATGTGACGGCCCAGCCACCATGCTTGAACTGGAGAGCATTGTAGCATTCATACATCTGCTGGCGCATTGGTATCAGGATCATGCTGAGGAATTTGCTGCCAAGAATAACCTTAAACCTTTAGAATGGGTATTGCGGGAAAATAAATGGAGGGCGATCCGCTATGGTACTGATGCTGAAATCGTAAGCCATGAAACACTGGACAGCATCAAATTATCAGACCATATTTTAAACTGGCTTGATAAGCTGAATCCATACATTGTTAAACTTGGCTATAAGTCCTATGCCAAATGTATTGAAGATATACTCCTTAAAGGAAATAGTGCCACCAGACAGCGCCGCATATACCAGGACACTGGAGATGTAATGGAGGTGGTTCGGCACAATATTGATGAGTTTCAACGCGGCGAACCTATCTGGCTTTAACCTGTGTGTAGATACCCATTGTCTCCCTTTCCTAGCTTACCAAACGATGTGGAAATTATATCCTCTAGGGCCAGAGCATATCTTGAACTATAAACGTAGCTGCTCCTGCCAGAAATCCAATAAGCGCGAGCCAGGAAATATTCTTAACGTACCAGAAAAAATTAATTTTTTCTATCCCCATGGCCGCAACACCGGCTGCTGATCCGATGATGAGCATGCTGCCTCCTGTGCCGGCACTATACGCGATAAACTGCCAGAAGTAACTATCTGTAGGATACAAGGTCATATCATACATACCCATCGCTGCAGCGACAAGTGGGACATTGTCAACGATGGCAGATAGAAATCCGATGATGATCACCACCAGGTTGATATTGCCCACATGCTGATCGAGCCACTGGGCAGTTGCCGTCAAAACTCCGGTGTGCTGCAATACCCCGATGGCAAGTAAGATCCCAAGGAAAAAAAGAATGCTAGGCATGTCAATTTTCCGAAGCGCATAAAGCACTGAAAATCTGTCCTTATCGCTTTCGTCTTTACCGGAATGAATAAGTTCTGTGATCACCCACATCAGGCCCAGTGCGCCAAGGATACCCATATACGGTGGCAGATGCGTGATGGCTTTGAATACTGGTACAAAAATGAGTGATAGTAGCCCTATCGCAAAAACCAGGTTCCGATCCCGTCCTGAAGATTGCACCTGGGTTGTATCCGCAGCCGGCATATGGTCCACTACACCTTTGAGTCGTATACTAATGAGGGCGAGAGGAACCACCATACAAACAATACTTGGGAGCAGCAGATGGGCAATCGTGGCAGTGGTTGTAATCTGTCCGCCGATCCAGAGCATCGTCGTTGTCACATCTCCAATAGGCGACCAGGCACCGCCGGCATTGGCCGCTATCACAACGACAGAAGCAAAGAGTAACCGCGTATCACTGGCAGGGAAAAGCTTTCTCACCAGGGAAACCATCACAATGGTCGTCGTCAGATTGTCAAGCACCGCCGAAAGAAAAAAAGTAATCGTCGAAAGCAGCCACAGGAGCTTACGCTTATTGCGTGTAGTGATCCTGGTGGTGATGATATCAAAACCGTCATGGGCATCGATGAGCTCGACTATCGCCATCGCCCCCATCAGGAAAAAAAGAATTCCTGATATTTCGCCCACGTGCTCCGCAAGCTGATGCGATACCAAATGTGCATCCTGCTGGGTGAACACATATAACGTCCAGCATGATACCCCTGTCACCAAAGCTATGGCAGCTTTATTGATCCGTATGGAATGTTCTGCTGTTATAGCCAGGTACCCTGTTATAAAAATGATGAGGATGAGTGTGGTCATGTTTTCCGTTTACTGCATGTTACCTACAGGTAATAGATTGGCTACCATCATGCAAATGTAGACCTGGAGATAAAAATCTAAAACCCCGATGAGGTTACTTCTGGTGATTCGGGTCTCATCCATTGCATGATAAGGACAAGTTAAAATTAGTAAATGCATCTAAAACACACTTTACGATCCCTCTCCAGTGCAACCAATGCGACATTTCGTGCAAAATTAAACATTGCCCGGCGCCTGCCAGGCTACTAAACTATGGGCATTACCCGCGCTCTGAGCAAAGCCTCGGCTTCCTGTTGGCTGCTGAAAGTATTGTCAATGTTGACCAGATTAGCTGCAAGTTTATCATAGCGTTTGTTCATCACCCAGAAAAAAATATGCAGATAATGTATACCATCAAAGATAAACGTCTTGTTCTTTTTATACTGCTCAATGTTCTTTAGAAACACTCCGGGGATTTCTGTATAATGCAATCCCGGATTGTAATGATGGATGGCGTGGTATCCGTCATTCCAGCAATTCTGATTATAGACATTATTGATACAATTAAAGGTGCTGCTGAAGTGGCCCTCAGGATCATTCTTGTCGACAAAGCAATGCTGTGTCCAGTTGCCCATCATCATGATGAACCGTGCATAAATCACAGGTATAATGAAAATCATAAGCGTGGCTTTGAAATTAACAAAACTCATCGCCACACAAAATGCATAAAAGGAAAGTTCTCCGATGGTAAACCTCGTATACACCTTTTTCTTTTTTCGATTAAACAGGTATATAAAGGTATCCACGATCCCCATGAGTAAAAACCGAAACAGGTATTTCAAAAAATCCGTTGGGCTATCGCGGCGGTATTTCATTGTACTACTTGCATCATCTTCCTGGTTGTTTTCAACGTGGTGCATGATGATATGGTGGGCGAAATAGGTTTCCGGTGTGTTGCCAAAGAAAGGAGCGACGATCCAGGTGGTGTACTTGTGCAGCCACATGTACGCTTTTTTGAACATCGGGCGGTGGCACATACAATGGAACATCAGACCAAAACGACCCTTAAAATAGGACTGCGCCACATAGGCATATGGAATAAAAGCCAGCCACCAATATACTCCTTGAAGTAGCGGTGTATATAAGAGTATAGCCCAGGGGAATACAATGAGATGTATGCGGGTCAGTAAATGAACAAAAGGCAAATCCCTTTCATCATTGAGAAATCTGAGCCAGAATTTTTCGTAAGCGGTAAGATTTGCTTTGGGTTGGTATTGGGGATCTGTAAGCGTGCTTAATACCTTCATACTGTGAATTAACCGTTTAAATGAAAATAAATTGTGTTATAAAACTTCCAAAGCTCCGCTAGAACGCCGGACTTTTTCATGTTTGATCGCACAATTTACGCATTTTTCCGGCAAACAAATTCAGGTTTTGATGGATGCAATCTTTACATAAGCTTATATGTATACATTATGCGATTGACTGTGCCTGCAAAATCCCTTCTCATTCTTCTGCCTCTGGCTATTGGCATTGAGTCATTGCTCTGTGGGCAACAGGAAAATACAATTTGGTATTTTGGGCATAACGCAGGATTGGATTTCAGCGCCAACCCTCCACAAGCCATATCAGGCCAACTCAATTCGAATGAAGGATGTGCCGTCATGTGTGACCGTACCGGACAACTTTTATTTTATTCAAATGGCGAAAGTATTTGGGATAAAACACCTCAGATCATGCCTGACGGATCGAATCTGGCGGGAGGTTTTTCCTCTACTCAAGCAGCGCTCATCTTAACGCTGCCAGGCTCGTTTATGAAATATTATCTCTTCACCATGGAAGATCATAATGAAGATGGTGACTTCTACTATTCCATTGTGGATATGAGTCTTCGAAATGGTTTAGGTGACATTCAGGCTGGAAGTAAAAACACCCATATCACAAATACTATTTGTGAAAAAGCCATTGCTATTCCCCATCAAAATGGAGTGGATAGCTGGATTATTTCCCACAAATATGGATCTGATCAGTTCCTGGCTTACCTTTTTACAAAAGACGGATTATATAGTACACCCGTTACCTCAGCCATCGGTAGTCATTATAGCAATGCAGCAGTGATCGGACCTGTGAAAGCATCACATGATGGCACGAAAATCGTCAGCTCTGCGTCATTTCACAACATTTGTGATATGTTCGATTTTAATGACGCGACAGGAGTCCTTTCAAACCATGTCAATCTGATACTTCTTTTAGGTAGTCCAAAAAATGTCTATGGTATCGAGTTTTCGCCAAATAACCAGTTTCTGTACCTATCCAGTTTTTGGGTGACGAGTCATTTGTATCAGATTACATTAGCGGACCTGCATATTCAAATACTACATAGTATTCCTGGAAATTACATTTTTGGTGCTTTGCAATCAGGCCCGAATGGCAAAATCTATTTGGCCCGCGAAAATCAAAATTACCTTGGTGTCCTACATTCACCAAACGAGCCAGGCCTCGCTTGTAAGTATGAATCAAATGGTCAGCTCCTCGCTACAGGCACCACGTCCGGAGTGGGATTACCCAACGTGACACCTCTGGATTTAATCCATGATGTGCTGCCTGTTTTCTTCCTTGGTGCAGATACTACATTTTGCAATGGTGACACCCTGCTCCTTTCGACTGGTTTGTCAGGAACACTGATGACAGATTACGTTTGGGAAGATGGCACAACAGACAGTGTAAAAACATTTTCGCAGGAAGGATCATATTGGTTAGCAGCTAGTAATCATTGCGGAGATTAAAGCGACACCATCAACATTGCATTGATCTTAACTCCGCATATTGAGTTCCAGGACACTATAGTTTGCGAAGGTCAGCAGATGGCCCTCAATGCAACACAAGATGATGCCACCTACCTGTGGTCTGATCAATCTACAACTCCTATTTTGGTTGTTGAACAAGCAGGCACCTATGCAGTGACTGTAACCAATGAATGTGGTAGCTCCAGTAGTATAAGCGAAGTCACCTTTGTTCCTTTGCCGGAGGCAGCGTTAATGGATACAGCGCTGTGCGAAGGGCAGGAAATTATCTCCGATGTGACTGTAGAAGGCGGTTCGTATACATGGTCGGATTTTTCTACATCACCTATATTCCATGTTGATCAGCCAGGCCTCTATGCGGTAACCGTAAGCAATGCATGCGGCATAAGTACTGCTTCAATCCATGTCGATGAGCGGAATTGTGATTATAAATTATACATGCCAAATGTTTTCTCTCCTGATTGCGATGGCATAAATGATGCCGTAGGACCGATTGTTACAGCGCCACCATTGGAGTATCAGTTAACGATATTTGACAGATGGGGAAATCAGGTCTTCGTTTCAATTCAGTATCAGGCCACCTGGGACGGTCGATTTAAGGGCATCCCTTCACCCCCGGGTGTTTATGCTTATTCACTTCGTGCATGGTTCTCAAATGAACCTGAAAAAGAACTAAAAGGAAACATTACCTTATTGCGCTAATATCCCAAGCACCCTGAGAAAAGAAATAGGACTTTTCATTTGTTAAGAAGAAAAATTACATTATTTTAGCACAAACTCTGATCGAATGGAATCATACGAACAACCAACTCCCTCGCTACAAATTGATTCAACCAGCAGTATGTACCTGCGGGAAACCTCCAAATGGGCTAAATTTCTGTCCATCGTTGGTTTTATCATGTGCGGACTATTAGTGATATTGGCCTTTTTTATTGGCCGTATCATGGCATCCCTTTCCCCTCTTGGCGATTTAGAGGGTAGCGGTACGTATTCCTCCTCCTCTGTCTTTGGAGGCAGAATGCTGACCATCTTATACTTAATCATTGCCGTGGTCTATCTTATGCCTTGTCTATACCTGTATAGATTTGCTGAGAAAATGCAGCTAGCCCTTGCCTCAACTGATCAGACATTCCTTACCTCATCATTTTCTAATCTGAAATCTTTATTTAAGTTTACGGGTATCCTTATGATCATTATGCTTTGCTTGTATGGACTAGGGATCCTGATTGCCCTATTTTCATTTGCAGCCATCTTCTAATTTCAAAAACGATGTTGTGCCTGCTGGCTGAAAACATATTTCTGCCAGATAGTACATTTGCAACAGTTATTAGATTCAAAAAGAACGTATTAAAATATATAGTAGGAAATTGTCTGCCTAAGTGTGAAAACGAAAATTCTTTTTTATATTTGACATCCACTAACGTTTTCTTCCCGAGGTTTTATATTGATAGTTTTCCCCTTTAAAGGGCATACTATGCCGGATACCACCATCTTAGGCTACCTTTTGTATTTTCTAACCAAATCAATATGTACAATGAAAAACCTTCTTTTCACCCTATTCCTGTTTACCTGGGCTAACATCTCCCTCCAGGCGCAAACTGATTATAAGCAATGGGAGACACATCGATTCAAAGTCAAAATGGGTCATAGTGAAAACTTTGAAAAAGGGTTAGCTGCCCACAACAAAAAATACCACAATGCGGCTCCCTACAAAACCGGAATTTTCGATATTACCACCGGGCCCAATTCAGGCGAATATGAATTGGTGATGGGGCCGATGACCTTTACACAGATGGACGGTAGACCATCCGGCACAGACCATGATGCAGACTGGGCAAAAGTCCTTGAACATGTTGAGTCTGTAGGCGAGACAATATTTTGGAGAGCAGATAAGGATATCCTATATGCCCCTGAAGGATCCGACGCATTTACTGCCATGCGATGGAGATACAATACAATCCGACCTGACCAGCGTGACCGCTTTACTGATCTGATGAAGCAAGTAGAGCAGGTTTTTGAAACCAAAAAAATGGGGGCAGGATTTGCAGCCTACTGGAGATATGGGGCTTCACAAGGTCCACATGTTTGTACTGAACTGAGTATGCCTGGTTTGAAATATTTTGATCGTGAAGATACCTGGGTGAAAGAATTTGAAGAAGTCCATGGAGAAGGCTCTTATGATCGCTACATAGAGGATCTCAACTTGTGTGTCGACAGGACCAAGACATATGATGAATTCGTAAAGTTCAGAACAGATCTAAGTAGCGACTACTAAAAATATACGTGGCTCTAGTTTACATGAACATTAACTAAGCCGGGGGATATCCTCCGGCTTTTTTATTTTCCACATTTCGCAACTATTACCAGTTCGCTGCGTTACAGCAGCAAGGACGACCCTCCCCGGCATTTAAGCTGACCTCCAGAGGAGACCAATTTTTGAAGCTCCCTTGGTGTACTATTTTCTAACCATTTAATTCGTATTCGAATGAAAAAGTCGTTCTTTTTTTCTATTGCAGTCATGGTAGGCATCATCGCTTTTCCATCCTGTAATGCAAGCAATCAAACAAAAGGAGCCGTCATTGGCGCAGGAGCAGGGGCCGCTGCTGGGGCATTGTTGGGCAAAGACAACAAAGCCGTTGCGATCATCTTGGGAGCCGCAGTAGGCGGAGTGGCCGGTGGACTGATTGGTAACTATATGGATCAACAGGCTGAGAAAATCCAGGCTGATCTGGATGGAGCAACCATAGAGCGCGTAGGCGAAGGTATTTTAATTACGTTTGATTCCGGAATTCTGTTTGATATTGAATCTTCTGCTTTAAAAGCTGAAACAAAGCAGAATCTAAATAAATTGTCCGAAACACTTAACAAATATGATGAGACTGAAATTCGTGTACTCGGTCATACAGATAATACCGGAACAGAAAAATACAATGCTGCACTTTCCAAAAAAAGAGCCGCTGCTGTCAATGAGTATCTGGTATCGAAAGGTGTAGCCTCGGCCAGGTTGACGGATATAGGGTATGGCGAACTGGATCCGATCGCTACCAATGAAACGCTTGAAGGAAGGGAATTGAACAGACGCGTAGAAATCGTGATTGTTGCAGACAAAAAATTACAACGTGCGGCAAAAAAAGGTGACCTTTCAGGGGAATAATTAAAAGTTTCCGAACAATCCATTGCTCCTTTTGCAAGCAAAGGAGAGGATAAGTTAATCTTCAAAACATTAAAATAACTATAAAAACTTAAAACCATGAAACAAACCGTAGGCATCATCCTACTCATCGCAGCACTGGCCCTTGGCTACCTTGGCTATGACAAGATGCAGAACAGTAAAGCTGCCATCAAGATCGGCGATCTTGAAATATCCGCTTCTGACAAAACGTCTAACGAATCAGCTTATTTGCTGCTGGGACTCGGGGCTGTTTGCCTGCTTGGCGGGCTCGTCATGATTACACGCAGTAAAAGCTGACCACCAGTATATC
>Ga0163147_10004792_pt1 | contig 16928 bp, 11 predicted proteins | sample OliLakLV19MP6G1_FD_148597 | JGI IMG/M metagenome (GOLD analysis project Ga0163147, IMG submission 148597) | Freshwater microbial mat bacterial communities from Lake Vanda, McMurdo Dry Valleys, Antarctica- Oligotrophic Lake LV.19.MP6.G1 | ecosystem: Environmental > Aquatic > Freshwater > Lake >...
CTGGTATCCCCGTCGGCGGCGCACTGCTGCCTCAGTCATGGGCTTATAACGAAAACCTCGCCCCGTATGCCTTTGACCCTGAACTCGCCGCCAGCTTGCTGGAAGGCGCTGGTTGGGTTGACAGCGACGGCGACGGCATCCGTGAGAAGGACGGCGTTAAGCTGACCCTCGCCCTGACCACCTTCACCGGCAACCCGTCGATTGATGCTTCGGCCATCTTGATGCAAGACCAACTCAAGCAAGTCGGCATCGAATTAACCCTCGACATCATCGAGTTCGGCCCGATGATTGACAAACTGCTCGGTCAGAACTATGACCTATTGATGGTCTTCTGGGGTGTCAGCAGCAATGCACCGCAAGACATGTACGACATGCTCTCCGCTGAGGCCGACCTGCCCGGCTCCGGCTTCGGCGCCACCTCGTTCTACAACGAAGAGTTCGAGACCCTGATGAAGGAAGCTCGCGCTCTCCCCGGTTGCGATAGCGCCGCACGCAAGGCGCTGTATGACCGCGCTCAGGAGATCGTCTACAACGAAGTGCCGTGGTACTTGGTCAATACGTCTATCGTCCCGGTAGCCGTGACCAACGGGCTTGAGAACTTCGACCCCCGCGCCAACAGCACCTATTGGAATCTGCCGTCTTGGTCGATCCGCTAAATAAATAATACGGATGCGCTAAGTCTCCGTGTAAGTCTGTAGGCGCACACCCGTCGGTGTGCGCCTACAAAAAACCCCTTGCGGGTCGTCCTAAATCACGCCCCCTTAGCACTATTTAGAAGGGGCGTGTTCATCCACACTGTTAAGCATTGCAATAGGGAGGCCAGCGCTCTATGGCCCAATACATTCTTCGGCGGCTGCTGCAAGCCATCCCGACCTTTTTCGGCATAACAATTTTGGCTTATCTATTGATGGGCGCGTCTGGTAATCCGGTTCGTCAACTTACCTTTAAACCCGGCGTAAAACCGGCAGATGTCGCCCGCCTAGAGAAACAACTGGGCGTCAATGACCCGATCCCAGTGCAATACCTCCGCTGGCTCATCGGTGACGACTGGATGCGTTGGGACAATGACGGGGACGGAATATCAGACGGCGCGTTTTTGATTGCACTCGATGTAGACAAAGATGGCGAGGCAGAGCCGCCCGGTGATAAATATGGCATATTACGGGGTGATTTCGGGTTCAGCTTCATCAAAAAACGCCCTGTACTGGATTTGCTTTTAGAACGCGCTATTCCAACACTTGAACTCAGTATCGTCTCTTTCATCCTCGGTACAAGTATAGGGGTTGCGATTGGTATCCTCGCAGCCGTTTATCATCGTGGTTGGTTCGACCAAATTACCCGTATTGCAGCCGTTGGTCTGACGGCCATACCCGTCTTTTGGTTTGCGCTGATGTTACTGCTCTTTTTTAGCGTACATCTCAAAATTTTACCTATCGGAGACCGATGTGCGATGACGCTTGAAGCAAGCTGCCCGCCCATCTGGCAACGATTAGAGTACATGGTGTTGCCGGTCTTTGTGCTGTCGATTGGTGGGATTGCGGGCTATAGTCGCCTCATGCGTGCTTCGATGCTCGATATCATCAATCAAGACTTCATCCGTACTGCCCAGAGCAAGGGATTAAGTAACCGCCGCGTATGGTATGTTCATGCTGCTCGCAACGCCATGATCCCCATCGCCACCAGCATAGGACCAGCCGTCTTAGGGCTATTGAGTGGCGCAGTCATCACCGAAACCATCTTTAACTACCCGGGCTTGGGCTTGACCTCAACACAAGCAGCCATCGGACGTGATTATCCAATGGTCATGGCGCTGACGGTTTATGCGGCTGTCGCTACCATCATCGGCTACCTGCTATCTGATATCCTATATGCGGTCATTGACCCGCGCATCCGCTTCGATTAGGGGAGGCTTTTTACATGTCTCAAACAACGGCCTCAGGAATTGTCCAACTCAACGATCAACGCGATAGAAAGAGCGAATCAGCGAATCAGCGGGCGCTACGCCGTATCTGGCACGATAAGCTCACGATGGTTGCCATCATTATCTTACTCACTCTGAGCATATTGGTGGTGTTTGCTGGTCCAATCTGCCAATATATCCTCAAGGTTGACCCCAACCAGACCAACACCTCGGTGCGCTTACTCGCGCCTCTCCAAGACCCCGGCCACCTGCTTGGCACGGACGACTTGGGACGTGACTACGCTGCAAGATTGTTGTTTGGTGGACAAATTTCGTTCGCCATTGGCGTGGTTAGTTCGGTCATCATCTTGGTTATCGGGACGGCTGTCGGGTTGGTGTCTGGCTATTTTGGCGGCATCCTTGACGACGTCATCAACTGGTTCATCACCACCCTCGACAGTATTCCCTCTATTTATCTATTGTTGCTGTTGGCGAGCCTGTTGACGAGTTCCGCCACCACCCTCATTATTGTGCTTGCGCTGACCAGTTGGACGGGAGATGCGCGGCTTGTGCGTGGTCAAACCCTCCAAATCCGCAGTCTTGATTATGTATTGAGCGCACGGGCGTTGGGGGCGGGGTCAGGACGCATCATGTGGGCGCACATCTTCCCCAACACGCTCTCATTACAATTCTTGGTACTTGCCACTAACATCGGTGGTTTGATTCTGGTTGAATCCACGCTCAGCTTTTTGAAGTTGGGCGTACAAGCACCGACGGCCACATGGGGCAATATGCTGACCAACGCGCAGCAATTCTTCACCCGTGGGCCGCACATGGCGACCATCAGCGGCCTGCTGATTTTCGTTACAGTCTTGTGCCTGTATGTGATTGGCGATGGCCTGCGCGACGCCTTCGACCCGCGCACCGTAGATTAGACCAAGCGCTTGTCTGTGAAATAAAAACCAACCCACAGATACATAGAGACCGCAGAGAAAACAAGAGCTTTTACCCCTCTGCGGTCTCTGTGGGTTATACCCACGAGGGACTTACTTACCCGAGGGTGGGGCATAAATCTTGCTGATAAAAAGAACCAATTGGGTTACAGTCTAAAGTTCTCACACCAAGACATAACCCAAAAGGTTCAAAAAGATGATAACGACAAATCATCCGTTAATGCAATTATTGGCACTGATTGATCTGGTATGGGTTGAGCGAGAAGAGGGTGTATCCAGACGAGGCGCGCCAAAAATCTATTCACAGCAGGTTCTATTCAAGGTCTATATGGTCGGCCTATTGAAACACTTATGGCAGCATAGATCGGTGTGGCGCTATCTAAAAGCCATGCCAGAAGTCGCTAGGGCTTGTGGGTTAGTACGATTGCCTGATCGACGAACGCTGGATAGGCGATTGAACCAAATCAGCGGGGAAATTGAAGCACAAATTGAACTGTTGGGATTAGTTTTGTCGCTTGAAGAGGTGAGTGATGCTATAACAGCCGCCAGTGATGGTTCCGCATTTGCCACTTCCGGTCCGGTTTGGCATAAGAAAGACAAAGCGACGGGGAAAATTCCGCAAGGATTACATGGATTGGACACCGAAGCTGATTGGATTCAGTCTAGTTATCACGGGTGGGTGTATGGCTACAAAGCACATGTTTCTATTAGTGTTGCCCCGACAACCGTTCGAGCGGTATTAGGCGCAACGGTTACAGGGAGCGCATGTGAAAGTCATATCCTACAAGCGCGTGTCAAGCAATTGCCTCCGCTGGTGGACACCCTATTGCTAGATGCGGGATATGATAATGCAGCATTGCTGGCCGAGTGTACACAACAAGGCATCTGTGCCTTAATTCCCTTGTCCAAGCCGATTGGTAAATCCACCGCTCAAGATCGTCGTGACCGCGCCACTTATCTACGCTCGCCTGAAGGTAAAAGTCGTTATGGACAACGCGGGACGAGTATCGAACCTTTCTTTGCCACCCTCAAAAGCTGCTTTCATCTCGATCCATTACCCGTTCGAGGTAAAGCGAAAGCCTCGGCCTTCATTCTCCTCGCACTTTATGCTTGGAACTTGATTGCCTTATTCAATTTCTTGAATGACCGACCTCTGGGCGAAATAAAACCCATTCTCGAACTCCTCTGATTTATGCCCCACCCTCACTTTAACTAGGTGGTCAAATGCCACAGCCTTGTGCTGGTGGTTGTTCCCACGCCACTTCATAAAGAAAGGGAAAATCAAGATGATTTGGCGGCATTATTATAGTGCAACGCCCAATCCCGTCCTTCTTCAATGTCTAAAACATCACCAATGACACGAGAAACACGCAAAACATCATCTGCTCTGAGAGCTGAGTACAAATAATAACCATTGCTCAATTCAATGCTGTGATACCCTATTTTCTCATGACGGAGATAGGTCGTGTTTTGTGTGATTTCTTCAAAATCCGCACCATATTGTATAGCACACTCACACATTTTAACTAAAATGGCTTTCCATGAATTCAGTGGATATTCTTCATTCAGGAAGGTCAAACCAGCAGCCAATTTACCTTTCACGCTCACAGGTGAGATATAAGAATCTCCATCGGAATTTTCCGTATCCCCCAAAGAAGGCCACACCTTGAGAATAGTATCAATCAGTGCATCGGCGCGCTGACGAATGGCATCCGAATCCCACGTCCCATCAAAAGCGCTGAAATAGTGTGAATTTAGACGCAGCGCATGATGACGGAAAACCTCAACTTTGCGTTCGAAAGAATAATTAGACAGTTTGCCACTATTTAGGGACTGAGTGACCAATGTTAGATTCCCAAGCGTATCTGTATAGTCCTTGTGTGTTTCCTCATACCCTACCCCAAGAGATTCTTTCCATTCTTCTGATAGTGCTTGCGGTAAAATATGCTCAAGTGTTGCTTTGCCATCTAAACTTGCGCGGCCATCTGTGCCACGCCACAAATATCGCTCAACTTCTTCAAAGATGAAGCGGAGGCGATCTTGCTTAGTGTTGTCATATACGGGGCGATTAGGCAATTCTAAGCGCAACCGAGTATCAGGAACAGAACGCCGACGGGCTAAAATTAAACCAAGGGAATCAGGATAGTTAGCGTGGTTAATCAATTTAATGATGTTGGGAAACATGCGATTGGTGTAACCGCTATCACCCACTAACATACGTCTTACCAGATAATTTTCAAGTATCCCTACCCCTTTGACAAACATCGCTAATGATAATTTACCAGATTCATACGCCTCATATGCAGCCAGTAATAGCGGATATGCTGTCGTGCTTTCAAGAATATTGAGGCGCTTCAATCCGTCGCTTAATTTCAGTTCATCTTCATGTTCTGGGCGTAACAAACGTTCATACCAAACCGCGAATTGATACAGGGTGTGAAGCTCTTGTTCAAATAATTGAGATGTACCAAAGTTCTCTTCCATTCGGTCACGAAATCGAATGTAAATCATATCTTCGCGTTCAACCGTGCCGGTACGAAAGGCGATATAATGCCGTAAGAACGCGGTGAGTTCCCCGATACGCGCCACTTTGCGGTCTTCGCTCAAGAGGTCGTCAATTTTCGCCCAATATTGGTTGAATAAGCGCTCTTGCTGCTTGCCGGGTAATTTCATGGCGATATAGTTCCGCACGAGGTCTGTTTGGGTTAACGGCTTACCTTTGGCGTTCAAACTTTCAAAAATGGCATAGGGTCGATCATCTTGACCATCGACTTTGATAAAAACGAATTGCAGGGATGTAGCTATGACCCTAAAAAATTTTTCGGGGTCATACTTGTCTTTTTCAATCCAACGACGCAAGGTAAGTAATAAATAACGATAAGCTTTAACAATCATTGAAGCAGTTTTATCCGCCTCACGTTCGACGACATTACCATCAATCACATCAATAAACGTTTGACGGTCAGCGTTCTTATGGGTTGGTAACACCTTATAACGAGCGTCACCATCTTCATACTCATTAACAAGGTAGCTAAGAATGCGGCCGCGTAACTTTTCATCACCACTCAGCTCATATAATGCACGCAATAATAATGAGATGGTTGTAAGACGTTGTTGACCATCGACTAATTTGTATACGGGTATCGAAACACCAACTGTTCCATCGGTGATTACCACCAGTGAACCCATAAAATGTTCGGGTGGTTTTTGGTCATTATATGTCACATAAATCCGTTGGATATCGTTAAGTAAGTCATTCCAATTACGGGGTTCCCAAGTGTATTGGCGTTGAAAGTGTGGCAAGACATAATGCACGCCCCCAGAGAGGGAAGCCTGAAAGCTCACGCTTTTAACATCCATTTTAGAAACCTTTCAAAGTGAAATAGAAATTTAACAAAGTATAGCACACCGAAACCATGAAAAAAAAGGCCGCGTTTCCGCAGCCTTCTCATCACCCATCACTCAGGACTCATCACTTCACTTGTGACAGATACCACCCCACGGTCTCGCGCAAGCCATCCTCAAATGAGGTCGTCGCCTTGAAGCCAAATGACTCGGCGGCGCGACTCACATTGATATTCCGGCGCGGCTGACCATTAGGCTTCTCGGTATCCCACACGATGTCCCCGTCGAACCCGATTTCGCGCTGGATAATCTCTGCTAAATCGCGGATGCGGATTTCGACCCCGCTGCCTATGTTGACCGGCTCTGGCGAGTCATACTGGGCGGCAGCCAACGCAATCCCCAGCGCGGCGTCCTTCACATACAAAAACTCACGGGTCGGCGTGCCGTCGCCCCATAGCGTGACGGTTGAACGTCCATCACGCTTAGCTTCGTGCATCTTGCGGATGAGCGCAGGGATGACGTGCGAGGTTTCGAGGTCGAAATTATCCTCTGGGCCATATAGGTTGGTCGGGAGGATGTGGATGGCGCGGTAGCCATATTCTTGCCGATAGGTCTGGCTCTGCACCAACAGGGCGCGTTTGGCGATGCCATACGGCGCGTTAGTCTCTTCGGGATAGCCATTCCAGAGGTCATCCTCATGGAACGGAATCGGCGTGATTTTAGGGTACTCGCAAATCGTCCCGACGCCGACAAAGCGCGAAATCCCCGCCTTATACGCCAAATCAAGCGTCAGCGTCCCAATCATGAGATTGTCATAGAAAAACTGCGCCGGATGCGCCCGATTCGCGCCGATTCCGCCGACCTTCGCCGCCAGATGGACGACCATCGTCGTGTGAGGATGGTCAGCATATAGGGCGCGTACCGCCTCTGGCAGCCGGAGGTCATACTCGGCGCTACGCGGCACAACTACTTCCGCCGTGCCGAGTGATTTCAATTGGGCGACCACGTTCCGCCCCAAAAAGCCTGACCCGCCGGTGACAATCACCCGCTGGGCTGACCAATCAAATGTTGGTAGTGTTGTCATCGTTTGCTACCTTATGTGTTGACCGTTGTAGGGACGGCATTCTTGCCGTCCGTTTTGGGGATGTCTTAATGAACGCGCAAAAAGGCGTCCCTACCCCTTTCCTGTTTTTCCACCATATCATCCCAGACGCCCGCATAACAGGCGCGATTACCCTGTTTCGCTCTGCTATGTGACCGAGTTGTGACCACCTCACGCTAGGGAAGGATTCTGTACCAATAACGATACATCACCTCGAATCCGCAATTGCCATATACCATTTGCGCGGCAGCATTATCCCCCGCGACCTGTAGGAATACGCGCTGGACGCCATGATTTTTAGCGTAATCCATCATCGCTTGTACGATACTGGTCGCCATGCCCCGCCCACGATAATCGGGGTGGGTCGCCATGCAATAAATCCCTGCATACGCCCGTGAGGACGACAGTACCCCTACCGCCACCCGCTGACCGTCTGCCCAGACCGAGGCGTAAATGCGTTGTCCGATGGGAGACATCAACAGTTCACGGTAAGTCGGGGTTTGCGTGCCGCGTTCGGGATAGATGCGGCCATAATCCGTCATCCAAGCATCATTGAACGATTCCAACGTGACTTGGTGTTTTGGCCTAGGGATGTCTTCCCCTAACGCGACGGCCATCACCCGCGAGTCATTGTAGAAGGTGTAGCCGTGCTGTTTTAGAATAGAGTCTAATGTCCGGTGTAAAGGCAGTGATTCCACCAACTTGAAGGCCGGTTTAATCCCGCGTGACCGGTAATGCTGCTCAACATGCTTGATTTTCTCCAAGATATCGCGCTTTGCTGGGTACAGCGGATAAACCGCGTTCGCCCGCCCGGTGACGCCGTTGGCGAAGCGCAGCAACCATCCATCCAACTCGATGGTTTCCAGCGCCGGCCATGTCCGACAGGTATACTCTTCTAAGGTCTTAGCGTCCATAGGGTGATGACCGTTCTAAGATGAGGGAAACTATGATTTTAGCGCACAGACGGCGCATGTACAGACTGCTCTCATTAGCGTGTTTTGCCGCCGCAGTCGTCATCCTCGCCGCCGTGGGGTTGCCTGAACGCCTTGACTATACGCAACTTAGCGTCGTGAACGGTCAGCGCATCGCGGCGGAAATCGGCGCATTCGCCCCGCCGCTAGATTTGACCGATATGGACGGTCAGGCGGTGAAGTTCACGCCGGACAACCACGGTGGGACGGTCACGGTCATCAATTTCTGGGCGACATGGTGCGCCCCGTGTGAGGCCGAGATGCCCGCCCTACAACGCCTATCCGAGCGCTATAAGGAACGTGGTCTGCGTGTTATCGGCGTCAACTTGGGTGACTCGATTCACGCAGTGCGCCAATGGTCAGACCGGCTGGGGTTGAGCTTCACGCTGGCACTTGACCCATCAGGCCGCGCCGCTGCGGATTACCGCTTGCGCGGTCAGCCGACCACCGTTATCGTTGCGGCAGATGGACGCATCGCCTCCATCATCTATGGCCCGGCAGACCTCGCCGCGCTAGAACGTTTTATTACCCCGCTGTTGACGGAAGGCTGAAACTGTATGTCTTGGGCTGTACGCTTGAATTTTTGGACGTTGAGTCTGACCCGTCATTGGCTGAAAGGCGTGGTCGCTTTTTTTCTGGTCTGGGCGACTCTGCCGTTCGTCGCCCCTACTCTGATGAAACTGGGCGCAGAGGATGCGGCGAAGGCGATTTACGGCCTGTATACGCCGATGTGTCATCGCTTCCCGTTCCGGTCATTTTTCCTGTATGGAGAGCAGCCCGCCTACCCTCTGGCAGATGCGACGCCGGGGACGGGTTTGCGTTCGTTTGAATCGTATGCGGGCGCATCCACAACCCTGACCCAGATGGGCGCGGGTGCGCTACCAACCGCCCCCTTCGGGGTGCGGACGTTGCCCGAACTGGCCGGAATCACCCTCAACGGGACGTATACGGCCATCAGCATCCCAGACAGTCTGACCCCGACCAGCCCCGTCGAGGCGGTCAATTTCGCCCGCCTACAATTGGCGTCCGCCGTTTTCCTCGGCAACCCGCAGATGGGTTATAAACTGACGGTGTGTGAGCGCGATGTCAGCATCTATTGGGGATTTCTGGTATTCGGCCTGATTTATAGCCTACCCGTGGTGCGCCGCAAATTGCGCCCCATCCCTATCCTGTTGTATATCCTGATTGGACTCGGCCCGATTGGGCTGGATGGCTTCAGTCAATTGTTGGGTTATGCGCCGTTCAATTGGTGGCCGCCGCGTGAGACGACTCCCCTATTGCGGGTCGTGACCGGCTTCACCTTTGGGATGATGACCGCATGGCTGGGCTATGTGAACATTGAGGACTCGATGCGCGATACCCGCCGCATTATTACCCGCAAACTCCAACGGGCGGGATTGCTCTAAGCGATATATTACGACTCCGGAATCACAAGAGGCGCACCTGTATGGGTGCGCCTCTTGTGATGTCAGGGCGGGGCGTATGCCCTACCTCGGTGTTATAAGGTTAACCCTCGCCGCCGCCGCCCGCTGTCGGGGTCAACTGACTCAGCGGAGTACGGGTCGGGACGCCGGGTGTATTCGACGGAGTATTGGTTATCGTCGGGACAGGCGTGCGGGTTGAAGTCTTGATAGTCGTCGGCGTGATAGGGGTCGGCGTCAAGCTTGGGCCGGTTGTATTGGTCGCTTTAGGCGTATTACTGATGGTCGGTGACGGCTCCAAGATACCGATAACGCCGGTGCTTTGCGGGATATAACCACCCGGACCGCCGGGGGTCTGGGTATATAGGAAGTTACACCCGATATACAGCAATGAGCTATTGAAGTGGTGGCGCTGGACGCCCATAGCGGTCTGCAAGTTACCGGGGAAACCGTCGAAATCGAAGAAGATTTTGGTCGTGCCGGGGCGGATGATGGCGTTGCCCAACCATGTGCCTTCACCGCTGACACTGCGCGTGCCGTAATCGAACGGCAGGAGCGTCTTAGTATTGCCAGTTCTATCTTGGTTCGCGCCCGTCGCCGTCCACACCGGCTGGGTCAGGATGTCCGAGGCGCTATCGCCGCCCACCGTCACACGGCGCATGTAGTAATCGCCCGGCGTTCGGCCTATCTGTGGGTGAGTTGCGTCAGGCCATACCAAATCGAACCCAGTCAGGTAAGTAGAACGTGTCCCCGAATTGGTGATGATGAAGTTGACCGAGCCATCGAACGAGTCGAAGCCACCGAATGTCACCGAGATATCTTGGTTGGTCGCACAGTCAGGAGTACGAGTGGGCGACGGACCAACCGTCGGGGTCAGGGTAGCGGTAGGGACGGGGCGGTCTGGGCGTACCAGCGAGATTTGGCAGGTCTGGTTGAGCGGCCCTTCAAAGAAAAGGTCTGCCTCGAAATCTTGGATGACGAAGGCCGTATTCATGTTGACCGGACCATTCAAAAAGACCGATGTCCATACGGCAGAGTTCTCACCGCCGATGATCCGATAGGAGGCATCATAGAACGTCCCATCCGCGGCGGTATCGACGGATTGCTGGGGTGGGGAAACCGGGGTATCACCTTGCCAGTGGATGGTGTTGTCCAGCGCAAACGCTTTCGCATACATCGCCGGATATGACGGTGACACATACCAATCCAACGAGATGCGCGTCAGCGTGACGGCCTCGATATTATTGTTCAGGATGCTGACGTACATGGTATTGCCGCTGAACGGCTCATCCGCCCAAATCAACCGGATGCTTTCACAAAGAAAGGGGATTCTCGTCGGTGTATCGGTTGCGGTAGGAGGGGTTGTCGCCGTCGGTGTGTTGCTTGGAATGGGTGTATCTGACGGAACCAGTGTTGAGCGCGGCGTGGCATCATCATCTTGGCCGGGCGGCAGGCTGCGTTGGAATGCGCCGACGGCCTTCGGGGCGCGGAATGACTCGTTGACCGAACTACGGCGTGTATTGAGCGTGATATAACCGCCGTCAGCATTGATGGGGGTAATCCACGGGTGATTGAAGCGGATGAACACCACCACGCGCTCACCGGGGCCGCCCGCATCCCACCAACGATGGCCTGCATTGACCAAACGTGCGGTATTAGGCGAACCATCTCCATTTTCTGCCGGAGGGATTTCGCTCAACATACACATCGGCTCAGTCGGGTCATAGCCGGGCTTAGGCGCATCATTAGATGCGTCAGTTGCAGTGGTACGATCTGTTTCATTACGGATCGTATAAAAGCGTGTGCCGAGGTTCTTGACAGTGGTAGACCGTGGCTCAAGTATAGTACGGTCAGCGCACACATCGACATAGAAGTAGCCAGCGGTATTCTCTTCTCCCGTATTGCCGGGGAAGGGCTGCGACCAAACGTCGTACATCATTTGGTCAGCATTATCAGGGTCGATATTGTTCCAATCCCAGTCGTTATAAGCCGCAGACAGTCCCAACCCGCTAGAGACGGTGCGCGCCTCGTTGATGACCGAGAAAATCCGCAGGATGTCCTTCCGGAGTTGCTGATGGTCTTCTAGGCGCGGATCGCAGTTAATCCCGTCATACCATGTCGCAAAAAACGACTCGTTACCACCGGTGTAGCGCTCCACCCCACTGATAGTCGTCTTCGTGCCGCGCTCATCATCCAACACGCACGGCACAACCGCGTCCAAAATCTCTTGGTCATCGGCGATAGCCGGGTCATCGGGGACATCAAAGATGTCCCATTTAATCGCGCCGATTGAGGCGTAACGTGCCGCCGCCCGCGCCGAGTTTTGCAGCGTGACCCACGTCTGCATCAGGCGAGCCATTTCGATAATCCCGAAGATCAGGATAATCAGCAACGGCAGAATCAGCGAGAACTCCACCAGCGCCTGCCCGCGCCTCTGGTTGATGCCTGTTTTTATCATCACAATCTCATCTCCCTTTGGATTACGGGGCTAGGCGCGTAAACATACGTGAAGCGATGTCGTCGAACACCAATTTCAAGCGCGATTGGTCTGGCGCGTTGTAGTAGTTACCGCAGTCTTGCGTCGGTGGGAGCGGCTCAAACATGAACTGGAGTAGGTCATCTCCATTGCCGGTATAGATGGCATAATCTTGCGATTCGATGTTCTGGTCTTCACACGGGCCGCGCAGACCGAACGTTTCAGGCTGGGCCATCTCGCCATCAAGCGATTGGTCTTGCAACAAGTCTTGCTGATAGTCGGTGTCGATCTGGAAGTTATCGCCCACATCAGCGATATAGCGCAGCAGTTCTTCGCCCAAGTATTCGTCGGGATTCAGACTAACAGGCCCGGGTTCGTCACCGACTGAACCATTTGCAAAATCAAGGCCGAAACCGATGGTGAAAATGGTCGGAAGTTGCTCATCACCTGCGCCCGTGTCCGACAAGCCCACATAGTCCGCCCAGTCACGGGCGTAGTCATCGGTGTCATAGAGCGCATTACATGTGCCACCGTTGGTAGTGCCATTACCCATATTAAAGTCATTGCCGATGTCGCCGATGTCCACGTCATAGATATTGCCTCGGCGGACGTTGTAGCTCGTCTCATCTTCGGTCTGACCGTCAATGACTAGGGCATCACCCGGTACACCGGTATCGGCATAGCAGATATAGTCGTTGTCTTTGCTGCCGGGGGCAAAGCCCATCCCTCGTGTGCTGGTTCCTTGCCCAAAGCACTGCTTACCTACCGTGCGTTCATCGCCGCCCGCTGGTTCACAAAAATGACGTGACTGTGGCTGCTTATCCGAGCAATACGGGAAGCGTGGCGGATACTCATTGGTCATGAGCAGTTCGGTGCTACCTGCCGTCCTATCACCAATCGGGCATAAACCAAACGCCCCGTAGTCACCCTCTACGCCATAGCGACTGAGGTTACTCACGCCATTCCACGAATCCCAAGCAGCTGGGTCAAGCCCCCGATCGAAGAAAGGATCTGCTTCAGTCAATTGCAGCCCATTGGCGCGAGTGGGGTCACTCGCACCCGATCCGCCGTCACCGAGCATAACGATAACCCACACCGCGCCCGAACGCCGCGTGGTGGCGGGGTCGAGCAAGGCATTGTTGGCCTCGCGCAGACCGGCGCCGATGTTACCACCTCGGCATGAGGCGCGCAGTTCGTAACCGTTGTCGATGCTCAAACCACCACCGAGGGCAGGGGTCATGATACTCGCCAACCCCGGTTGACCGCTAAGGATGTCGCCGTAATAAGGGGCATTCTGGATATCCCATTTCGACAGTGAATAGCGGCTGTAATACCCTTCCAATGTTGCGTCGAAAAACGGGCAGTTGTTGTTCACCGGATATTGGTTAAAGGCGCGATGTTCCTCACCGTAGCCACCACTGGGGCTGTTCGAGCCTTCGCGATAATAGTCCACCGGATCGCTGTCGCCTTCGGGCGTTAAACCATCTGCAAAACGCCACCAACCGCCCCCATCCTCTCTCCAGTCATAGAAGTTCGGCTCGGCTCTCACCCCGATGTAGTTCATTAAGACCGCCTCTGCGCGACAGAACGAGGCCATCATGTGGGTTAAGGTTGTTCGCCCATTCACAGGGGCTGGGTCACGGACGCACACATTATTTGGGTCATAAACTCCACCTTGTGACCCGTCGGGATCGACCAAGAACGCGCCACGGTCAAATGTGACCAGCGCCACGCGATCACCCCGGTCAAAGTCTAGGGTCTGCAAGAACGCCCGCGTCGCGTCACGCGCCTCCTTAAACGGCTGGCAGATCAAGTCTGTAAACTGCCAATTGGGTTCACCATTTGAACCTGCGCCATCCCAATTCCCGTTGAGTGGCCCGGTACCATCTTGGCTATAGCGCCACTGACCGCCAGTGGTGGGGTCATTACAGCACCCATAGAAGTCAAAGGTTGGGATGAAACCGCCCCATTTGGCTTCAGGATCGTTTAGGGGTTTACCCTCCCAAACCGCTTCAAATCCTTGCGTGATATCATTGATCGTCGCATCGCTGAATGAGTCACTCACCAGACGACGGGCTGAATACGGCCAGAAGCGCACACGACACGAATCACGCGGGGAGGTCTGATTGGAAAAACCGGGATAATCGAACGATTCGACTTTATAGAACTGATTCGACGCACCGGGAGCGACAACATCCCCCTCATCAGGGTACCACAGTCGTCCATTCACCTGATCCGGGTAAACAAGGGCAAGGTTGCCGACTCCGCCAAACAGGTCAACACCGGGAAACTGGATAAGGTCATCGAACTTGTCATAATCAGCATTACCCACGGGGAGCATATCAAAGGTATGACCGTTCGGGAAAAGGGTTTTGCCTGTCGCAGAGGCATCGGCGATGGCGGGACGCGCTGTCGACCCATCGAAAGTACCCGCCGCATCTTCCTTATTAAGGATACCCGTGCCTGCGGCTGCGCCATTGGCATCTTCTAACAACGGCGGGACATATACCCTGCCGTAGTTGATTTCTGCCCAGTCTTTATATGTGGTGTCCAGCAGCATCGATTCCGACACGTCCATCACCATCACAACGTCCAAAACAGCGGTCTCGGAGGTGGAGACAGCGGACAGTTCAAAGTCCTGAATCCCGATCAGTTGGAGGAAGACCGTCGGCGACATCACCGTCGCGCCCACCCGCACCAACTTACGGAAACGGTTCTGCTCATTGCACAGATAATCCGCCGGATCGCCGCCCAGAGAGGCACAGGTCTCAACGAGGATTTCTTCGCTCTCGAAGCCGTGCATCTCAATCATCATGCGCGCCGCCACACCAACCTCGGCAAAACTGCGGTCAGAGCGCATCTGATTGGCTGCATTCAGCGCGGCGCTGTCTACTGCACGCACCAGTTGGTTGTGCCGCACCAGCATAATCGAGACATCGGTCACCAAGCCGACAAAGCTCAGCAACCCAATGAAACCCAACGCTAAAATAATCAGCGCTTGCCCCGATTGACTGCGCTGAATGGGGTTCGGAAACCTCATTTTAAGCCATCTCATACCCTTATTCCTTCTCTCCCCACCGATCATCATGGCCTAAACACCAATCTTGGCTCCACCGCAGGTGCGGGGAACAGCGCCCATGAGCGAATGACATCTGCTACTGTATCTGGGTCGCCGCCACCCATCATTTGGTAGACGGGCGACCACTGTGCCGACATTGCAGGGAAATCTTCAAAGATGAGCCGGTGTTCCCAGAATACCTCAACCAAAACCAACCCGACATTGGGCAGGTATTGGCGGTCTTGCTCACTGGTCAAGAAGTTTTCGAGGTTGGCACGCTGCTCAATATCTGCAATCTTCCACTGTGACCCATAACAATCGGTACGAGTTCCATCGTCTTGGACGTAATTCCAATGCCCCGTCCAAGAGAACCCTACCTCATTCTCATCGGGATTGGGATCCAAATAACCGATGTAATTTCCACCGACCTCATCCCATGTCGCCAATTCAAATGGGAACCGCACGTCGGGACCTTGCGCGGGGGTTTTCATCTCCCAGTCAACCTCACCGTTCTCAATCCAGTCAAACGGGTCGCGCTCAAGCCACAAGTCGCACTCATTGGCCGATATGGGATAGCGCCCGACCACGACAATCTGCGTCCCATTGTCGTAACTGGTATTGCTGTTGTAATCACTGGGATCAACATCATCAGAAGCGGCATTCGCGCCAATTTTGACCCGTTGGAGCGAGAAGGCCGAGACCACGATGTCGTCTTTGTTGTTGTCCCAGTTCAAGACCAACGGATCCATCGCGTCTAACGTCGCGCAGATGATGATGTTGAAAAATCCGACATCTTCATCTTTTATCGCACCACCCGCACACCCCTCTGGGCCATACCCGCCCCGCGACGCCACTCGTGGATCGCCTGTATAAGACGGGTCGGCGCTAGGAGTAAGCCCTCTCGGAGAGAGCGACGCCGCATCGTTCCATGCTTGTGGGCTGAAATTGCCGTTTAGGAACGGGGCGCGGCGTGCGCCGACCCTTACCGCTTCGGACAGGCTGAGGATGTTTTGGGCATACCACCCAATTTCAATCACGCCCAGCAAAATGACCAGCAAGATAGGCAAGATTAAGGTCATCTCGACCAGACTCTGCCCGCGCTGATTGGCTTGGGGCTTTGGGGGTGCGCCATCGAGAATCTCAAGGACACGTTGGATAAATTTTCGCATAAAACGACCCTCGTCTAATGGGAGGATGATGTGGGATAAGAGCGCCTAAGTTGACGATACCATACGCGCCCCAATAACCCTCAGTCGTTTTGATACGGTTTTGTTCTGTTTTGATAGGGTTTTGTCGGGAAAATTTACATTGAGGTCATCACGAGGAAATAGTTTGGGGGTATGGCGGGGAAATCACTCACTGTCAGAGGGGCATGGCTCGCTACACCACGCCCCAAACCGTTATTCGTCGAACAATTCGCCTACGCTACGCCCCTGATGGGCGCGGGCGATGATTTCGGCCAGTAATGGGCCAACCGATAGCACGGTCATATTGGGCAGAATCTCACTCTGAGGGAGCGTATCGGTCAAGATAATTTCCTTGAGAGTCAGGCTCCTGAGTTTCTCGTAGGTTTTGGCGGTCATGAATCCGTGGGTGAAGGCCAGATAGACATCTTTACATCCGCTATCGCGGCAAATCTTCACCGCGTTGACGATACTGCTGCCGGTATTGACCTCATCATCCACCAACAAGACATTACGCC
>Ga0163147_10004794_pt1 | contig 16923 bp, 13 predicted proteins | sample OliLakLV19MP6G1_FD_148597 | JGI IMG/M metagenome (GOLD analysis project Ga0163147, IMG submission 148597) | Freshwater microbial mat bacterial communities from Lake Vanda, McMurdo Dry Valleys, Antarctica- Oligotrophic Lake LV.19.MP6.G1 | ecosystem: Environmental > Aquatic > Freshwater > Lake >...
GGTTTGCAGGTTGATATCAAACGTACCGGTGACCTGCCCATCAATGAAAGGCTCAATAATCACCGGCGTTGCCGGCGCAGCCAGCAGCCGGCGGGCTTCCAGCACCTGAGCCACACACTCCACCCGACCGATCGCCGACGCGAACGCCTTCGCGCGGCGCGACTGCCTGCCAACTCGCAACACCAAAACCTCCGCTTCCGGGCAATGCCACAACAGAAATGCACGCCGATTCAGCGGCGCGGGGAAGCATTATGCCATGAATCACGGGGAAAATGCCACGAAAAACTTCTGCAGTGAGCCGAATTACAAATGCCCGCCGGCGTGAGGGGAACATGCCGCCAGTGGAGATCAATTATGACGATTGCCGAAGTCCGCCCCGCCGCGCAGCGGCAACAAAGGTTCGTGACCGCTTATCTTCGCCAACCCCGCGGTTGAGGGCGTGATAGATCATTCCACCGGGTGCGACGCGAGCCTGCGGGGCATGGAAGTGATTGTAAGTCGTTGAATGACATATATCAGGAAAAGTCGGACCTGTCCCGCTTTTTCACGCTTTTCAGCCCCGCTTTCTTCGTCCGGCTCATCGACGAAATAGCCGGATGACCTGTGGCGTAGCATCCACGGCGAGCTGGATCGAAGTGGTGCCGCCTTCGATCTTGCTCGCGAGCGATTCCCAACGGTTCATGTCTTCGAGCGACACGCGCACCGGATAACGATATGCCGTGCCTTTAATCGTCAACGTCGTATTCACTGAATTTGCTTCGTCATTCCACACCATCAACAACAACTCGGTGCCCCCGTCGACCGGGTGCTCAAAAGCCCGAAGTTTGGAAATCTTGCCGGTGCTGCTTACCAACGCTTCGGCCGACTTGAAATCCCGTCGGTTATAGAACGTGTGCGTGATCGTCTGGTACGAATACCAGGCTAAATAGCGCTTCACCGTCATACGATCGTTCTTAATGACGAAATCTTGGAATCCGAAGAAGCCAAACCAGCGCGGATAAACTTTGCCGTCTACGACCCAGTTTCGGAGTGAGATGTAGTACGGCGCAGTATCGGCGCCGACATCCCACCACATGAACATCGTCTTTGCGACGGCCGCTGCGTGCGCTTGCTCGGTCGGTGTCGCGGAGTATGAATCGCCCAGCGGATAGCGATCAGTCACCGTTGCCGCCGAGACATAGCCGACGCCGTTGGTCAGGAACAGTTTTCCCGGTGCAAGCCTATCGCGATCTGCGATGAATTTGGGTACGGAGTTGTAGTCATAATGGTTGATCGCGACGCCATCCCCAACTTGTGCGTATCCGTGTTCGAGCAGCCAAAGCGTGTTGAACCACTCGCCTGAAGAGGCGCCGAACATGCACACCTTCGCGTCGGGATCGATCGATTTGATCGCGGCGCTGACTTCCTTGAAGTAGTCCAGATACAGAGAGGCGGTCCACGCGTCCTTGGGCAAATCGGAAGCTTGCTTTTTGAGCGTGAGCTCGTCACCCAATACGTAGTACGCAGTCTGGCCCTTCAGCAAGGTAACCACCTGCTTCACCCACCCAATGTATGCCTGTCGCTGGTTGTCTGGATTGGCCGGATGCATCGTCCACAGCTTGGTTTCATCCAGAGAATCCAAACGCACGCCGACCTTAATGCCATATCTGCTGCTCAACGCGGAAAAGTCGGTGATTGCTGTTGCATAGTCCGGATCGAGCGTTAAGTTTTGGTTGATCGGAAACAGGTTTAGGTGTGTATTGTTCAGACCGAGCTCTGCCCAATCTCGAAGCATGGCTTCCTGAAAGTCGGGCCGGTTGCGATCGAGCTTCCAGTTGCCCCAGTTGGGTCCAATTGTTCCATTCATCTTTGGGTAGCAACGATCCGTCGGTCCGACATCTTCGTCACCTTTGTACTCGTACCCCTTGGCCATCAAGTAATACATCGGCGTCGAATACGGACCGTAGCGCGACGCAAGTGCCGGTGGCTTGCAGGCATTTCGAATCTTTTCTTGCTCACCCTGCGGCAAATCAGAAAACTTCCGCGCGACACAGCCCTGTAGCATGCTAAACGCGAGGATCGTAACTAGAGCTTTGTGAATTCGATTCATGGTTATTTACCCTAAGAGAGTGTCACCTAGTGAGCTTGCGTTGTGCCAACGCGGTCATTCATTTGGGGTCAACCCCGGCCGTTATCGTCTTCGTCGGGGTGTTCTTCGTCAACAGAGAGAAGTCTCGTAGGTCCCGCACGGCAGCATTGCGCATCAACCGGCTTGTCCAGCTTTTAGTTTTCGGGCTTTGGAGGACAGAGCGCAGAGCGGGACAGGTCCGACTTTTTTTATTTGTCAATTAACAACTTACGACACCTCCATGTGCCACCAGGCTCGCGTCGCTCCCGGCGGAATGATCGAGCTGACGAAAGTCGGACCTGTCCCGCTTTTTTAGCCCCGCAGCAAATCGTGTAGCGCGGATTGGACGATCGTTTTTAACACATACTCCTTGTTCTCAAGTCTGACTTCTCAACGAACCGACTACTGTCCCTGTCCCAGCGAATAACCGGCCTGTCCATCAAAGGTGCAGAGGTTTTCGGTCTTGATGAAATCCAGGCCCGCCGCAGCAAATCGTTGCAGCAGCTCGATTACTTCTGTGTGTTGGACGTTCTTGCCGGTGAACCGGCATCGCCAGTGATCCGTGCAGAAGGTTTCCGGCAGGCCATTCGGATACACCTTCACGCCACGGTTCGTGATAATCTGGAGTTGCAGCGCGGCGGTGCCGAGGGCGGAGACCTTCTGGCCAAGCTCATCCTTGCAGCCTCCCGAGAAGTGAAGGAACACGTCCACCCCAACCAACTCCTTCTTTGCCCGGATTAGGGTCGGCGGCGAAATCCGGATCGGCGCTGCTGCCGTCGTCGGATACTCCACCCGCTTGAGCCGCTGGGGAGACTGCCCAAGCCGATCAATGACGGCGTTGGCAAAAGCGCTGCTGCCGACGCACTCGGCGCTGGCACCTTCGGTGAAGATGTCATAGGTGTGCAGGCCCTCTTCAAGGGTCCGCAGCCAGGCGTCGTGGACGAGCTGGGCGATATCGCCCTGCCCGATGTGCGCGAGCATCATCACAGCCCCCAGCAACAGGCCCGATGGATTGGCCACATCCTGCCCCGCCAGACGCGGCGCTGAGCCGTGGATCGCCTCGAACATCGTGCAGTGATCGCCGATGTTTGCCGACCCGGCCAGCCCAACCGATCCAGCTATCTGAGCCGCGACATCCGACAGGATGTCGCCGTAGAGGTTCGGCATCACGAGCACATCAAAGACTTCAGGGGAATCGGCCAGCATGGCTGCGCCGATGTCCACGATCCAGTGCTCTTTCTCCAGCTTGGGATACTCCGCGCCGATCTCATCGAACACCTTGTGGAACAGCCCGTCGGTCAGCTTCATGATGTTGTCCTTCGTGAAGCAGGTGACCTTCTTCCGGCCATTTCGCTGGGCATACTCGAATGCGTAGCGGACGATCTTCTCGCACCCGGGTCGGCTGATGATCTTCAGGCACTGCACGACCTGGTCGGTCTGCTGGTGCTCGATGCCGGCGTAAAGGTCTTCTTCGTTTTCCCGGACGATCACAACGTCCATCGAGGGATGCTTGGTCTCGACGAAGGGCGCGTAGGCAACGCAGGGGCGGACATTGGCGTAGAGTCCCAGCGTCTTGCGGACAGTAACGTTGAGGCTCTTGAAGCCGCCGCCCTGCGGGGTGGTGATGGGGGCCTTGAGAAAGACCTTGGTTCGCCGAAGCGATTCCCAGGCGCTGGGCTCGATGCCGGCCGAGAGTCCTCGCTGATAGACGCGCTCGCCGATCTCGATCTGTTCGATGGCGAGTCGGGCACCGGCTTCCTTGAGGATCCGGAGGGTGGCACCCATGATTTCCGGGCCGATCCCGTCGCCGTGCGCCACGGTGATGGGCACCGTGGCGCGCGGGGCGACGGATGAATCGGTCAGGCTGGTGGCTTCGGCCTTGAATTGCTCGGCGATCATGCGAGACTCCTTTACATGAAAACTTAAACACGAACTAAGATATACGAATCACGGTTCGCGTAATGTAGATCGTTAATATCGGATGTCAACATGCCGCGTATGAAGAAAAAGGTGCAAGCCCCCAAGCCCGCTGCGCCGGCCCCCGAATCCGGCCCCGCATGGACGTTCCTATCCAACCACGCCCACGTCCTCATCTGCCTCTCCCGTGAGCCGGATCTGCGCCTTCGTGATGTGGCGCAGCGGGTCGGCATCACCGAGCGGGGCGTCCAGAAGATCGTCCAGGACCTCGAGCGAGCCCGAATCCTGACACGCCATCGCGAGGGGCGGCGCAATAAATATGAACTGACCCTCAACTTCCCACTGCGCCATCCCGTTGAATCACACCGCACCGTCCGCGATCTGCTTTCTGCGGTGCTCACCGATTCGGAACTCAATCGGATCGCGAACCGGGCCTGATCGGCAGTCGCGAAGCGAAAGCGGGCCAAGTCTAAATAACAACAACAGTACACCAACGTAATCGCTATTCGAGCTATTGTGCCGGTCGGTTCCTGTGGCGGGGGTAGGCCGCCGTGTCGGCTCGGAGCGGCGTCCCTTGGTGGCTCTCGCTCGCCAAACCACAATCGCGCCCAACGGAAAAATCCCGCGGAATTCTCTTGACTTTTTTGGATTAGTTAGGATTATGTTCTGGTGCGATGGAAGCGAAAGCGGGACAGGTCCAAATAACAACAAAAGTACACTAACGTAATCGCTATTCGAGCTATTGTGCCGGTCGGTTCCTGTGGCGGGGGTAGGCCGCCGTGTCGGCTCGGAGCGGCATCCCATGGTGGCTCGCGCTCGCCAAACCACCATCGCGCCTGACGGAAAAATCCCGCGGAATTCACTTGACTTTTTGGACATTAGTTAGAATTATGTTCTGGTGCAATGGTCTCTTAGAGAATGGCCCATCGCCGGTCTTTGGCAACTGAATATTGTTGCGTGATGGGTCCGCCGAAGCCGCCGGGACGGCCGTCGCTGCAAGTCGTGGATGGGTGGGAATTAGGGTGCAGGGATCAGGGAGTAGGAACTGGAGGTGGCATGCAAACACCCCAGATTTCCCCAACACTCCAAAAGCAATGTTAAATGTCGCAGAATGTCCCGGAATGTCGCTCTAACTCGGAAAAATTTGCCGGTTGCTCGTTTCGAATTGCCAGTTTCGAGTTGCCAGTTTCGAGTCGGCCGTGATGAGTTGCCGGCGTCCGATCGCGCACGCGGGGGGCGGGTTTGGGCCGGAAAGGTACTGAAAAGGTACTGAAAAAGTACCAAAAGGTACTGGTCAGGAACCGGTTAGGAACCGGTTTTTGGGAGCAGTGTTTTATCTAAGTCATTGCCATGAAATGACTTGAAATTTTAAGGAGGCGCTTTTCAAAAAAATTTCTCACTTCAACACCGTTGCAAAGGGAAAATCGGGGATCAGGAATCAGGCATTAGGCATCAGAGAGAGACGGTAAGAGCAGGTCATCGATGATGCGCCGTGTTGAAAACTTCCCATCGTCCGCTTGCGGCTTCGCAGTGAAACTATTGGTTCGGGGAAGAACGCGTGGGAGTCCGCTGGGGACATCGCCCGGCGCAGCGAGCGTCTGGCCGAAGTTGGCGGCGAGGAGGGTGAAATCGTCGAGGTTCACCGCGTCGTCGTAGTTGAAGTCGCCTTGGCTGAACACGCGGCCGGTTTGGCCGAAGTTGGGAGCGAGGAGGGTGAAATCGTCGAGGTTGACCGTGCGATCGCGAGAGCGGGAGCGGCAATTAACGACTTACGACACCTCCATGTGCCACCAGGCTCGCGTCGCTCCCGCCGGAATGATCGAGCTGACTAAAATCGGACCTCGTATGTTCCTTTCCACGAGATCCGATGGTGTAATGATCGGTGCGTCGGCGGGGCGTTCGAAGCGTAGCGAGAACGCCCCGCCGACGCGGCCGACGGCAGATCGTTCGGACCCGGGCGCTGTTGACGCCGTGGGACAGCTGTCCCGCTTTTCCAGTCAAGCATCAGGACGATCAGCGTCAGCCATCCACCGAGAATACCTGGCGGATACTTGATCGTGGCCGCGGGCTGCACATTGAACTCAATGCATGTGCAACCGACGCAATACCGCACTTTGCCGATATCCTGTACCTCTTCGCTCGCCTTGAACCTTCGACCGCACGAATAGCATCGCACTGGCGGCAGATCGATGAGCACGGCAGACGGAAGGTCTTTTTCGTCAATCGGTTCCATGGCACGCAGAAAATACCACGAATCGTCGATTTTTCGACACAAATTCAGATGAGGTACTCAGCGTTTGATCTCGTTTCTCAAGAAAATCGCGGTTGCATCGCCTAACGTCCGACCAAACGAACCTCAATGGTTCTGCGTTGTCGACAGAAGGCCGCGGTCTTTTAAGGAGGGTGAGTTGACTTATATTCCGGCTTATATGCTGCACTGTATTCTGGGTTGTATGATGAGTTGCGTGATGGCGGGCTGCGTACGCACCATGTCCCACGACTCCACAGCGACCGTTCGTGTTTCACCCGACGTGCCGGGTCCGGCGGCGGCGGTTGCGCCGAGCGGGCACCGCGAAGTGATTGGCGTGAGCGTGCTGGGCCGGCCGATCGAGATCGAATACTTCGGCGGCGGCACGCCCACGGTGCTCGTGATCGGGGGGATTCACGGCGACGAGGTGGCCAGTGTCGATTGCACCCGCGGACTGATCGCGCTGCTTCGCGCTCAGCCGAATCAGGTCGTCAACCGCACGGTGGCGGTCATCGAAGTGGCCAACCCCGACGGCTACGCCCGGCGTACGCGCACCAACGCCAACGGCATCGACTGCAACCGAAATTTCCCGGCGCGCAATTTCAAACCTGGCGGATCGCGCGCCTATCGCGCCGGCACGCAGCCGGCCAGCGAGCCGGAAACGCGGGCCATCCTCTCGGCGATCGCGCAGCTCAAGCCGAAGCTGATCATTTCGATTCATTGCATTAAAGGAGGCAGGCAGCAGAACAATTACGACGGCCCCGGCGAAGCGATCGCCACGGCGATGGCCGCGAAAAATGGCTATCCGGTCTCGGCCAACATCGGCTACCCCACGCCCGGCTCGCTCGGCAGCTACGCAGGCGCAGACCTGCAGATTCCGATCATCACACTGGAATTGCCCCGCGACCAACCCGGCGCGGCGACGTGGATGCAAAACCGCGCGGCGCTGTTGACGGCGGTGGGGTGGTAGTTGGTGTTTTGTGTTTTGTAGGTCGTGGGTTGTGTGGGCGAACCTTACAGCGATACGAAACACGAAATTCGAAACGCTAAACACCCTACCGCGTCGTCGGATCAAACGCCGGCAGCAGGCGGATGGCATCGAGCGTGACCGTTTGGCTGCGTGTGCTCGGCCGGAAGGTGATGGCGGCGTCGGCGAGTTTGTTGAACTGGTACTTGCCGATCAGCACATAGCCGTGCTCGGTACCGCGCACGCTCTGATCAACGGTGACCGACCGCTGCTGTTTGCCGCGCGAATCGGCAATGTCAAACACGCCGACGGCGTTTTCAGAAAGCGCCGGGGACCATCGGGCGTACAAAAAATATTCGCCGTCAAAGTCGAGCATCGGACTGATGTTGACCCGCGACCGGCCGTTGAGCACCAGGCTGTTGTTGTTCAGCGACTCAGGATCAAAGATGCCGGAGATTGATCCGGTGGCGGATACTTCCGGCCGGCCGGCGACGAGTTCGGATGTTACATCAATGACCCGGTCGCCGAGATTGGCGGTCAGCACCGTCAGCGGACCGGCGAAGCTGCTGGAGCCGGCGATGTTGAACGAGCGCACGCGGTAGAAGTAGGTGGTGCCGGAGGCGACACCGTCGTCAAGGAATGATGTCGTGCCGCTGCCGACGGTGAAGCGTTTGACTTCGTTTGTAAAGAACTGATCGCGGGCCCGTTCAACGATGAAACCGAACTCATTGTCAGAGCGATCAAACCATTCCAGCCGCACCTGGTTCGATCGAATGGAGACCGCCGAAAGGCTCGTGGGTTTGCGCGGGGCGACCGTGGCATCGAACAATTGAACCTCAACCATTTTCGTTTTGCCGGTGGTGAGCAACTCATCATAAGGACGCGCGTAAAACACCCGCGTGCCGGCGGGCAGGCCGAGCGATTCGGTGTTGGCGTTCACACGGAAGCCGCCTTCGGGCGACAGGTCGGACTTTACAAACGTGTCGCCCCCCGCGCCGGTTTGCAGGCCTTCAAGCCCGTTGGTTTCGGCATAAAACGCGACGGCGGTCACCGAGTCGCCGGCGTCTTCATCAAACGCGCCCGAAGCGCGAAGTTTGACGATGCCGTTCACCGCGTAAAGCGCGTTGTCGCTGCGCACGGCATCGATCGAGGGCCGGCGGTTCAGGCGGTCGGAAAAATCGCGGCCTTGGAACGAGGTGTCGGCGTCGTCGATGGTGATGGTGTACGAAAAATCCAATAGTCCTCCGCCGGCGGTCGCCGGCGCGGTGATGGGGAGGTCTTGAATGTCAGGGTCGTAATTGTCGGCGCCGCGGTAGTCGACTCTGTAGCCCAGGTCCTGCAACAATCCGACGGTTACCCGGCTGAGCGGCGAGCCCGATTCACCGAGGGCCGGCGTCATCAACTCGTTGCCGAATATGGCTTCGCTGAAGTGGGAGAACTCGCTGCCCTGCCCGGCGCCGCGTGGCTCGAGCGGCACGCCCGAGTCGTCGTTGTCAAAGATTTCATTGAACTCGCGGGTGGCGTTGGCGCCGACAAAAAGTGGCGTCGCCATCGTGCCGCGGACCAGGGAGAAACCCGTTTCTTCGTCGTCGTATTTGAACCATGTGAACAGCGTAAAGCCCAGCGCGTGACCGATTTCGTGTATGGCAATTTCGAACAAGGCGGGATTCTTTGCATCGGCAAGATCAAACTCCAGAAATCCGCGAACCGGCAGGTTGGGATCGTCGCTCGCTGCGTCCCGGAACACGCTGGGCGCTGCCTGAGCAAGCGTCCCACCGAAACCATCAAGTTTTTTACCGAATACTTCCAGCAGGATGTCATCAATGTCGCCGTAGTCTTCATCGAACTGACCGGCAACATCTCCGACGATTATTTTCTCCCAACGCGCCGCTGCCGACTCAATGACCGATCGCGCCGCCGTCGGCACCGATTGGGCGAACTCGAGTCGGATATCATAGTCGCCGCCGAAATTCCCGAATCCACCCTTGGGCGGCGAGTTCTGTCCGTAGCTTGCCGGGGGCAAATGGCCCACGAAATACTGCCCCGCCGGGAGGCCCGTAAATTCGTAGAAGCCACTGGCATCGGTGACGACCGAGCTTTCGCCAAAGTCGAGTTGGCGGTTGCGGTTCTGGTCGAGAAAGACCGTCACACCGGCCAGCGCGCGCTCGCGGCCGTCGCGGCTGCCGTCGTTGTCCAGGTCTTCGATGACCGTGCCGCTGATGCTCGCCAGCAGGCGGCGGGTTTCCAGAGTTTCAATGATGTTGAAAACGGCTGAGCGGATGCGGTGTTCCATGGTGTAATTACCTTCAATGCAAACGATAACAAATCAGGCGGGAACCGCCCTTGGTTATGATTGTCGCGGTTGGGCTACGGGCCTGTCAATGTTGAAGTAAAGTTGCAGCGCACCCCGGCCGGCGATAGTCAAATTCGACACTGCCCGCCGGCAGCCTTACCATCAAAAAACAACGGCAATGGATGACATTTCTCACAAACCCCCCGAGCACAACCGCACCGGCCAAAACCTGCGTGCGCCAATGCCCCGGCCAAAGGTTCGGGGCCGGATGATCGACTTTCATTGCCACCTGTTGAATGCCAGCCACGCCGATGCATGGTTCGCCGCCGCCGACCACTTTGGGTTTGCCACGTTTTTCAGCATGGGGCCGCTCGAGGAGGCGATCCGGCTGAAGCGCGTCTGGGGTGATCGCATCCACTTCACCGCCGTCCCTGCTTGGCGCGAGATTGGTTCGATGGGTTGGATCGACGACTGGTTGCGTCGGATCGAAAGCTTCTACAACCTCGGCTGCCGCATCGCCAAGTTTCACATGGCGCCGGGCACGCTCATTCGCACGATGATGAGCTTCGATTCGCCGGTGTTCCAACGCGTCCTCAAGGAAATGCTCGATCGGAAGATGATCATCATGTCGCACGTGGGCGACCCGGAACTGTGGTATCAGACCAAGTACGCCGACACGACCAAATTCGGCTCGCGCGATCTGCATTACCAATTGTGGGCAACTGTACTGGAGGCGGTCAATGGCAACCCGTGGGTTGGCGCGCACCTCGGCGGCAACCCGGAAGATTTGCATCGCCTGCAAGCATTGCTGGATCGCTTCCCAAACCTGTGGCTGGATTGCTCGGCCACCCGCTGGATGCAGCGGGAAGTTTCAGTGCGCCGGGATGCGATGCGCGAATTCTTTATTCGCAATCAGGACCGCATTCTGTTCGGCAGCGACCAGGTAAGCGGCGACGACCGTTCGTTCGACTTTTACGCCAGCCGCTTCTGGGTGCATCGGAAACTATGGGAAACCGCCTTCGTCGGCGACAGCCCCATCGCCGACCCCGACCTTCCGCCGGACAATCAGCCGACCTTGCGCGGGCTTTGCCTGCCTGATCCGGTACTCCAAAAACTTTATCGCGAGAATGCGGTGAGGTTGATGGCGAACGCTAATGTGCAATTGAGTTGATTCAGATTGCCTGCCGCGAACACAACCACTACAATGTAGTGCGAGAATGAGCCACCTGCGATTCAGTTGGGATCAACGCAAGAGCCGGACCAACCATCGAAAGCACGGAGTCACATTCGAGGAAGCACAAACAGCATTCCTTGACGAAAATGGCCGCCGAAAGGCCGACGTTGATCATTCCGAGCAAGAGGATCGCGAGATCCTGGTGGGATTCGGCGCGCGGTTTCGGCTTTTGACAATTGTTTTTGTATTCCGCGGAGACGAAGAGGTGATACACATCATCTCTGCGCGACGATCGAGCCGTAGCGAAACTGCGCATTACATGGAGCACCTATGAAGAAAAGTTACGACATGACGGGGTCGACACAAAATCCATTCGCACGACGACTCAAGCGACAATTGACGATTCGCGTGGACAATTTTTCCCTTTCGTATTTCAAGGACATGGCGGCAACTTCCGGGCTTTCCTACCAGACGCTAATCAATCTGTACCTCCGCGACTGTGTTTCGAGTCGGCGAAAGATCAACCTGAAATGGGCCAGACGGAGTGCGTAAGGCGGACTCGTCTTTCATGAGGCAGTGCGCGATTCTCAACAATCTGGTTCAAGCGCCCGCTTACAAATTGCTAACCATTCATTTACATCGCTTGCGGTTTCGCGGAACAAACAGACTTCGATTTCTGTTAGAATCAGAAGCCGAGGAATTCAAGGCATGTCGAGCAACACAATCGCGCCGATTCGACTCAACTTTTCAACCCAATGGGAATACGCCCCGGCCCCGGAGACCGCCAAGGTCGAGATCAAGCCCAAGTATGACCTGTTCATCGGTGGCAAGTTCGTCTCGCCGGTGGAGGGTAAGTCATTCGAAACCATCAACCCCGCGAATGAGCAAACGCTGGCGCGGGTCGCTTCGGCGTCTTCGAAAGATGTGGATCGCGCGGTCAAATCAGCGCGACAGGCTTATGACAAAGTCTGGTCGAAAATGCCTGCAAAGGAACGCGGCAAATACATCTTTCGCATCGCGCGCATGCTCCAGGAACGCGCCCGCGAGCTTTCGATCATCGAGACGATGGACGGCGGGAAGGCGATTCGCGAAAGCCGCGATGTGGATATCCCCCTCGTCGCCGCCCACTTCTTCTATTACGCCGGCTGGGCCGACAAACTTGAATATGCGTTCCCCGGAAGAGTGCCACAGCCGCTGGGTGTGTGCGGGCAGATTATTCCGTGGAACTTCCCGCTGCTGATGGCGGCATGGAAGATCGCCCCGGCGCTGGCATGTGGCAACACGGTCGTGCTCAAGCCCGCCGAAACCACGCCGCTTACCGCGCTCAAGCTGGCGGAGATCATTCAGGATTGCGACCTTCCGCCGGGCGTGGTCAACATTGTCACCGGCGCGGGCGCCACGGGCGCGGCGATCGTGAATCATCCCGACATCGACAAAATCGCCTTCACCGGCAGCACCAATGTCGGTAAGAGCATCATGAAGTCGATCGCGGGTTCACAGAAAAAATACACGCTGGAGCTAGGCGGCAAAGCAGCCAACATCATCTTCGACGATGCAACGATCGATCAGGCCGTCGAAGGCATCATCAACGGCATCTTCTTCAATCAAGGCCACGTGTGCTGCGCCGGCTCGCGGTTGCTGGTGCAGGAAAACGTTCACGACCGCGTGATCGCCAAGTTGAAAGACCGCATGCAGACGCTGATCGTCGGCGACCCGCTGGATAAAAACACCGACATCGGCGCCATCAACAGCAGGATGCAGTTGGAAAAGATCGGCGGATACCTGTCGCTGGCCAAAGACGAAGGCGCGGATGTCTGGCAGACGGATTGCAGCATCCCGGACAAAGGCTTCTTCTGTCGGCCGACATTGTTCCTGAATTGCGCGCAATCGCATCGCGTGGTGCAGGAAGAAATCTTCGGCCCCGTGCTGGCGGTGCAGACCTTCCGAACTCCGGAAGAAGCCATCGAAAAAGCTAATAACACGCCGTACGGTTTAAGCGGCGGGGTGTGGACCGACAAGGGCAGCAAGATTTTCAAAATCACCAACGCCATGCGCGCCGGCGTGCTGTGGGCGAACACCTACAACAAATTCGACCCTACTTCGCCGTTCGGTGGATACAAAGAATCGGGTGTCGGGCGCGAAGGCGGGCTGCATGGGCTTTCGGCTTATTTAACGTTGGAATAATACGAAGATGAATAGCCACAGAGGCACGGAGTACACAAATAAGAAAAGAGATGGGTTGCCTCAGCGGTGAAATCGAGATTGGAATCATGGCAAAGAAACTAACCATCAACGGCAGATCCAACGGCCACATGGCCATCGCTAAAACCGCATCGCGCGCCCCGCGCATGCAAGACGACCACGGCGAAGCGCGTCTGCCCGTGCTGAAGACCTACAAAATCTTCGTCGGTGGGAAGTTCCCCCGCACCGAGTCCGGTCGGTACTACCTTCTGAAGAACGCAAAGGGCGAGCCGATCGCCAACATGTGTCTTTGCTCGCGGAAAGATTTTCGCGATGCCGTCGTCGTCGCCCGCGCGGCTCAAGGCCCCTGGGCCAAACGCGCCGCTTACAACCGCTCACAAATCCTCTACCGTATTGCCGAGATGCTCGAAGGTCGCAGAGCACAATTCATCGACGAACTAACCGCTTGCGGCTTAGCTTCACAGTTCGCCATGAAAGAAGTTGATCTGAGCATCGACCGCACCCTCTACTATGCCGGCTGGGCCGACAAGTATCAGCAGATCTTCTCAAGCGTGAACCCGGTCGCCAGCAGTCATTTTAACTTCAGCATGCTCGAACCCACCGGTGTCGTGGCTGCCATTACGCCGGAGGATTCCGGGTTGCTCGGGTTGGTCAGCACCATCATGCCCGCTATTTGCGGCGGCAACTCCATCATCGCTTTAGCCTCGTTTTCAAAACCGCTCTGCGCCGTCACGTTCGCCGAGGTGCTCGCCACCAGCGATCTTCCCGGCGGCGTGGTAAATATTCTTACCGGCCTGCGTAAAGAGCTGATCGAACACATGGCCAGCCACATGGACGTGAACGCCATCGTCTACTGCGGTAGCGATATTGCCGAGCGCAAGCTGCTCCAGGAAAAAGGCGCGGACAACATGAAGCGCGTTATCGCTCACGACCGCCATTGGAACGCCGTTGAATCTCAGTCGCCCTATTTCATTCTTGAAACGCAGGAAACCAAAACCACGTGGCACCCGATCGGCGTGTAAACAATGGTGGAGCACGAGGCGTCGATCTCGGAGACGGTTTAAGAATGTTGCCAAAGATCTTCATTCTCGTGTCCCTCATCGCCGCTTGCGGCTTCGCCGGTCCACCCACCACACAACCGATCAGTGGCTCCGACGATCAACCTCTGGTCATCCACCTCCCCGGCATCGGCGGGCATCGGCTGCCCGATGAAATGATCAAGCAAGGCCTGACGCAATCAGGGCTTGGCGCTGAGATATACATTTACGATTGGACCGGCATCGACGAAGGTTTTGCCGCGTTGACGAATGTCGGCCGCCACGGCGAACAATCCGCCATCGTCGCCAAGCTCATCACTGACGCGACAACCAGGCAATCGAACCGGCGGATCATTCTCACCAGCCACAGCGCCGGCGCGGGCGTGGCGGCGTGGGCGCTGGCGCAGCTTCCGGATGGGGTCGCCGTTGATACCTGGTTGATGCTGGCCCCGGCGCTATCGCCGCGATTTGATCTGACGCCTGCGCTCAAACACGTGCGTGGCAAAGTCTATTCATTCAACAGCCAGCGCGATCCGATCCTGGGTTTTGGCACGCGGAACTTCGGCACCGTTGATCGCATCAACACCGACGCCGCCGGCAAGGTGGGTTTCGAACGGCCCGCAACCGCCGACGCCGAGCAATATGCCAAGCTAATGCAGTTTGCGTATGACGCGGGCTGGATGCGGTATTACAACGCTGGCGATCATATCGGTGCAACGATGCGACCGTTTGTGAGGCAAATCGTCGCGCCGCTGCTCATTACGGGGCAAATCCCGTCAACTCAACCGACGCGGTGACGACGTACTGCACGCGTTTAGCACTACAGCGCGGAGTCGTTCGTAAGTCCGTATGAATCGTCGCTCCTACCCCGTTTTGCGGGCTAAAAACGACGACCCTGCGCTGTAGTGTTAGTGGCAAGGGTTTCCAGCCGGTTGCGGCATACACGCCGCATCGCGCCGCGACAAAGCAAGTGCGAAGCGACTAAGTGATACTTTTACCAAGCGTCGCGCCACTCGAATTTGATCGCTTGTGTACAGGCAAAAGCCGGAGTACCGGCTTCATGGGTTGGAAACCCATGCCACGTTCACAGCCTCGCCGAACTAAACGCCATCGTGCCGGCGCGGGTTTGGGCGGCGTTGAGGGTGATGTAGCCGTCGTTCGCGTCGCCGCTGGGCAGGTTCGCCCCATCGACGCCCCACGGGTTGCGCACCACGATGGATTTCGTACCGTTGCTGTTGCGCACCACTTTGATGACCGTATAAGCGTGCCCCCCCACCAGCAGCGAACCGGTGTCATCGGCGATGCTGTCGGTGGCGATCGTCACCATCTTCCCCGCGACCAAGTCGAGTTCGATCTGATCGATCAGCGCCTTGCCACTGGAAAATTCTGCGTTGAATCGATCATTGCTGGCGATGCCCAGCGCGCCGTAAGTTTCATCGAACCATCCGCCGTCGCCAATCGATTCGTAACTGCCCGCGCCGGTGCGAAACAGGGCGAACGCTTTTTCGAACAGCGGCGCCCACAGCGCGTTTTGTGTGCCCGGTTTGGCGTAGACGGCGGTGGTGGCCGACCAACTGTACACCGGCAGGTCGGCGTCGATGCGGTAATAGACGTTGGTTGCGCCGCGCGTCATCCGAACGGCGAATGTGCCGTCGCCTAAATCGGCGAGCGTTTCGCGAACGCGCATCGGGTTCGCCCGCGCCACCGCGGCGAGGGGCGCGTGCACGTAGCAATCGCCCAGCGACCCTTGCCGCACATCGTCCACCACCGGGCCGGTGGCCGCGAACAACGGCATCGAAGAAAAACTGGCCCACTTCCCCCCGGCGTGCTTGCTCGAGGGGTCGGGGAGATTGGTTTTCCTATCGCTGAGTTCTTTTCCGATCGCTTGCCCGCGGATCGATTGGAACGCGCCGATTCGGTGTACCGCCGCGTTACGGTTTTCGCCGGCCGACGGGTCGATCACGTTTTCGCTGCCGCCGGAGTCGAGCCAGAAGCTGTCGTCACCGTCGCCGCCGACCAGCGAGTCTCTCAACCCGCCGCCGATGCCAATCAGCACATCGTTCCCGCCGTTGCCACTGATGGAATCATTGCCGGCGTGGCCGTAAATGCTGTCGGCCCCACTCCCGCCGCGCAGCGTGTCGTTGCCACTATTGCCAAAAATCCGCGCCGGTGTGAAGACCGAAGTATCGATCGACACCAAATCATCCCCCGCGCCAGCCTTGATCTGCAGCCGCGTGGGTGAACCTTTGACGGTGGTTAACCAGGTGCCGTTGGTGACTTTCCAGGTATTGCCTGTTCGCGAAACGAAAATCGCTTCCGCTTGATCCGTCCCGCTGATTCGCAGCACACCGGCGTCCATCGCCACCGCCAGCGCCGCGTTGGCAAACATCCGTCGCGATTCCAACGCCTCGACATTGGTGAGCGAGTACGGCTGCTTCGAACACCGATTCCTGGCGAAAACGGCGCCCGCCATGCGTTCCGTGTATCGAGAATGCTTCCCTTGTAATTCCGGCATAGTGTTGACATGCAATTCTTCGACGCGGCCGGCAACCCGCTCAACCACCCTTCCCAGCCGCCCAACCGCGAGCGCAGCGTCTGATAACAGTCGCCGTCGGTGCAAAACCAATCTCTAAACGACGGCGAGCGTAAGCGACCCGATTCCGGCAGCAATACGCCCGGTCGCTGACGCTCGCGGCTCTTCATTGGGGTCATATGCGGGGCCAAGCCACAGGCCGCGCAACAGCACCCCTTGCGAGCACCACGCCGCGCCATCTATAATGTTATCCCGCGCCCAGGTGGCGGAATTGGCAGACGCACTGCTTTGAGGTGGCAGCGAGTAACATCGTGCAGGTTCAAGTCCTGTCCTGGGCACTGTTGAAGGCGATCCGAAAGGGTCGCCTTTTTCTTTGGCGAGAGACATGAAAACCGCTGCTTTTCAAGGGATTTCGTTGATTTCCTCGTCGAAGCGTCTGCCCGAA
>Ga0163147_10004800_pt1 | contig 16903 bp, 12 predicted proteins | sample OliLakLV19MP6G1_FD_148597 | JGI IMG/M metagenome (GOLD analysis project Ga0163147, IMG submission 148597) | Freshwater microbial mat bacterial communities from Lake Vanda, McMurdo Dry Valleys, Antarctica- Oligotrophic Lake LV.19.MP6.G1 | ecosystem: Environmental > Aquatic > Freshwater > Lake >...
TTGCTACCACACCCCCAAGAACGGATTTTGCCCTTTGGCATGATGGAATTGACCATCAACCTTGCCGATACCCCGTTTTGCATCACCTATCCACAAGCAGATAATATCCTGCATCGGTTTAGCTCACCCATAGTCACTGGGGCGCGGTCAGAATTTTTTGTGATAGACACCTCTCGCCCTGCTTCGTTGCTATCCGTCTTTTTTAAGGCGGGTGGGGCATTGACATTTTTTGGTGCGACAGCCTCTGAATTGCATAATAGGCATGTGCCGCTCAATTTGCTATGGGGCAACTTTGCCAATGATTTATATTGCCAGTTACAAGAGGCAAAAACCACACAGGCGCGGTTTCATATGCTAGAAAAAGCCCTATTGAAACGGTTATATGCCTCATCATCGCGTCATCGTGCCATAGATTTTGCCCTCACACTATTTCGACATAACGATAATATTGGGCGGGTGGTGAACCAGATTGCCCTTAGCCAAACCCGATTTATCCAAATTTTTCGGGAAGAAATCGGGCTAACCCCCAAGCTATTTTGTCAGGTACAACGCTTTCAGCAGGCGATTCAGCATATCGCCAAAACGTCACATCCCAATTGGACAGATATTGCCCTGCAATGTGGGTATTATGACCAAGCCCATTTTATCAATGCGTTTCAACGATTTTCTGGCATCACACCATCGGCATTTGCCCCACAAGACCCAGAGCATCCGAGTAATTTGCCAATGGGTTAAATTTTTTCCAATACAAAGCCTATGCTTCTTTCTATACTGGATAAAACGGTATAAAAAGGAGTGTTATATGTCGCATCGCAAACTTGTTTATTATGTCGCAATCACCGTAGACCATTTTATTGCCCATGAAGATGGCAGTGTCGGCGGATTTTTGGAGCAGGGGCATCATATCCCAGATTACATCAATAGCCTGCGCGATTATGATACTGTCATCGTGGGTAAAAATACCTATGAAGTTGGGTATACCTATGGTTTGGTGGCGGGTGAACCCGTCCCAACCTATGCCCACATGATGCAATATGTGTTTTCGCAGTCTATGCCAGAATATAATCACCCATAATTGCAGGTGATTCGGCAAGACCCCGCCGAATTTATGACTCAGCTCAAAGCAAAAACAGGTGGCAATATTTATTTGTGTGGTGGCGGGCAATTGGCGGGGTATTTATTGTCACATCGTCTCATAGATAGCCTCATCCTAAAGGTGAATCCTGTTTTATTTGGGGCGGGGATTCCGCTATTTGGGGCATCATCGCAACAAATCGCGCTCACCTTGTGCGACAGCAAAATTTATGCCAATGGGGTCATTTTCTCGCACTATGCCATCACCTATTGAGTGATAATTGCCATAGATGGACGGTTTATTGCCGTCCATCTATACAGGATACAAAGCTAATTTTCGATGAGCGCATATACCTGTGCGCCACGCCCTGCCTCACCATAGACCAATTCCAAATAGGGGGCATCGTCTACCGATGATGTCATATCAAATGACCATGCGGCGGGTGTTCCCCAACGCCATGCGGTCTCTAGGCTATCCCTGTTCACAATAATTTCTGGCACAAAGACGTGTGTAACCCCATATTGACGCAACAAATCGGCGTTGGTGGGGTCGGCGGGATTGCGCCAAAATGCTTTTAGTGCCTCTTGGATAGCGAGGCTGTCTGCATCCCCAAAGGCATAGGGCAGTGACGGAAAATATATCGCCTCGCGTTCTGCGATAACCGCCGCCCAATCGGTCTCTGGTGAGACAGGAAAATTGAGGATAATGGTCTCTGTGGGCGCATTGGTGTTTATCCAGCGCAACGCCACATCATCGGCGGGCGAGGTATATTGGTTAGGCAGATTCACAAGGGGTTTTGCTACGTCTAAAAGCGGGTCACGTAAAAAGACCAGCGCAATTAGGATGAGCGCCAACGCCCCATTAATCAGATAGGCGGTGCGATATTTCATACGGATTTTATCTGCGCCATACGCATCCCATAGCCACAGCATTGCGCCCCCCGCCAAAACACTATACGGAATGATAATCCCCCCCCATGCGAGGTCTTTGGGGTTGATAAAACGGTCTATAAACGGAAATAGCGCCGCAATTCCGCCTGTAGATGAAAAGTCGAGCATGAGAAATATCCAGACGATGCACAATATGGCGATGGTCTCGCGTTTCTGCCAACCAAGCCATGCGCCAAAAAGTGCCATAGGTGCCAGCCATAAGCCATGATTCGTGACCATAACCAGCATGTTATCGGTTGAACGGGTATATGGTGAGCCAATGCCCGCCTCTAGCCCTGTCCCCAATAGTGAGAGGATTTTAATCAGCCACGGGGCAGTGGCGATGAGCGCAATGGCGGGTATGCCAAATATCATTATCAGCCATGTCCGCCGTGTGGGACGTGTATCGCCTAACCACATCGTCCCCAGATAGGGGATATATGCCAGCATGAGGATGATAAACGAGGTGTGATGTGCGAGGAGGACTGCACCTAACATCAACCCCGCAAATAGCGCATCTACCAGATAATTATATTTCTGAAAACGCCATGCAAATATCAAAAAGGCTTGGCTAAAGGCGATTCCCATCAACATCATAAACGCGCCTTCTACCAACAATCCCATGATGCCTAATCCGAGCAACATGGCGAGTCCCATCGCCCGTCCCAATGATTTGGCGCGGAGTTCTGAACCAAAATCGTATGCCAACCACACATTGAGGAGCGCCAACACCGCCCCCACGCCAAATTGAGTGGTATGAATACCCGTGTTCAGTTGTTGCGATAAATACGCGGTGAGCGCGGTGAACCCATTGGAAATGACGTATTGGGTTTCTGGCTGAAATGGCGCAAAACTGTTGAGATTATTACCCAATTGGGTCATGAGCGCCATATAGCCATAGCCTTGCGCGGTTGTCCCAAAAGGTAAGACAAATAACACAGTGGGGATGGAGAAGATAAATCCCACTAACGCAAAAAAGGCGAGGTCTTGGGGTCCCGTCCAACCTTGTTCGCCATCTTCGAGGGTATAGCCTTTGGTCTCTGCACGCGATTGCCCAACAGAGAGTGTCCCGCCCAAAAAGATGCCCACCACCAGCGCAAATAGCATATAGTCTATGACGAGAATATCCCATCCAAACAGAGATGAATAAAAGAGTGTGCCACCCACGATGAGCGCCAATGCAAAGGTCGCCGCCAACGCGACACGCGGTTGTGATGTGGGGACAGCAGGTGAGAGCATTGCGCCCGCGCCCAATATTACCGCTCCAAAAACGAACAGGACGAGCAAAATCATACACAATGCCCTTTTCGATAATTATATCTGCCAAAATTGTGTTTTTATTATAATTCGTCTGCCCCACATAAGGAACATACAACGCCGATAATGATGATTATTGTCATATTGGGGAAAATAAACGATTTATTGTGACTTATTCACATATTTTACCCTCAAAATTTATTGTTTATATGAGTATTTCTTAAATAGCTTTAGCCTCATAATGATAATTGTACGCGAATGAAAGTAAGGATTGATACATGATGATGGATACCATAAGCACCTATACCATTTTGGTTGTGGAAGACAATGAACCAATCAATCGGCTTTTTTGTAGACATTTATCGGCTTTTGGATATAGTTGTTCTGGTGTGACCAATGTAGAGGACGCGCTCAAACAGATTCATGCTAACCCGCCTCATTTGCTCATACTCGACTTTGAATTGCCCGATGGCTATGGCACACGGGTATTGGATGATATTCAGACCCACCGCCTAAATATTCCCACCATTGTGGTCTCTGCCAGCCCACGGGCTTTCGCACTCAAACATACCAATTATGATATAGACCACATTCTCGTAAAACCCATCAGCCCCAGCACCCTTTCTGAATTGGTGCAGAGAACCCTCATTAACGGTATCGGCTAATTTTCTATAAATGTTCTCATTTTTCATCACCTAGTGCTTTAACTAGGTGGTGTATGCTCATTTATGATTTATTTCTATTTTCATACATGTTTCGTCATGATATTTTTTTGTTGCTACTTGGCGACATTTTATGATGATATATGTGGCTAAAGGGATATACTCTATGCTTAATTCACCTTATCAAATTCTTGTGATAGAGGACAACCTACCTATCAACAAACTATTTTGCAAAACTTTATCGTCTGCTGGGTTTAGCTGTCATGGTGTGACCACTGTGGATGAAGCTATCCTTCATATCCACGCCACCCCGCCCGATTTGCTCGTCCTCGATTTTGAATTGCCCGATGGCTATGCCACGCGAATCTTCGATTATTTGAATAGCCAAAATATACGTATTCCCACCATTGTGGTTTCTGCCAGCACACGGGTGCTTGAACTAAAGCATTATAGTCAATATGCGGTTGACCACATCTTGATAAAACCGGTTAGTCCGCGCCATTTGTCGCAATTGGCAACACAAATATTCGCCATGTAACAAATTGCATGGATTTTATTGCGATGTGACAAAATTCCCCCATAAAATAGGGCATTTGCCTGCTGTTTTAGTTTATAATAAGGCTATGTTGTTAAAAAAATCAAACGCAGGATAAATTGCCATGAATCGTGTTTTTGTCTCCTATTCTCGGCGTAACAAAATTTTTGCAGAACGTATCGCTCGTGATTTGGGCGATGCAGGCATGGAAGTATGGATAGATTTTCGCCAGATTCATGGTGGAGAACAATGGCAAGATGAAATTTATCGGGGGATAGAACGCTCACAGATTGTCGTTGTGTGTCTGTCACCCGATGCGGTAAAGAGTGATTGGGTACAGCGAGAAGTCCTGACTGCCCGCAAACAAGAAAAATTTATCATCCCCGTCATGGCGGTGAATGCCCAACATGAGTTGGAACAGGCAGAAGAACTTTCGTGGATGCAAAATGTTCATTTCATCAATTTTGAGGGGCGCTATGAAGAGGCATTGCCCGAATTGCTACTGGCAATCCCTGGCAAGCGCCGTTTGGGGATATACGACTCGGTAGACCCCAATAACATCCCAAATCCGTTTAAGGGACTCGAAGCCTTTCAACAAACCGATGCGGCGTTTTTCTTTGGGCGCGAGACCCTCATTGATAAATGCCTCAATCGGCTACGCCAAGACCGCCCCACACGCTTTTTGGCGGTGGTCGGTGCGAGTGGCAGTGGTAAAAGTTCATTGGTGCGGGCGGGGGTATTGCCCGCGTTGCGGGCGGGCAAATTGCGCGGGAGCGATAGCTGGCGGATTATCCTCTTTACCCCGGGTAGTAGCCCCATAGAGGCGCTATCACAACGGCTTGCACCCCTATTGGAAGGTCAAGAAGCCGAAAAATTGAGCAAATTATTTCACGAATCCATCGAATATCTTCAACCATTTGTGGCGCAGGTGTTAAGAGACGCCCCGCCAGAAGCCAAAATGGTGATGGTCATAGACCAATTTGAAGAGGTATTTACCCGTGCGGGTGAGCATGACCGCGAGCTATTTTTGCGCCTTTTACATTTGGCTGTCACCCAGAAGGGGGGCAGAATTAGCGTGATTATCACCATGCGAGCCGATTTCTTTGATAGGCTCAGTCGCTATCCCGCCCTTGCAGAATTATTTGAACAAGAAAATATGGTGATTGCCACCGAGATGTCACCCGCCGAACTGCTCCGTGCCATAGAGGGTCCTGCGCGTGCTGTGGGTCTGACTTATGACCCGCCAAACCTCGCCCAACGTATTTTGGATGATGTGGTGCGTCAACCCGGGTCATTGCCCCTATTGCAATATGCCCTCAAAGAATTATATCTGCGCCGCGATGGACTCAAACTCACCACCAAAGCCTATGAAGAAATTGGCGGTGTGCAAAAAGCATTGGCGCGTCATGCCGAAGATATTTATAACGACCTCAATGCCGCCCAACAAGCCATCATGCGCCGTTTATTATTGCGCCTCATCGAAGTGAGCGAAACTGGCGAGGCGACTCGTCGCCGTGTAGACCGTGCAGACCTCACCTTCCGCGATGTGCCACCACAAGCCGTTGAAGAACTCATCGAAATTCTCACTTCTGCCGACACACGTCTCATTCTGACCAATTTTCAAATTCACCCCAATAGCGCCCAATCTGCCCCCACAATTTTGGTGGATATTGGGCATGAGGCGCTCATCCGCGAATGGGACAGATTTAAGGGATGGGTGGCAGAGGATAAAGAAAATTTGCGACTGGGCAGTGAAATTTTGCAATATGCCACTGATTGGGCATCTGCCAAGCGCGATAAAGCCTATTTGATTATGGGCAACCGCCTTGCACGCGCCGAAATTTGGCTAGATGAAGCCGATGCCACCACCCTACAGCGCGAATTTATCCAAGCGAGTATCAAAGAAAATGAGGAGCGTGAACGCTTAGAGCGTGAGCGCCTAGAGCGTGAATTGGTGCTTCGTAGGCGCTCACAAAATCGTCTACGGATTGCACTGAGCTTTTTAGCCATTGGGTTGTTGGCATCGCTCATTTTGAGCCTCATTGCTGTGGGCGCACAAGCGCAGGCGGTGAGTGCCGAACAACAAGCGAGAGATGCCCTAGCAGGCGCAGAAATTGCGCGTGCAGAGGCAGTTGCCAATGAATTGCAAGCGCGGAGTTTGGCGTTGGCATCCAACGCAGGACGCGCACTCAGTGATAATCTGAACGAACAAGCGGTGCTATTAGCCGTCTCTGCCAATGAAATTCCTAATGCACCGCCACAATCGCAACGGATTTTGGCAGAAGTCGCGTATACACCTGGCACCCGCTTTTTATTCGATATGAATGGCGTGCCAATTTCCACACTCGCCATCTCACCAGATGCGTCACTGGTGGCGGGTGGGGTGGGCAATACAATTATCGTGTGGAATTCAGAAACAGGCGAAGAAGCCTTCCGCCTCACAGGGACGAGTCTGGTGGGACATACCAACCGTGTGCGCGGGGTTGTGTTTCATCCCACAGAAGCCCTTATCGCCTCTGTGGGTGCGGATGGTCGGGTGGTGATATGGGATATTGCCACACAAGCACAATCTATTCGCTGGGATGCCCATTCAGGTGGTGCAAACACTATCGCCTTTGACAAGGATGGACAATTTTTGCTCACAGGCGGGGAAGACAGACAAATTTCGCTGTGGAATCCGTTCACGGGCGAATTAATCCGCACGTATACGGGGCATAGTGGCGCGGTGAATAGCGTTGCCTTTAACAACGATAGCACATTATTTGCCTCTGGGTCGGATGATGACCGCGTGGGCATTTGGTCGCTCACCGATGGATTTATCAAATTTCTGAGTGGTCATGCGGGCGATGTGTTAACCGTGATATTTAGCCCAACCGCCGCCTCACGCTTATTATCGGGGTCAGATGACGACACGATACGCCTGTGGGATGCGCTCAATACATCAGTGACTCGTGAATATATTCAGCACAATGATGCGGTCACAGGTCTGGCATTTTTCCCTGATGGACGTAATTTCATCTCTATATCACAAGACACCAGCATGATTGTCTGGGATGTCACCACAGGGACGACCACGAATAGTTTTAATGACCACGAAGCGCCTGTCTTTGCCATTGCCCTTTCCAAAGATGGGCAGATGATGGCTTCTGGGGCAGATAATGGCATTGCACGGGTGTGGGACTTAAAAAATTCGGAGCAAACCATGACCTTTGCCGGGCATTTGAGCAATGATGCCCGCTTTAGGGCGGTGGTCGGGGTCTATGGCAGAGACGATTTGACTGTGTTATCTGGCTCATATGATGGCACATTGCGCTTGTGGGCGACTGCGACAGGTCTCACCATCCAAGAATTTAGGGGACATGCCGATTTGGTGTTTGATGTGGCGCTGTCATCCGATGAGACGACTGCCTTATCTGGTGGGGCAGATGATAAAGCCATTTTGTGGGATATTATCACAGGTGCGCCGATTATTGAACTCATCGGACACGAAAGTGATGTGCTATCGGTGGCATATCTGCCCAATAACCAACAAGCTATCACAGGCGATGAAAACGGTATTATCATCTTGTGGGATTTGACCACAGGGCAGGATGTTCGCCGTTTTGAAAAAGTCGGTAAAGATGATTTGGGGCATACTGCCCAAGTTTATGATATTGCTGTTAGTCCAGATGGCACACGCATATTATCGGCTTCTGCCGACCAAAATTTGCTCCTGTGGGATATTGCCACTGCTACCGTTTTGGGTGAATATAAAGGACATGGCGCGATTATCCGCTCGGTGGCATTTAATTCAGACGGGACATTAGCCGTCTCTGGTGCAGATAATGGCGGTATCATCTTGTGGAATGTCTCCGATGAGTCGCTAAACGCCCGTGACCGTGTGGTACGGCGGATTAGTGGGCATGATCTGCCTGTGCGCGGGGTGACATTTTCGCCAGATGACCTAAGCATTGCTAGTGGTGGCTTAGACCGCCGTCTGAGCGTATGGGAAGTGGCGACTGGCGCAGAAATTCGGCGCTATCGCACAACCAATTTATCCTCATTTTATAGTGTTGATTTTAATCGGACGGGTCAGGCATTGCTCACAGGGATGAGCGATGGCACCTTGCACGAGTGGCGGTTGTTGCTCAATCGGCAAGATTTACTCGCATGGACATACGAAAATCGCTATGTTCCCATTCCCACCTGCGCCCAACGAGAACAATTTGGTTTAGAACCGTTTTGTGAGGATGGTGTGTCTAATATCACCCCCACACCCTTTGTTTTTCCAACCGTTACACCCGCGCCATCGCTTCCTAGTGTAGATGTGGGTGTGACCGTGGCGATTAATACCACTAGCAATAGCAATTTGCGCCTGCGCGAAAATCCGTCATTGACGGGTAATACCATCATGATGTTAGCCGATGGCATATTGGCGATGGTGATAGAGGGACCTGTTGAGGCAGAAGGGTTTATCTGGTGGAAGATTCGCCTAGAAGATAATACAGAAGGGTGGTCTGCGGAGAGTAATCCAACGGCAGGCGTGCAGATGCTCATCCCTCTGCGGTAAATTCTGCCACTGGCAGGTTCTATGGATATTCGTAATATATAATCCCGTTATGGACGCGCAGAAGCGCGTCCTTACACCCACAAACAGGGTTATCAGATTGTAGGGACGGCATACAAGGCTTGTCCGTAGTTGTTTTGATGATTTTGCGTAGATTTGGCAGACGGTGAACCACCTGCCTGCGCCACCAAAACCCCATAAATGGGGTTGACCTACCGATTTTTAGGGTCAGCTTGGCATGATGTACGGGTTTGCCATGGCAACCCCCCGTACCCAACCGTAAAAATCGGGCTTGCCATGGCAAGCCCCTACGCCATACCCGTTTTTGTGATGAAAATAGGCAAAACAACCCCGTTCACGGGGTTTCAGAAGCACAGATGAGTGGTTCGCCGCCCAGCGGCTGGCAAAATACACGCTATTTTTATCATATTTTGCTTTTTTAACTACGGACAAGCCTTACATGCCGTCCAAAATTGTCCAATAAATGCCTTTTTGCAAAAATTCAATACGTCCTAGCGACACGTAATGGCTTCGCCAACGAGTCCCAATGCTTCGGCAATGAGTCCAACAAGGGGGGTTACAGTGTCTTTAAAGACTGGCAACTCGCACCATAATCTGGCGGTATCTATGATGACCAAGCCAATGACAGAGGCACAGCAACAAAATAGGAGCAATCCCGCGCATCCAATCACCACCCAACGCCATGTGCTAGGGGTTTCATCTTCGCGCACAGCGTATGGGTCATAATCATAACCGGGTGGATTTTGGTTATAATCGGCGGGTTGTTCATAGCCAGCCGCATCATAAGTCGGCGCGGGTGGGACTTGCCCTTGTTGATAATAATTGGGTTGCCCACTCGGTTGCCCATAAGCAGGCGGTTGTTGGGGTTGCCCATAAGACGGTTGTTGCTGTGGTGGTGGTGCATACGGGCTAGGTGGCTGTTGGGGTTGCGAATATTGCGCGGGCGGTTGTTGGGGTTGTGAATAGGGTGGTGGGGTGGCGGGTTGTTGTTGTGGACGCATGACATCATAACTGAGTGTCACGGTTTCGCCCAAACCAATCATATCGCCCCGATTTAATGCTCTACTCCCCGTTAGGCGCTGTCCATTGATGAACGTCCCATTGGTAGACCCCAAATCTTCGATAGTATAGCCATCTGTCCCACGAGTGATGCGTAAGTGATGACGACTCACTTCTGGGTCATTGATGGTAATATCGTTGGTAATATCGCGTCCTAACGTGAGAAGGTCTTTATTCAGCTCAAAGACCTGATTCGGCTGTGGTCCTCGGCGGACGATGAAGCGAAAATTATCGTTGTTTTGTATCATCTACTTGCGCTCCTAAAATGACGCTCAAACAAGGTGCTATTTGAGAAAAGACGACCATCATAATTGAAAAATATAAACCCACTGAATGATTATGTCAAATTCAGGGGATACTCATAATGACTTTTCTCTATTGTAGCGTATTTATGCGTGGTTTGCATGGAAATTATTGGTATTCGTTTCGTTCAATCGTCTAATTAATTCGATGATATGTTCGACCTGATTGTCTATATACCCCAGATGCTCGTTACGACGCTCCGCAGAGATGCGGTCATGGTAGCGTTCTACGATAGAAGCAGAGGTGCGAATGACGGCTAGGGGCGTGTGAATATCGGTGAGTGTCATGGCATATTCGTTGTTTTTGATGGTCGCCACTTCAATTTCTTGCTTCAGTGTTTCGTTTTAGCGCATCACTTCACCCATCAATGTGAGCAAAGTCTTGATAATTTGGTCTGTTTGTTCTGCATGATTCATATAATAAACCTCCAACATAACATAACGACTTACCGACTGGGCATATAGACCGTTTCTCGGATGATGTTAATAATCGCTTGTCCTGTTATCGCCTTGACAAGATGCACATGCGCTCCAGCCAATAGTACATACTCACTATCGAGTTCTTCTGTCAGACTACTCAACACAATAATGCGGGTGTGTGCCGATAGCTGGCGAATGTGCTTGATGGCATTCAACCCATTCAAAAGGGGCATCTGAGAATCTAGCACAAGCACATCGGGTAGATGTGCCACACAGAGCGCAATGGCATCGTGTCCATTATTGCCAACTGCAACGACTTCAATGTCATCTGCGCTAGAAAACAACAATACTAGCCCACGCCTGACCATTTCATAATCGTCTACAATAATAATGCGAATCATCACGCTATCTCATTTGCCAAGAATGTGTTACAAGATTATTTACATTCATCATAAAACAAATGACGGATATGGCGTATTGGTTGAATGGGGGGGATGGTCATGCCAAACGGCTAGTCTTTTACCTAGCCATTTGGTTAGGGGTGGTCAAAAAAGCGGTTATAAAACGCATACGCCACCGCTTCGGTGCGTGTGTTGACTCCTAATTTGACCAACACATTGCTCACATGAAATTTGACGGTAGACTGGCTCACCACCAATTTTTTGGCAATCTCTTGGTTGGTCATGCCCTCACTCATCAATTTTAAGACTTCTGTCTCGCGCTCGGAGAGAGGGTTGTTGGGGGTAGGGGCAATATTCAACAGGCTTTGCATGGCTTTTTCATCGAGGGTTGCCTTGCCCGCCATCGAATCTAAGATAGCGTGTTCAATTTGGTTTCTATCGGCATCTTTGAGCAAATACCCCAATGCACCTGCGTTCATAATGCCACGTACCAGATGGTCTTCCTTAAAACTGGTGAGGGCAATCACCCGAATATGTGGATACTGCGCCAAAATTGCTTTGGTGGCTTCTATACCATCCATGTGGGGCATTTTTATATCCATCAAAATCACATCTGGTTGGATGGTTTGGCAAAATTTGACTGCCTCTTTGCCATCTGAGGCTTCTCCGATGAATGTCATTTCTTCTAAGCTGTTGAGTACCATAGATAACCCCACCCGCACCATCGGATGGTCATCTACAACTAAAACACGAATTGGTGTGGTCATATCATTAAGCCGATTCCCATGCGATATAAATAGATGTTCCCTGATTCGGTTTACTTCTCAGATGAAAAATCGCGTTAATCCCTTGTGCGCGTTCTTGCATAATTTTTAGCCCAAAATGTGCGCCATTCACCACTTTATTCATATCAAACCCCACCCCATTATCATGAATTTTGAGCATGATAGTAGACGCATTTTTTTCTAGTGTAATGCTAATATGGGTGGCTTTGGCATATTTGGCGACATTATTGAGTGTCTCTTGGGCGATACGATAAAAAACATGACGCACCGCTACGGGTAAAATAACCGACTCGTCCACTTTTAGCTCTGGCATGATGCCATTGCGCCCAGAATAAGAATCGCAGAGTTGTTTGAGCAGTTGCGGAAGCCGAATATCCTCAATGGCTTGTGGGCGCAATTCCAGCAACAACATCCGCATATCTGCCACCGCCCCGCGCGTAAGATGTTGCAATTGGCGCAAACCATCGGGAATTTGCTCTGGCTTTTTATCCCACAGCACCAAAAGGGTCTCTGCAATGACACTCGCAGAAAACATCGTTTGTGTTACAGCATCGTGTAAATCACGGGCGAGGTGTTGTCGTTCTTCTTGAACTTCTTCTGCCACCCGTTCTTCAAATTTTTCGGTGATGATTGCCAATTCGTTCTGGGTGCGATCGCGCTCGGCAATATCTTTGACCAATTTTTGGTTGACCAAGCGCAACGTTTGCGAATATTCTTCTAGATCGCGCCGTTTATTTCGCATGAGCCACCACAACATAACCCCTGTGACCACCACAAACCCCCCACCTTTGATGGTCTGAAAAATGGAAAGCTGATAAATAGACTCGGATACAAATAATTGCAAAACATTATCACTCGCAAAAATCCAAGTGAGTGCTACTATGATATAGCCCCCGCTTAACCAGATTTCAAATGGAATGGTGTTGTCTTTAGATGACATTATATCTTTGCTCCCCTAATCTTTATCACTTGGTTAAATTATAGGGCATTTTTGCCAATTGCGTGTCATATTTTTGCATCTGGTGATTGGTTAAGCTAATATAGTTGATGATTTTTGCCAATAATAAGGGTATTGACGATGAGTTTCGATAATCTGGTTGGTCAGTCATTGGGGCAGTATCAATTATTAGAATTGCTCGGTATGGGTGGTATGGGCGCGGTCTTTCGTGCGTATCAACCCAATTTACAACGTGAAGTAGCCATTAAAGTCCTGACCACTGCACTGGCTACCGACCCCGATTATATGGCACGCTTCACCCGTGAGGCGACCACATCCGCATCACTAGAACATCCGCATATTGTGCCTGTATACGATTTTGGCACAGATAAAGGCATGAGCTATGTGGTCATGCGCCTGCTCACAGGCGGGTCATTAGAAGAACGCCTCTCCCAACGCTTTACCGATAATCTGCCCTTACCCGCGCCTAGCGAGGTGATAGACCTGCTAGGACAGCTCGCCAGCGCCCTCGATTATGCCCATAGCAAAGGGGTAGTCCATCGGGATATTAAACCGAGTAACATCATGTTCGATAACCGTGGGAGCGCGTTTATTGTGGATTTTGGTATCGCCAAATTGACCAATATGACCAGTGGACTTACTGGCACGGGTATGATCATGGGGACACCCTCTTATATGCCCCCCGAACAGTGGAAAAGTGAGGGTGTTGGCGCACAATCTGACCAATATGCCCTCGCTGCCGTAATTTATGCCATGTTAGCGGGCAAGCCTCCTTTTGTCGCACAAACCCCGTATGCGCTCATGCACATGCACATCAATGAAATGCCCACACCCGTCCATCAATCACGGATGGGGTTATCCGAATCGGTTACACAGGTGTTGCAAAAGGCGATGGCAAAAAATAGCTCTGACCGTTATGCGACTGTCGCCGAATTTTATAGGGCATTTGCGGGGAGTATTGGCAACACCAACGCCGAAATACCCACAGGTTTTTTGACATTTTCTGTCCGCAGACAACCCCGTTCTGGGTCATTGACCCCAAGCCAATTTATGCCACGCACGCCAACGGGTACAGCACACGGTATACCACCCAATCCGCCAGCAGGGGGCAATGCGTGGAATCCGCCAACACCCTATGGCGCAAGGCAATCCACCCCAACGCCTTATCCAGCACCGTATCCAACAGGCGGTACAGGGGCATATATGCCCAATATGAGCCAAAAACGCAATAATCGCACAGCAATAATCGCGGGTGGGGTGAGCGTGATTGCTATTTTGGCGGTGGCGATTGTATTGGTATTGGGAAGCGCCAATTCCGCGGGTAATGTGGGCGAAAATGCCACCGCCACCGCATTCGCTTTGTTGCCCACCGATACCCCTACCGCTACTTTGACGATAACCCCAGCGCTCACCGCGACCAATACATCCACGCCAACTCCCACCGATACCCCTACTAATACCCTCACACCGACCCTATCGCAAACCCAACGTGACCAAACCCAAGAGGCACAAATAGAGGGGACACTCAACGCCATGGCTACACAGACGGCACAAGTGGAATCGGTCGAAAATACCATTGTGGCACGGGTGCAAAGCACTAATATTGCCCAAGCACAAACTGCTACCGCCAATGCACCGACTGTCACACCCGTTCCACCCACGCCGACCAGCACCAATACGCCGACCGAAACACGCATCCCGCCCACGCAAACCCGTTTGCCAACCCTCACAGCCATCCCGTCTACGCGCATCGTGCCTACGGCTACCATCGCCGTGCCAGCAGGCTACCCAGGTGGCGCATCTATCACCAGCAATAGCCAATGGCGACCTGTCACCCGCACAATAGACGGGGTGGTCATGGCACTTGTCCCCATTGGCTGTTTTGATATGGGCAGTAGCGACAGTCAAATCATCTATTCGGTGAGTTCACTCGGCGCGACAGCCGATGGTGTTGCTGATGAACAACCCACCCATGAAATTTGTTTCGATGCACCTTTCTGGATTGATGTCACAGAAGTGACCAATACTCAATTTAGTGACCAGCGCGGTTATGCGGGACGTTCTAGCGAATGGACACAGGGTAATTTGCCCCGTGTGAATATCACATGGTACGAAGCGCGTGATTATTGCCGTGAGCGCGGTGGCAGATTGCCCAATGAAGCCGAATGGGAATATGCCGCCAGAGGTCCTAATAGTTGGTTATTCCCTTGGGGCGATACCTTTGTGGATGACCGCATGGCATATCGTGAAAATTCTGTGGCACAGACCAAACCCGTGAATAGTTACCCATTAGGGGCATCGTGGGTGGGTGCAGTGGATATGGCAGGCAGTGTCTGGGAATGGATTAGCACCATCTATATGTCCTATCCCTATGTAGATTTTGATGGGCGCGAAAATCTGAATACCCAAGCAGATAGAGGGATGCGCGGTGGCGATTGGAGCAGCCGCTCACACTTCAATCGGTCTAGTAATCGCAATTGGTATGCCCAAAACGGAGAATTTAATAATGTTGGTTTGCGCTGTGTGCGCGATTATGAAGGATAAAAAATTATGACTCGCAAAAAAGTAGTTTTGATTACAGGGGCAAATGGTGAAGTGGGGCATGGACTGATTAAAACCCTCACCGCCACCGCCGATGCGCTCCCCATTGTCGTGCTAGACCTGCGCGGGATGGATGAGCCAATGAATAGCTTGGTAGAGACCAGCATCGTTGGCGATATTTTAGACCAAAATCTGCTGGATAACCTCACCAGTGAATACGAAATAGACACCATTTATCATCTGGCGGCGTTGCTCTCGACTCATTCCGAATTTCGCCCAGAGGCGGCGCATCGGGTGAATGTGCAGGGGACAATCAACATGCTCCAAGTGGCGGTAGAACAAGCCCGTTGGCGGGCAAAAGCCGTCAAATTTATCTTCCCTAGTTCTGTGGGGATTTATGGAATGCCCAGCCTCGCTATCAAACACACCATTCCGCCCGTACATGAAGACCAATATACCAACCCTGTGACCATGTATGGGTGCAATAAACTCTATTGTGAGCATTTGGGACGTTATTATGCCTCGCATTATCGGCAATTGGCGGCGCATCCCGATGAAAATGGGGTGGATTTTCGGTGTGTGCGCTTCCCAGGGATTATCAGCGCGAGCAGTATGCCTAGTGGTGGCACAAGCGATTATGCCCCAGAGATGATACATGCCGCCGCCAAAGGCGAGCCTTATGCTAGTTTTGTGCGACCAGATACCACCATGCCGTTTATGGTCATGCCCGATGCCATTCGTGCGTTGCTAGAATTATCGTCTGCACCAAAAGAAACCCTCTCGCGCTATGTCTATAATGTCACGGGGTTTAGCTTGAGTGCGGAACAAATTGCCACACGGGTCATGCACGATTTTCCATCGGCACAAATCACTTATGACCCCACCGCAGGCAGACAAAATATTGTGGATAGCTGGCCCCGCGATATGAATGATGGTGCGGCGCGTACCGATTGGGGGTGGTCGCCAGAATATGACGCAGACCGCGCCTTTAGCGAGTATCTTGTGCCAACCATCACCGCCCAATACGCCGATGCGGGTGATGATAATTAGATTAACCATCATTTGCATTTATCCCCACCCCAACCCCTCCCTAAGCCTTTGGGGAGGGGCTAAAACCTATCTTCAAACGATGCTTCTACCCTTTTCCCACTCGGTGGGGCGTAGGGACGGCATATAAGGCTTGTCCGTAGTTGTTTTGATGATTTTGCGTAGATATGGCAGGCGTTGAACCACCTGCGTATATGACCAAAACCCCATAAATGGGGTTGGTCTGCCGATTTTTAGGGTCAGATAGGCATGATGTAGGGGTTTGCCATGGCAAAACCCCCGCGACCAACCGTAAAAATCGGGCTTGCCATGGCAAGCCCCTACGCCATACTCATTTTTTGTGATGAAAATAGGCAAAATAACCC
>Ga0163147_10004802_pt1 | contig 16901 bp, 15 predicted proteins | sample OliLakLV19MP6G1_FD_148597 | JGI IMG/M metagenome (GOLD analysis project Ga0163147, IMG submission 148597) | Freshwater microbial mat bacterial communities from Lake Vanda, McMurdo Dry Valleys, Antarctica- Oligotrophic Lake LV.19.MP6.G1 | ecosystem: Environmental > Aquatic > Freshwater > Lake >...
ATCTCGTAAGCTCGCCACGATCGAACCTTTCACGGTCATCGGTCAGGAAAGCTCGCTCCGCCTTTCCGGATCGCTATCGCTGGAAAAGCCCAATCCGCTGGCTTTGCGAATCGCCGGCAAAGTCAATGCCGCCTTGCTGCAATTGTTCACACCGGAAATACGGGCTGAAGGGGACACGCGCGTCGACATCGCCGTGACGGGCACTCTCGATTCGCCTAGAATGCGCGGTCACCTGCAACTGGCGGGAGTGCAAGGAGAGATCGCCGCCGCCCAAGCGGTCTTCGAAGAGGTCACAGGCAGAATCGAATTGGATGGCCAAAGAATCACCATCGCCAAACTGACGGGCCAACTCAACGGCGGCCCAATGGATGCCAAAGGTACGGTCGATTTGAAGGGACGTACCCTGAGCTCAGTCGATATTGAGTTGCACGCCAAAAGCACCGCATGGAATCTGCCGGAGGGGCTGCAAACGGCGGCGGACCTCGATGTAAGAATGACTGGTAGCCCGAAGCAATACGACATCGCGGGCGGCATCCGGATTCTGGATGGTTCGTACCGAGAGTCCCTTGTGATCGAACGCGGTCTGTTTCGCACCCTTTCAGCCACCTCCGGCTCGAATCCGGACGTCCTTGTGGGTGGTGAGCGAACGCCCATACGGCTGGACCTCAAGATTGAGACGATCGATCCGATCGTGGTTGCCAACGACCTATTGAATGGCGAAGTCACTGCCAATCTACGGGTCGTGGGATCGTTGGATCGCCCAGGGCTCATTGGCCGGCTCGATGTGAATGAAGGCGCAAACTTTTACCTTGGGGGACGCAACTACCTCGTGGATCGCGGTGCAGTGACTTTTTCCAATCAGAGCAAGATCGAGCCAGTGCTCGACCTTCTCGGGCACACCCGCGCCGGTGGTGTCGATATCAATTTGCAGGCGCGTGGAACGGCAGGCTCGAAGCTCGAGACGTCTTTCACCTCCGATCCTCCTCTACCCGAACCTGACATCATCTCCTTACTCGTATCCGGGCGCAAGCTTCGCGACCTTCGCGGTTCCGAATCACAAGTCGCCCAGAATCAAGCGTTGTCCTATCTCAGTGGCAACTTGGCCAGCACTTTCTCTCAGCAGGCCAATCGGGCGTTGGGTGTGAATTTCGTTCGCATTGACCCCGGCCTTATCGCAGACGAAGCAGAGCCGACCGCAAGACTGACATTTGGCCAGGATCTGACCAGCCGGATCGGATTGGTTTACTCGGTGAATCTCCGCAACAGCTCCGACCAAATTTGGGTTGGCAGATTCGATGTGACGAAGCGTTTCCAGGCTCGTCTCGTGAGGCAGAGCGACAATAGTTTTCGCGCGCAGTTTCAGCATGACATTGAACTCGGCGGCGTTGCTCCGCCGGAGAACCAGAAAAAGGGGCGCAAGGCGCTTCGTATCGGCGAAATCAAGGTTGTGGTTCCGGACGGCGATCAGAAGGATGTCGACCGTGCTCGGTCTAAGCTGCACCTCAAGTCCGGCAAGGCTTTCGACTTTTTTGCGCTTCGCAAAGGTGTCGACAAAATCAAGGATGCTTTCGCCGATGCCGGCTTTCCGGAAGTGCGTGTGCGGACGAAGCGCGAAGAGAATGCCGGCGTGCTCGGTTTGCAAATCACGGTATCCAAGGGTCCGCAGCTTACGTTTCAATATGCAGGAGGAGGCGTCCCACGTCCTGCACGTCGCGAGGTAGCCAAAGCGTGGGCCCTCAGTTCGTTCGATTCGCTGCGCGTACGCCAGGCGACTGAGGCGATTCAAGAAGATTTCGCCAAAGATGGTTACTATGCGGCGCAAGTCGAGATTCTGGTCGGCAAGGCATCGAATGGACGCAAGGCGGTGACGTTGACGACCACCCGCGGTCGAAAGTATGCGGATGTCGCCATCCTGCTGCCAGGGTCGAGTTTCAGCCAGGAGGTAATTTCCGCCTTGATGCCTGGTAAGGATGCGCGGCGCGATGTCGCGTTGCATCCGGAACGCCTCGCTTCCCGGCTGGAGCAATATTACCGGCAACGCGGCTACCTCGATGTAAAAGTAAAGCCCGTCAGGGTCGACAAGACCTCGGATCTGTACACGATCTCGGCGCCGATCACCGAGGGCGCGGAGGTCGCCATTGGAAACGTCGCACAGCAAGGTGCCGTGGAGACCGCGAAAGAGGTCGGCGCTTCTCTTCAACTGAATTCCGGACAGGTTTACGAAGCGGCTATGGTCGAAGCAGGGCGTATGCGTATCGAAAGTGCTCTTGCCGCAGCGGGGCGCACCGGCTATGCAGTCGTGCTGGAGGCAACCCGTAGAGGTCCGCAAGTGGACTTGGTTTTCCGGGTGGACGAGGGACGAAAACGCGTAGTTTCCGAAGTCGCTATCGAAGGCACGCAGCATGTGAGCGACAACCTGGTTCGCACACAGATTGGGTTGAAGCCCGGCGATGTCGTGACTGACGCGAAGCTCAATGAGGCCCGCCGCAATCTCTATTCCACAGGAGCGTTTTCTTTGGCGGATATCGAAGTGCGAGATACCGATGCGGCAACGCGCCTCGTCGCGAGGCTTCGAGAAGTGCGGCCGTTTGAGATTCGATATGGCGTTCTTTTCGATACCGAGCGCGGACCTGGCGGCATCTTTGACGTGGCTGCACGCAACGTTTTGGGCTCCGCCCGAACCATTGGAGCTCGTGGCCGCTACGATTCCCGCCTGCAAGAGGCACGCGCGTATTTCGAGCAACCCAGCTTGCTCAGCTTGCCGTTGAAGTTTGTCAACACCGGATTCGTGCGTCGTGAGATCAGTCCAACATTCATTACTGACCGCACAGGCGGGTCGAGCTATCTGGAGTATCGTTTGGGAAAGCCAAACCTTCTTAGTTTTGGCTACCGTCTGGAACAAGTGCACACCTTCGAACGCGAGCCTGACCCGCTCTTTCCATTCGATATTCGCCTAAGGATCGCCCCTCTCACGACAGGATTCTCGCGTGACACACGCGATGAATTCTTCGACGCCACCAGGGGGACTTTTACTTCCCACATTGCGGAATGGGCACCTTCGCGCTTAGGCAGCCAACTACAATACGCAAAATACTTCGGCCAGTACTTCTATTACAAGCCGCTGACCAAGCCCTCCGTTGTGCCGTGGAACGGCCAAATGCGGCCACGGCTCGTCTATGCGACCGGTTTGCGTTACGGTCTTGCCGTAGGCTTGCAGGGGCAGGAACTTGTGCCGTCAGAACGATTTTACAGCGGTGGTGCGAACTCTGTCCGCGGATTCGCGCAAGATCGCCTCGGGCCGTTCTCCGGCGGTTCCCCCGTGGGCGGCGAATCGATCTTCATCGCGAACAACGAGCTTCGTTTTCCCCTGTATCGATTCATCGATGGCGTGGGGTTTGCGGACGCAGGTAACGTGTTCGAGCGGTGGCGCGACTTTCGTTTCGGCGATATCCGCTACACAGGGGGCGCGGGATTGAGGGTTCGTACTCCTTACTTTCTGCTGCGCGTCGACTATGGCTTCAATCTAAACCGCCGCGCGGGAGACCCACGCGGACGTGTCTTCTTCGGTATCGGGCAAGCCTTCTAAAGTGCATATTGCCGACAGAGGGAGATTCCTTCCTCTCTTTCCGGAAACTCCGATTGACTGCGCTAGGTAAGGGCTGGAACGCTTTGGCCAGTCACATGCAACTACAACTGTGACGGCGACATCGTCCCTTGAAACAATCGCCGATCAGAAGAGGAGTTCAAATTGACACCAATGAAGAGTTTTGCCATGGCGATCTGCGTCGGCACGCTCGCTTTGATTCCCTTGCAGGCCGATCAGAGCGACAAGAAAACGATCATCACCATTGATGCACCGATGCAGGTGCCAACGATGACCTTGCAACCAGGAACTTACACGTTGAAACTGTTGGAATCGACGTCCAATCGTCACGTCGTCACGATATGGGATCAGGACGGCATGAAGTTAGTAACCACCGTGATGGCGATTCCCAACTACCGGTTAAAGCCGACCGGAGATTCCAAGTTCACATTGTGGGAAGCGCCCGTAAATCAACCGCAAGCACTGCGATCCTGGTTCTACCCGGGGGACAATTTCGGACAAGAGTTCGCTTACCCAAGGGCAAAGGCCGACGAGATCTCTTTGATGACCAAAGAGCAAGTGCCCGCGTTGAGTGCGGAAGACCAGATGAAGTTTGGCACCGCCACTCAGTCTTCGGCAAGCGCTGAAACTGCGCAAGTGACAACGGCAGTTCCCTCCGCTAGGAACGAAACCACCGTTGCTGCGGCTGTCGTTGCTGAGCCCACGCCTCCAGAGCCGACACCCGCGCCGAAGGCCGCTGCGGACCCCGCACCCGCTGCCGCACCTGTTGCCGCCACCGTTGCCTCAGCGGAAGCCCCTCAGGAACCGTCAGTGCAGACTGCTCCAGTTCCCGCCAATATGCCCGCGACCGCGAGCCATTGGCGTGAGTTGCTGCTAATCGGGGTTGCGATGGCCATCGTCGGCTTGTCCACATTCTTCACGCAGAAAGAACGCGCTTAGAGACTCTGAATCTTCCCCAGGGGCTCTGCCACGTTGCAGGGCCCACTTTTTCACTCATCGGCGAAAGAGAACCAATCCGTGCCAAGAATTCGAATCGACTTCAAGCCATGCAAAAGCGGCCCACGCCTATGGTTCCGCTGGACCCTCCTACCTCTTGCAGTCGCCTTCCTGTCATGGGGCGCCGGTATTGTGCTCATCCAGAAATTGCATCAGGATGCTGCAGCCAGTTTCTTTCTTGAAGAGCCGTTACCCGAGCTCGAAGAGCCGATTCCCGAGCCATCCTACCCGCGGCTTCTCCAAAATGCCCTAGCCCAGCACGTTCCGCTCGCAAAGCTTGAGATTCCTCGCCTAAAAGTTTCCGGCTATGTCGAGGAGGGATTCGAGTCACAGACTTTGAGACGCGCCATCGGACACGCGCCTCTCAGCGCGATGCCGGGACAAAGAGGGAACATTGTGCTTGCTGCGCATCGCGACACTTTCTTCGCTGGCTTACGCGACGTAAGAAACGGAGATATCGTGCATCTGCGCACTCGCGATGGCAAAACAGTTTTGTACAAGGTGTCGAATGTTTTCGTGGTTCATCCTGTCGATTCCTGGGTGATGCAACCGACTCCCGGGCGCGATTTACTTACGCTCATCACTTGCTATCCGTTCCACTTTATCGGATCTGCTCCCAACCGCCTGGTTGTACAGGCAAAACCTCTCGTCACTCACACAACCTAATCCAGTAAAGGACTTTCACTAATGGACAAGAAGAAATGCTCCCACGCCACCTGCACTTGCTCAGCGGCTCCGTTTGCGGATCATTGCTGTGACTCCTGTCGAATCGCCGACGAACGGGAGCAGGCAGGAGAGACCCAGATGTCAGAATGCCATTGCGAGCATCCGCACTGCGGAGGTCAACCAGAAGCGGAGCTTGAAACTCAATCGATGCTTACGCCGTCCACCGCACTCAGCGAAGCGTAGCGTTTGCCGCGTGCGTATTTGAAAGCCTCCTTCATTTCGAAGGGGGTTTTCGCATTTGGCATACGGATTGCTCAATCACTTGCATGTTCCCAAACACAAGTACTTTCGAACTACCCGCCGTCGCGCAGCAGGAGCGCGCCGAGCGTTTGGAGAAAATTCGCGGCATGATCGATTCGATTTCGATCTGCATTCTGACGACGATAGGCGTGGATGGCTCCATTCATAGCCGCCCCATGGCGTATTTGACCATGGAGCCGTCCGGCGAACTCCTTTTCTTTACTCGCGTGGTCTCGTCCAAGGTGGACGAGGTGCGACGCAATCGCCAAGTCAACCTCACCTTTTCAGATCCCTCGCGCAACCTCTTTGTTTCAATCGGTGGCGAGGCTCGCGTCGCCAATGACCGAGAGCGTATTGGCCGACTGTTTACTCCGATCATGAAGACCTGGTTTCCGGGCGGAGTGGATGATCCCACCCTGCGATTGTTCATTGTCGAGCCATTTTCCGCTGAGTATTGGGATGGACCATCGGGCCTGACATTTATGTTCCGAGTCGCCAAATCGATGATTACCGGGGAACCAGCCGACCTCGGCGACCACGAACTTCTGGAGCTATAGACGGGACAACCTGTTCTTCAATGCGTCGGAGGAACTGAAGTTTTTCAGGGCGCGTAGGCACCCGCATTCCCCTAAAAGCACGTGCGCCCGACTCAATCCGATCTGCCGGAGCTTTCGATAAAAGCCTGGAACGAAACGGCGCTCTTGTCCGAGTTTCCGATATCCTGCAAAGCCATAAAGATGGCCGTAGTGTTTGGCAGTCTGCTTGCAACGGTTTTGGTAGGAGGAGTGAAAAAACGGAAAAAATACTATTAGTTCGGCCATCCACCACAGGTGCCTTGGGCAGTCCGCTGCCATCCTGGCACCAAAACTTATAACATCAGCCAACATGACGTTCAGTCGTCAAAATACGCGAACCACGAATCATCAATTTTCGCCGTTTTCGCTAGGAGAATTCCATGCTTCACTATTCCATCGTTTTTCTCGTCATCGCCCTCATCGCCGCTCTCTTTGGCTTTGGGGTGATCGCATCCACCGCAGCAGGGATCGCTAAGATCCTGTTTATTGTGTTCCTGGTGCTTTTCGCCGTTAGCCTCCTTATGGGACGTAGGGCTTCAGTCTAAATGAGTCCGACGCCTTAGAACCACGCAGGAGCCACGCGAGATATCCGGGGTGTCGCACTCCGGCCCGCGTACTTCTGCGTGGTGGCGGCTCTTCAGATGAAGCGATGAATCATCGAGCTCAGGTGATCTCTCATCCGCTGCGCCTGCCCACGTTCGATTTCAGTTCTACACTTCCCCGCCGCAACGAAACACAAACCGCGTAGTCCGATCATCTCGAAGGCGAAGTGTGCAAAAAGCCGGATCGCAATCGCTGCGAGAGTCATCCAACGGGAACATGTCTTCTGTAGACCTTTTCAGCCCCACCACGGTAGGCGGCCTCACCCTTGCGAACCGCGTTGCTATGGCTCCTATGACCCGCTCGCGCGCAAACGCAGATGCTGTCCCGGCACCGTTTTCCGCCGCATACTATGCAGATCGCTCGGACGCTGGGCTGTTGATCACCGAAGGAACGGGCCCGTCTGCAATGGGCATGGGCTATGCCCGCACGCCCGGCATCTACAATGACGCGCAGGTTGCCGCCTGGCGCAACATCACAGATGCCGTCCACGCAAAAGGTGGGCGGATCTTTCTGCAGATCATGCACGTTGGTCGAATCGCCCACGCGGCCAATCGCACCATCGCCGCTGCGCCGATTGCGCCCTCAGCGATCCGCGCCCAAGGGCAAATGTGGACCGACACCCAAGGCATGCAGCCGAACGACGTGCCGCGCTCTCTCGAAACCAGCGAGATCGCCGGCGTCGTCGAAGAGTTCGCCCATGCCACGCGCAATGCGATCGCGGGTGCCGGATTCGATGGTGTCGAACTGCATGCCGCCTCTGGATATCTGCCCAATCAGTTTCTCGCGACGGGATCCAACCAGCGCACAGACGCCTACGGCGGCAGCACTGAGAACCGTATTCGCTTCGTAGTCGAAGTGCTCGAAGCGATGACCAAGGCCGCAGGATCCGCAGGCAGAGTGGGTATCAAAGTCAGCCCAGGGATGCCCTTTAACGACCTGCAGGATGAAGACCCCATTGGCACGCACCTCGCGCTGATGGATGCCATCGGTCCAATGAGCCTCGCCTACCTTCACGTAATGCGCACTGGTATCGGAGCGGAAACAGCGCTGCGAGATCGGTACCAAGGCACACTACTCGTGGGCGGCGGACTCGACAAAGAGCAGGCGAACGCCGGGATATCCTCTGGTGCCTTCGATGTCGCAGTATTTGGAGCTAAGTACCTTGCAAACCCCGACCTCGTGGCGCGCTTGAAGTCCGACGCGGCGTTGAACGTTCCCGATAACAGTACGTTCTACACGCCTGGCGAGAAGGGCTACACAGACTATCCGACGCTCGGGTCCTAACGTCGAGATCGTCTGGATCCTGTAGAATTCTGTTGGTTCTACTATGACCAAACGGAATTTCCTCAAGACCTCCGCATCTCTGATGGCGGGAAGCGCGATCGCGCAGAATCCACGCAAGAACTGGGCCGGCAACTACGCCTACAAGGCTCCGGTACTTCGCATGCCCAGGACTCTCGACGAGGTCCGGAACTTCGTCAAGGCGGCCAGCAGGGTGAAAGCTGTCGGTGCGCGACACTCGTTCAACAGTGTTGCCGACAGCCCGGTGGAACAGATCTCGATGCGCCTCTGGGATCGGATGAGCCTCGACGTCAAGACGCGCAAAGTCACCGTCGGCGCGGGTGTGACCTACGGCCAACTCGCGCCTTATCTGGAAAAGAGCGGCTTCGCCGTGCACAATCTTGCCTCTCTGCCACACGTTTCCGTGGTTGGGGCCTGCAACACCGCCACCCACGGATCCGGCAGCAAGAACGGCAACCTTGCCACTGCTGTCTCAGGCTTTGAACTTGTTATTCACGATGGGTCAGTTGTCAACCTCTCGCGGGAAAAGGACGGCGAACGCTTCAACGGTGCCGTCGTCGCTCTCGGCGCCCTGGGCGTCATTACGAACATCACGCTCGATGTCGTCCCAACCTTCCAAGTGCGGCAGACTGTCTATGAGAACCTGTCGCTCGCCCACTTCGAAAAGAATTTCGACGAGATCTTCAACGCAGGATACAGCGTCAGCATCTTCACCGATTGGCAGAAGCGCTATGCCAGTGAACTATGGGTCAAGAGCATCGCATCCTCGAAACCCTCACCCCAAGAACTCTTCGGAGCCAAGGCCGCTACCAGGAAACTCCACCCGCTGGTTGGACTTTCCGCCGAAAACTGCACCGACCAACTCGGCGTCGCAGGACCCTGGTACGAGCGGCTCCCACACTTCCGCATGAACTTCACGCCCAGCAGCGGCGATGAATTGCAGGCTGAATACTTCGTGCCCCGCAACAAGGCTTATCAGGCGATTCTTGCGATGGAAAGGCTGCGTGACCGCATCGCGCCGCACCTCATGATTTCTGAGCTGCGTACCATTGCGTCCGATGAATTGTGGCTCAGTATGGCCTATCTGCGTCCGTCGCTGGCGATCCATTTCACGTGGAAGCCGCACTGGCCCGAAGTGAAAGCCCTGCTGCCGGAAATCGAGCGGGAGATCGGAGCGCTCGATCCGCGTCCGCATTGGGGAAAGCTGTTCTCGATGAAGCCGAAGTATCCGAAGACGGAAGCGTTCCGGGCACTTGCCAAGCAGTACGATCCGCAAGGCAAGTTCCGCAACGAGTTCCTCGATGCAAACGTGTTTACCAGTTCGTAAGTGAGCCGTCAGGCCGTCGCAGCATCGGCGTCAGCGAATAAGCCTCGGTGAAATCTCCGATCAACTGCAACTGCGCTGTGTCGACTTCCACACCCAACCCTGGGCGGTCATTCGGCCACAATTTGCCATTCTTGAGATCGTAGTGCGTCTTCAGATACGGCCATGGTCGCGTGCCGCCCATCACCATTTCCATCAGAACAGGGCCTGAAAATACGGTGGAGCAATGCACCATTGCGGCCTCCGAGATCGGACCCGTAAAGTGCGGCACCAGCCCCACATAGTGCGTCTCGCACATCGCCGCAATCTTCTGAAACTCGGTGATACCGCCGACGTTCGGAATCGTGGCCCGCGCGTAGTCGATCAGATGCGGCTCGATCAATTCGTTCCATTCCCACTTGGGACCGAACTGCTCTCCGACGGCGATCGGTACCCTCACCTGTCCGCGAAGTATTTTATACACACCGGGATTCTCACTGCGCACCAGATCTTCCACAAAATAAGGCCGAAGCGGCTCGATCATGTTTGCCAGCGTCACGGCGTCGGCCATGTCGAGTTCGGTGTGAAAGTCGATGCACCAAGACCCATCCTTGCCGACTCCTTCGCGAACTTGCTTGCACAGTTCGTACGTCGTGTTGACGTTCGCGAAGCGATCCATGATTGGACCGCGAGAATCCGTGGAGATGCGATACGCACGGAAACCCGCGTCGACACAGGCCTTTGCCACTTCTTTCGGCGTGCCCTGCGCCGGATATCCAGTTGAGTAACACTCCACATGATCGCGCGCCTGTCCGCCGAGCAACTGATAGACGGGTACACCGAGAGCCTTGCCCTTGAGATCCCACAGCGCGACATCGAGCGCGCCGAGCGCGTGCATCTTCTCCCGGCCAGCGGGATAAAAATAGCCGCGGAACATCGACTGCCACAAGCGATCCGTACGAAACGGATCCTCGCCAATCAGCAAGCCGGCGCACTGTTCCATCGTGTTCGCCGCGCCGCCCTCTCCGATGCCGATCAGCCCTGAATCGGTCTCCACCATCACGACGTTGGTGCTTTGGTTGAACAACGGCTGTCGAGTGTTCGGCCGCCCAGCGGCATCGGTGGGAGTGCGATAGTAGCGGATGCGCTTGATCTTGGTCTTCGGCAATTGAGCGGCGTCGGCACGTTCGGCGAGCGTTGCGGCACCGGCCGCTGCGCCCATGCAGGCTTGAAAGAAGGCTCTACGGTTCATCTTCGCGCCATCATATCATTGGCGTGAAAAGTGGTCACTCACCGCGCGACAGCAAGTCCTGATAGACTCGGGATGCCGAAACGACAGCGTGGCAAGAGGTGTATATCCATGTGGAACGATACGGAACTGCAGCATGATGTCGAGAATGAGGTCGGTTGGGAACTCAAATCGGGACTCACTCAAATCAGCGTCACGGTGAAATCCGGCGCAGTGGAACTGGCGGGTCACGTCGACAACCTCTGGGAACGATACACCGCCGAGCGTGCGGCTTGGCGCGTCGCCCACGTCAGTCAAGTCACCAACGGCATCCATGTTGTGATCCCATTCGACAAACAGCGCGATGACGACGATATCGCGCTCGCGGCTATGAGCATCCTCGAGTGGAATGGCCTTGTGCCGGAAACGGTCGAGGTACAGGTCGCCAAGGCTTCGCTGACGCTGTCGGGAACGGTCGAACGCCAACAGCAGAAAGAAGAGGCTGAAAGAGCGCTGTCTTCCTTGAACGGTATCACTGGCATCCGCAACAACATCGCGATCCTGCCTGCGGTGAGCCTTGCGGAAACCAAGGCACCCATCGAAGCCGCCATGCGGCGCAATGCGTTGGTCGATAGCAGCAGAATCAAGGTGCATGTATCCCATGGCGTGGCAAGTCTGCGCGGTGCAGCTCGTTTGCGTGCCGAGTACGAAGAAGTGATGCATGCGGTCTGGTCGGCTCCGGGCATCACAAAGATAGAAGATCACCTCACCATCGGTGGGATGCGCGGCGAATAAGTGAGCTGATTCCCCTACCGGAACAACGCCATCGGCGCATCCGCGAACAAACGCATTCCACGCACCCCAAATGCGGATCCGCCTCGTGTTCGACGCCTTTCACCAACACTCACTCGTGAATCGGGCTCTGCGCCATCCCGCAAAACGAAGCTTTCGAGATCGAGAATGTGGACTCGTCGTTCCCTGCGCCCTCACCACTTTCAATTGTTGGCCCTTGACCCAACCGCCAGCCTTCGGGTTGAAGACCGGTATCGCGGCATAAGGTTCCCAGCCGCGCTGCTTCCGTTGTGAACTCAACGGACAGCAACGCATGCGATTGGATGCGATCGAGCAGCGACGGTTTGTTAGTTCCGCCGACGCAGGATGCAGCTAACCGGTCTGCGGCGTCGCGATAGGAACGGCAGTCTATGCGGCAAGGAATACCGCACGATCTCGAGCGCGCTTGGCGCAACGAGAGCTTCGAAGCGTCCTCGGGACATGTCGATGGTGTATTCGTCCAACGCGAGAATGACTCCCCCGACGCGGACATGCCTTCCAAGCTTGTCTAGTAAAGATGTGGAAAGTGCCGCCGTGCTAACTGCTACATCGGTCTCAATGGACACATCCTCGATCGGCCAAAGATGGGTACAGCCGTAACGAATTTTATTCAACTGCTCGACATCCACCGATTCGTGCACCGTAACAGTTTTGCCCCGCAGCCACAGTTCCACATCTGGAATCGCCCGTTGAAACGGACCGATACCACCGGGCAACGCCATCGAATGTTCTTGTATCTGCGAAGGATGCACGCGTACTCTACTAGCCTGCGCTGTGCCTCGGAACCGTCCTACTAGACCGCTGGTTTGGGCGTAACAGTACTTGGAGATAATTAGATTTCCCTATGCGGCTCCGCAAAGTTCAAGGCAAGCTAAAGATCGAGCACAGCATCATCGGCGGTCTTCGCGATGTGCTTGAAAAACTGCTGGGCGCTGACGCTCGGATCCGCTCGATTATACCCGGCGTGATCCGCCCGGTTCGGGATGCCAAGGGCAGGGTCGAAATCCGGGTGACGGTGCCTGTGGTCAACGGGTGGAAAGCGATCGGGCTGGCATCGGGAGCGCGCCAGGAAATGTTCATCAGCACAGACATCGGCAAAGAAGCGCTCGAAGCATTGATCGAAAAGGCTATCGAATCTTAACGGCTGGCAGCCAGGTGTCCAGCCCAAACGCCAATCAGACAGACGATGACCGATGCCGCCACATAGGCTGCTGCGCGCACGATCTGGCCGTCGCGAATGAGGTTCAGAGTTTCCAAGCTGAAAGAGGAGAACGTGGTGAAGCCGCCGCAGAACCCGATCATCAGAAACTGCCGCCAGGACGCTGCTTCGATCGTCGCTGCGAAAATACCGATCGCAAAACAGCCGGCGACGTTCACGGCCAGAGTCCCCCAGGGGAACTCGCTATTGCCGATATAGGTTGCCATCGCAAAGCGGGTGCAGCCGCCGAGAGCGCTGCCAACCGCTATCCAGAGATAGGTCAATTTCCATCTAGTTTCGCATGTCATAATCGTCGGATGCTATCCAGACGCAGGGCCGCCGTAATTCCAGCCGCGCCCAAGCGGCCCTATGGCGACCTCAGCCCTTGGATCTCGCCCTGCGCCGCCACTGTTGTGGCGGTCTCGATGTCGGCGCAGGGCCTGCCGGTAGATGTCCAAGTGATCGGACCCTTTCTCGAAGACTTCACCACAATTCACTTCGCTGGATTGCTTGCCCGCGAATTCGCAAGCACTTTTAGGAGACCTGCACTCTCATGATGACCAGACGCGAACTCCTTGCCGGAGTTGCCACCGCCGCCACGTTGTCGGCCCAGCAGACGAAACAAAGACCGAACATCGTCGTCCTCTTCACCGACGATCAGCGCTTCGACACCATCCGGTCTTGGGGCAATCGCGAGGTCCAAACGCCGAATATGGATCGCCTCGCGCAGAACGGCTGCTCGTTCACCCACACCTTCACGCAAGGCGGACCCCATGGGGCGATCTGCGTTCCCAGCCGTGCGATGCTCATGTCAGGACGCTCGATGTTTCATGTGTGCCGTGACATCCTGCCAGCAAAAGCGCCGCAAACGTTCATGCCCTTTCCGCGCGTGCTCGGCGATGCTGGATACCAGACCTTCATGAGCGGCAAGTGGCACAACGGCCCCGAGTATTTCGCCAAGACCTGGACCCAGAACGCAGAGAACATTTTCTTCGGAGGCATGTCCGATCAGTTCAAGGTCGAGGTGCAGGATTTCGATCCCGCCGGCAAGTATGGCAAGGCTCGGTCACGAGTGACCAAAGACACCTATATCAGTACGCTGTTCACTGACTCGGCGTTGAAGTTTCTCAATACGCGCGACAAGTCGAAGCCCTATCTGCTCTACGTCCCGTTCACGTCCCCGCACGATCCGCGCACCGCGCCCAAGCGGTTTCACGACATATATTCGGCCAGCAAGTTGACGCTGCCTCCGAACTTCAAGCCCGAACATCCCTTCGATAACGGCGATCTCAAAGTGCGCGATGAGATGCTCGCCGGATTCCCGCGCAAGCCCGAAGAGGTCAAGCAGCACCTCGCCGAATATTACGCAATGGTCACCGCGGTCGACCACGAGATCGGCCGGATTCTCGACGCCATCGACATGAGCAACACCTATGTCTTCTTCGCCGGTGACAACGGTCTTGCCGTCGGCCAACACGGCCTGTTCGGCAAGCAGAACCTCTACGATCACAGTTGGCGCGTACCCATGATTGCGATGGGCCCTGGGATTCCCAAAGGCAAGCGCGTGGATTCGCTCGTCCACATCTACGATATCTGCCCAACCATCTACGACTTGACAGGCGTCGCGCCGCCGCCAGGCATTGAGATGCAATCGCTGAAGCCTTTTTGGGCTGGTAAAGCCAAGCCGCGCGAGTTTGTCTTTGCAGGCTATCGCAACCTGCAGCGAGCCATCCGTTCGGATCGATGGAAGCTGATCGAATACAACGTCAATGGCAAGCGCACGACCCAGTTGTTCGACCTGAATACCGACCCTTGGGAACTTCGCGATCGCTCCGCGGATGTTCAGCAGAAATCGCATCTCGAGCAAATGCGAAAGATGCTGCGCGATGAAATGAAGCGCCTCGACGATCCTGCCGATCTCGACGCGCCCGAATGGAGAACCGTATGAACCTTGGCCAATGGCGTGTCCTGGTTTACGGCGAAGGCCATCGCGGACCTCAACCCGCGCAAGCCCAGCGCGAGCTCGAAAAGCATCCGGAATTCGCCATCGAGGATCCACTCGCGGCGGGGATCGCCGCGGCCATCGCCGATACCGCCGCAGCCAGCAGCGGCATGACCGCTCTTGCGGCTGTGACGCATTCTTCGTTGAGTCGCTTGCGTCCCGATGATTTCGCGGAGTGTGTTCGAAAGCTCTTGTCACTTGGTGCGGATGTCAACGCTGGGCTTGCGCTCTACGGTGCCGCGGGCAAGAATCATCAGCCTGCGATTACCAGGCTCTTGCTCGACGCCGGTGCCGATCCCAACGACAACGAGTCGGTCTATCACGCCACCGAAACGAGCGATCTCACGATCCTTCAGATGCTGCTTGCCGCTGGCGCGCGCGCGAAAGGCACGAACGCTCTAAATCATTCCCTCGATCGAGATGCGCTCGAATGCACGCAGTTGCTGCTCGATGCCGGTGCGGACGCCAACGAAGGGAACGCTCCTCCGCTGCATTGGGCGATCCGCCATCGACGGTCGCTGGAACACATTGAGGCGCTGCTCGCTGCCGGAGCGGACCCGCGAAAAAATCTTCACGGTCTCACGCCCTTCCGCGCCGCCTTGCTCTATGGAATGCCGGAGATCGCGGCCAAACTCCGCGGAATCACTGGTGAATCCGCGAATGAGCTCGATGAGTTTGTGGCTGCGTGCGCTCGCGGCGATCGTGCGGAGGCCGAACGACTGCGCCAGCCTGTCCCGCCCATCTACGCCGTGATGCTGCCAGAATCAGTCGCCAGCGGCAACTATCGCGGTGCCAAACTGATGGTGGAAATGGGCTGGCCTATCGCCGCGCGCGGTGGAGACTGGTCTGCGACAGCGCTCAATCTTGCGGTCTATCGTGGCGATGCTTCGATGGTGCGGTTTCTGTTGGAACACGGCTCATCCTGGCAGGAAACCCACGGCCATGGAGACAATGTGTGCGGAACCCTCAGCTACGCCTCTGTGGAACGGCCGCACCATTTCGGCGATTGGCTCGCTTGCGCCCGCGCGCTGCACGAGGCTGGAGGAATGCCAGTGCCCTCGCTCGATCGCTATCGGTTCGGTCCTGAGGTGCATTCCTATTTCGTCGCGCTACAATCTTAAGGCGGTCACGAGCGTTTCCCGATCCGCAAAATCCCCGTAGCGAAGCAATAGAACAGCCTTGATCTCAGTTAACGACCTTTCCATGCGCTTCGGCGCGCGCGTACTTTTCGACGAAGCCAGCGTCACGTTCCAACTGGGGCGGCGATATGCCGTCACTGGTCCGAACGGCGCGGGTAAGTCGACATTCATGAAGATTCTTACCGGTGACCTGGAGGCCACAAAAGGCACGATCACCCGCCCGAAGAAGATCGGAATCCTGCGGCAGGATCAGTTTGCGTTCGACGCATATCGCGTGCTGGATACCGTGATCATGGGCAACACCCCGCTGTGGGACGCCCTGCAGGAGCGCGAAAAATTCTACGAAAACGCCGCCAATTGGACCGATGAAGACGGCATGCGCATCGGCGAACTCGAAGGTATCGTCGGCGACGAGGGTGGATACACCGCCGAATCCGACGCGGCGGTGTTGCTGCAAGGCCTCGACATCCCCGAGGAACTGCACGAGCGCAAGATGTCCGAACTGCAGAGCGGACAAAAGGTCCGTGTGCTGCTCGCCCAGGCGTTGTTCGGCAATGCAACCGTGCTGCTGTTGGACGAACCGACAAACAACCTCGATCTCGATTCGGTGCACTGGCTGCAGAAATATCTGCTGGCCTATACGGGCTGCCTGATTGTCATCTCGCACGATCGCCACTTTCTCAACGAAGTCTGCACGCACACCGCGGACATCGATTATCAGAGCATCATCCTATACACCGGCGGCTACGACGACATGGTGTTTGCGAAGACGCAGGTGCGCCAACGGGTGGAAGCCAGCAACGCCCAGCGCGACAAAAAAATCGCGCAGTTGCAGGATTTCATTGCGCGCTTCTCGGCCGGCACGCGATCTTCGCAGGTGACATCGCGTAAGAAGGAAGTGGAGCGGTTGCAGACCTCCGATCTCGCAAGGTCGAACATCGCCCGCCCGTTTATCAAGTTCTTTAATCCCAAGCCTTCGGGTAAGCATCCGTTGGAGATTAAGGATCTGTCGAAGTCCTATAGCGGCGTGAAGGCGCTCTCGAATTTCTCCGCGTCTATTTCCCGCGGCGAACGGATTGCCCTGTTGGGTCGCAACGGTGCGGGCAAAACAACGATGCTGAAGTCGTTGATCCGCAATGCTCCCGGCTACGTGG
>Ga0163147_10004804_pt1 | contig 16899 bp, 17 predicted proteins | sample OliLakLV19MP6G1_FD_148597 | JGI IMG/M metagenome (GOLD analysis project Ga0163147, IMG submission 148597) | Freshwater microbial mat bacterial communities from Lake Vanda, McMurdo Dry Valleys, Antarctica- Oligotrophic Lake LV.19.MP6.G1 | ecosystem: Environmental > Aquatic > Freshwater > Lake >...
GGACACCGGCGAGGCAAAATAGTCCAGCGCGCTGGGCGCGTCGAAATGCAGGTGTGCGGCCATCGTTGTCAGTGTAGGTCAGCCACGCCGCATGAACTGCCGCGGACGCAAGCCACACAGAAGCAGCACGGTGAAGTACAGCAGCGCCACGCCGGCCAGCACCGCCGCCACGGCCGCGGCACGTTGCAGGCCATGAGCCTGCAGACCGATCCAGTCGATGTCTTGCGCGGCCCAGGCCAGCGCCAGGCCCAGCGCCGCATTGGCCAGCGCCACCCGCCAGGCAAAACCCAGCCAACCGGCGTGCGGCACGAAGACACCTCGGCGCAGCAACCCGGCCAGCAGCAGTGCGGCATTGACGAGGGCGCCCAAGCCGATGGAAAGCGCCAGGCCGGCATGCCCCAGCCAGGGCACCAGCACCAGGTTCATGGCCTGCGTGGCCACCAGCACACCGACGGCAATCTTCACTGGCGTGCGGATGTCCTGCCGTGCGTAAAAGGCCGGCGCCAGCACCTTGACGGCCACCAGTCCGAGCAGGCCCACGCCGTAACCACGCAGGGCCAGCACCGTCATCGCCACGTCTTCCGCCCTGAAGGCGCCGTAGTGGTACAGCACGCTCACCAGGCCCTGTGGGAAAAGCAGCAACGCCAGCGCGCAGGGCACCGTGAGCAGCACCACCAGGCGCAGGCCCCAGTCCAGCATGCCGGAGAAGTCGGCCGCGTCCTGCCGGGCCTGGGCCGCCGACAGCTGCGGCAACAGCACCACGCCCAGCGCCACGCCCAGCAGCGCGGTGGGAAATTCCATCAGCCGGTCGGCGTAGGTCAGCCAGGACACCGCACCGACGGCCACATGCGACGCGATCTGGGTGTTGATGAGCAGCGAGATTTGCGCCACCGACACACCCAGCAACGCGGGCGCCATGTTCTTCAGCACCTGGGCGACGCCGGGATGGTGCCAGGCGCGGGCAATCGCACCCGGCAGCAGACCGATGCGCGGCAGACAGCCGACTCGGGCCAGAGCCGGCAACATGGCCGCCAGTTGCAGCACACCCCCCAGCATGACCCCGCCGGCCAGTGCGTAGATGGGCTCGATGCCTCGCGCCTGCAGTGCAGGCGCGCCCCACCAGGCCGCAGCAATCACGCTCAGGTTCAGCAGCACCGGCGTCACCGCCGGCACCGCAAAGTGCTTCCAGGTGTTCAGCACGCCGGCCGCCAGAGCCACCAGTGACATGAAACCGATGTAGGGGAACATCCAGCGGGTCATGTCGACCGCGATGTCGAAACGCTCCAGACCCGAGCCCATGACCCACACCAACACCGGCGCGGCTGCCACGCCAATCACGCAGGTCGCCAGCAAGGCCCAGGTCAGCACCGTGGCCACGGCGTCGATAAGACCGTGTGTGGCTTCGTCCCCGTTGGCGCTGCGTGTGGCCGCCAACAGCGGCACAAAGGCCTGCGAAAAGGCACCTTCGGCAAACAGCCGGCGAAACAGGTTGGGGATGCGGAACGCCACGTTGAAGGCGTCGGTGGACGCGCTGGCCCCAAAGTTGGCCGCGATGAGCTGCTCGCGCACCAAGCCCGTGATCCGCGACAACAGGGTCAGCAGGGAAACAGTGGAGGCAGCCTTGAGCAGATTCACGTGGCAGCGCATTATAGGCAGCCGGCCCAGGTGGCTTGGCCCGCCTTGAACGCGCGTGCTACACTCGACGGTCTTTGCATCCGCGGATTGATCCTAAAGATGCAGCCGCAGAAAAAAAGCCAGTCAACCGATCCAACTCAACCGAACTGCAACCGAATCGCAACACGCGACAGCAACGAATGGCCACCTCGTCCAAAGCCAAGAAGAAGACCGTCCGCCTCGCCTCGGGCCGCAAGCGCGCCCGTCAAGACGTGGTGCTCAACGCCGCCAACACCGCATTGCGCTCGCGCTTTCGCACCGTCGTCAAGAACGTGCAGAAGGCGGTGACCGGCGGCGACAAGGCCAAGGCCGTTGAAGTCTTCAAGTCGGCCCAGAGTGTGATCGACTCGGTCGCTGACAAAGGTGTCTTCCACAAGAACAAGGCTGCTCGGCTGAAGAGCCGCCTGTCGGCCAAGGTCAAGGCGCTGGCCCTGGCCGCCTGACCGGCAGCTGTGCAGCGCACCTGGCTGCACACCCAGAAAAAGCCCGCTCAGCGGGCCTTTTTCATGGGCGCCACGGATCTGGCTCGCAAGCTTCAGCCTTTCAACGGCGTTTCTGCCCCTGGCAGCATGCAAACCTCCGCCACCTGCAACTGGTTGTCGCGGGCAAAGTTCATCACGAAGTCCCACGCCATGGGCTCGATGCCACGCAGCGCTTCGCTGACCAGCACGCACTTCACGCCGTCCACCACCTGCGGCACGCAGTAAGGTGAATAGCCGATGTAAGACCCGATGCCGCCCTTGCCACCGCCCGGGCGGAAGCTGGACATGGCGCCGGCCAGCCGTTCGGCCCAGTCGCTGGGCCGGAAGCTGCGGCCTTCGAGCGTGAGGCCCTGGATGTAGTACTGGCGGGGCTTGGAGTGGGTCATCGAGGTCGGCTGGACACGGTGGCCCGCCCAAACGGGTGCCGGAGACCGAATAGGGCCGATCACCGCCTGCACGGTTTGTATTGTGCCTTCATTGTGTTGCATTGCAGCATGCATGGCCCGTGCCTGGCTTGGTGGTGTCAACCGTACCTTCGGCATCGCGCACCCCGAGCAAGACCCCCCCTTTAGAATCAAACTCCGCCGGGCCGTGACCGATGCGTCGCAGCCCGGTTTTGTTTTCTGTGCCTCTCAAGGAAACCGCGATGAACGCCCCAGACCCCGCCGTGATGCAAGCCAGCCTGGGCCCCATGCCCCATGTGATGAACACCTACGGCCGCCTGCCGATTGCCTTGTCTCACGGCAAAGGCTGCTGGCTGTGGGACACGCAGGGCCGAAAGTACCTGGACGGCCTGGGCGGCATCGCGGTCAACACGCTGGGTCATGCCCACCCCAAGCTGGTGCCTGCGTTGCAGGACCAGATCGGCAAGATGATCCACAGCAGCAACTACTACGAAGTGCCGTTGCAGGAAACACTGGCCGCAAAACTGTGTGAGCTTTCGGGCCTGAGCGCCGCGTTTTTCTGCAACTCGGGCCTGGAAGCCAACGAAGGCGCGCTGAAGATCGCACGCAAGTACGGGCACGACAAGGGCATTCACCGCCCCGAGATCATCGTCTACGAAAAGGCCTTCCACGGCCGTTCAATCGCCACCCTGTCGGCCACCGGCAACCCGAAAGTGCAGAAGGGATTCGAGCCGCTGGTCGAAGGTTTTGTGCGGGTGCCGCTCAACGATCTGGCCGCATTGCAGGAAGTGGCGCGCAGCAACCCCAACGTGGTGGCGGTGTTCCTGGAAACCATCCAGGGTGAAGGGGGCATCAACTCCTCGCGCTGGGAATACCTGCAGGGCCTGCGCCAGCTGTGCGACCAGCAAGACTGGCTGCTGATGCTGGACGAAGTGCAATGTGGCATCGGGCGCACCGGCAAGTGGTTTGCGCACCAGTGGGCCGGCATCGTGCCCGACGTGATGCCGCTGGCCAAGGGCCTGGGCTCGGGTGTGCCCATCGGCGCCATCGTGGTCGGCCCCAAGGCCGTCAACGTGCTGGGCCCGGGCAACCACGGCACCACCTTCGGCGGCAACCCACTGGCCATGCGGGCGGGTGTGGAAACGCTGCGCATCATGCAAGAGGACGGTGTGATGGCCAATGCGGCCACCGTTGGCGCAGTGCTGCGCGATGCGCTGGCCAGTGGCCTGGAAGGCGTGGCTGGCGTGAAGGAAATCCGCGGCGCGGGCCTGATGATCGGCATCGAGCTGGATCGCCCCTGCGGCGTGCTCCTGAACCGCGCGGCCGAAGCGGGCCTGATGCTCAGCGTCACGGCCGACAGCGTGATCCGCCTGGTGCCGCCGCTCATTCTGAGCGCTGACGAAGCACGCCAGATCGCGGCCATCCTGTGCCCCTTGATCACGAGCTTCTTAGCCGAGTCATGAAACCCGGGCATTCGCTGATGAAGCACTACCTGCAATTCAAGGACTTGCGCGCCGAGGAGTACAGCTACGTTTTCGAACGCGCACGCATCATCAAGACCCGCTTCAAGAACTACGAAAAATACCAGCCGCTGGTGGACCGCACGCTGGCCATGATCTTCGAGAAGGCCAGCACACGCACCCGTGTCAGCTTCGAGGCCGGCATGTACCAGATGGGCGGCTCGGTGGTGCACCTGACCACCGGCGACAGCCAGTTGGGCCGCGCAGAACCGGCCGAAGACAGCGCTCGCGTCATCAGCCGCATGGTCGACCTCGTGATGATCCGCACCTTCGAGCAGGACATGCTCGAACGTTTTGCCGCGCACTCGCGCGTGCCGGTGATCAACGGCCTGACCAACGAATACCACCCCTGCCAGATCCTGGCCGACATCTTCACCTTCATCGAGCAGCGCGGCAGCATCCAGGGCAAGGTCGTGGCCTGGGTGGGAGACGGCAACAACATGGCCAACACCTGGCTGCAGGCGGCCGAGATCCTGGGCTTCACGGTGCATGTCAGCACCCCTAGCGGCTACGAAGTGGACGCCGCCGTGGCCGGCGTGCGCGACAGCAACTGCTACAAGGTCTTCAACCACCCCATGCAGGCCTGCGAAGGTGCGCACCTGGTGACCACGGACGTCTGGACCAGCATGGGCTACGAAGCGCAGAACGAAGAGCGCCGCAAGGCTTTTGTCGACTGGTGCGTGGACGAAGAGATGATGGCGGTGGCACAGCCCGACGCGCTGTTCATGCACTGCCTGCCGGCGCACCGCGGCGAAGAGGTCACGACCGAAGTCATCGACGGCCCGCAGAGCGTGGTCTGGGACGAGGCCGAGAACCGCATGCACGTGCAGAAAGCGCTGATGGAATATCTGCTGCTGGGCCGCATCGGATGACGATGCACTACCGCAACCTGGGCGCCAGCGGCCTGAAGGTGAGCCCGCTCTGGCTGGGTACCATGATGTTCGGTGACCAGACCGGCGAAGCCGACGCGGCGGCCATCGTCGATGCCGCGCGTGCCGCCGGCATCAACGCCATCGACACCGCCGATGTGTATGCCAAAGGCGAGTCGGAACGCATGGTGGGCCGGCTCATCCAGGCCGACCGCTCGCGCTGGGTGGTGGCCACCAAGGTGGCCAATCCGGGGAGCGAAGAGCCCAACGACCGCGGAACCTCGCGGCGATGGATCACGCAGGCCGTTGAACACAGCCTGCGCCGCCTGGGCACCGACCGCATCGATCTGTATTACCTGCACCGCGACGACGACAGCACGCCGCTCGAAGAAACCGTGGCCACCATGGGCCGGCTCATCGACCAGGGCAAGGTGTTGCACTGGGGCCTGTCCAATTTCCGCGCCTGGCGCCTGGCGCGCGTGGTCGAAGTGGCGCGACAAATGGGCGTGCCTCAGCCCATTGCACTGCAGCCGCCCTACAGCGCAGTGACCCGGGGCGTCGAGCTGGAACTGCTGCCCGCCTGCGCCCACTACGGCCTGGGCGCAGTGACTTACAGCCCGCTGGCGCGGGGCGTGCTCAGTGGCAAGTACGCACCCAATGCCGCACCGCCCGCCGACAGCCGCGCCGCGCGTGCCGACCGGCGGCTGATGCAGACAGAATGGCGGCCGGAATCCTTGCGCCTGGCACAGGACTTTGCCGCCCATGCCGCTGCACGGGGCGTCAGTCCGGTCCACCTGGCCATGGCGTGGGTGCTGAACAACCGGCTTGTCAACGGCATCATCGGCGGGCCACGCACGCTGGCCCAGTGGCAGGACTGCATCGCCGCGATATCGCTGCAGGTCACGGCAGAAGACGAAGCCTGGGTCGACGCACGCGTGCCACCCGGCCACGCGTCCACCTTTGGCTACACCGACCCGATCTATCCAGTCACGGGGCGCTTGACACGATGATGCGCTGAAGCGCTGAGGCGCTGAGGCGGGTCAGTAAGTCGAACGTCCGCCGGTCAGGTCGAACACCGCGCCGGTGCTGAAGGAACACTCTTCGCTGGACAGCCAGGCCACCATGGCCGCGGCTTCCTGCACTTCCAGGAAGCGGCCCATGGGGATCTTGCCCAGCATGTAGTCGATGTGTTTTTGCGTCATCTGCTCGAACATGGCCGTCTTGGCCACCGCGGGTGTAATGGCGTTGACCAGCACACCCTGGGTGGCCACCTCCTTGGCCAGGCTCTTGGTCAGCGCTATCAAGCCGGCCTTGCTGGCGCTGTAATGGCTGGCGTTGGGGTTGCCTTCCTTGCCTGCCACCGAGGCAATGTTGACGATGCGCCCGTAGCCGCCCTTGATCATCTGCTGCACCACGTGACGGCAGGTGATGTAGGGTGCCACCAGGTTGACCTCGATGACACGCCGCCACACCGCCGGATCCAGTTCCCAGGTGGTCGCATTGCCGCCGGTGATGCCGGCGTTGTTGACCAGGATGTCGATGCGGCCATCAGCCGCCACCGTCATCGCCGTTGCAGCGGCTACCGCGCTGTCGTCGGTGAGTTCCACCAACTGCCCGCGCACCGGCCCAAATGCTTGCAGCGCAGCGCAGGCCGTGTCCATGTGGGCGGCGTCGATGTCCCAGATGACCACACGCGCGCCGCTTTGCAGCAGCCTTTCGCTGATCGCAAAGCCAATGCCTTGCGCACCGCCGGTGACCACGGCCACGCGGCCTTTCAAGTCGATCTGGTTCATGAGTTCATTCCTTGCAAGGCTGCGGGCGTGGCCGCGCTGTCGGCGATGTACTGCCGGATGATGGCTTCGAAATTCGCCTCGGGCTGCAGGCCCAGCGCGGCCGCGCGTTTGGCGGTGGCGGCACGGGGCCAATTGGCCACGATGGCAGCGATGCGTTCGTCGCGCTCGAAACGAACCAGCGCCCTCACCTTCGGTCCGGCCACGGCCAACAAGGCGTCCAGCATCTGCTGCACCGTCACGTTCAGGCCCGGCAGGTTGAGCGCGGTGCGGCCGACAAAGGCTTCGCGGCTGGCTTCGAACACGGCCACGAGGCCCTGCACCGTGCGCTGCGGAGACGACACCGGGTGTGCCACGTCGGGCGCCACCGGGCACGCCGACTCGACGCCGGCCAGTGGCTCACGGATGATGCCGCTGAAGAAGGAACTGGCCGCGCCGTTGGGGCGACCCGGACGCACCGTCACCGTCATCAGCCGCGCCGCACGGCCGTCGATGTAGCCCTTGCGTGTGTAATCGGCCACCAGCTGCTCGCAGATGAGCTTCTGGGTGCCATAACTGGTCTGTGGTGTGGGCAACGTGTCATCGGCCACTTGTGCTGGAAAGGCGTACGCCGGGTCGGGCCCGAAGACCGCGATGGAGCTGCTGAAGACCAGGCGAGTCGGGGTACCGCCCTTGTGCTGGCGATGGCGCAAGGCATCCAGCAAGGCACGTGTGCTGTCCAAATTGCTGCGCAGGCCCAGGTCGAAGTCGGCTTCACATTCGCCCGACACGGCTGAAGCGAGGTGGAAAACGCCGTCGAAAGGCTCTTCGCGCAGGGCTTCACAAGCCGCCAGCAAGGGACTCACGCGCGATTGCACACGGGCGTCCGCCAGCAAGTCGGCCGGTGCGGCCACCTGGTCGGCCAGCACCAGTTGGTCGATGTGCCTGCCGGCCAACTTGCCCTGGCTCAGCAGCGCGCGCGCCAGACGTGCGCCGACAAATCCGGCGCCGCCGGTGATGAGCAGTTTCATCGAGTGGTCTCCTTCAGGGTGGTGCTTGCCGTGGGCAGCCCACGGCCTTTCAGGCGTTGGGCGGGTGCCGACACCGACGGCAGCTTGCGGCGTGATGCCAGCACTTGTTCGATGTCGTCGCGGGCACTGTCGATCAGCGTCAGTGCCGCACGTTCGGCCTTCACCGGGTGGCGCGCGATCACGCCGTCCAGCACCGCGCGGTGCAAGGGCAGCGAGGAGGCCGGCCCGTCGGGCCGGCCTCCTCGCTGCCCTTGCACCGCGCGGTGCAAGGGCAGCGAGGAGGCCGGCCCGTCGGGCCGCGAGGTGCTGATCTCGAACGCCGTGCGCAGCAAGGCGCCCAGCGCCTTGCTCATCTGCACCAGCATGCGGTTGTGGCAGGCGCGCAGCAGGCCCTGGTGGAAAGCCAGGTCGTGCTTGACGTAGTCGCCGCCGTTTTCGATGGCGTCCTTCATGCCGGCGTAGGCCGCTTCAATGCCGGCAATGTCTTGCGCCGTGGCACGTTCGGCCGCCATGCGCACGGCGGCAGGTTCCACCACACGGCGCAGTTCCTGCACCTCGCGCAAGAACTCGCGCGTCAGGCCGGCCTTGCTTTGCCAGGCCACCACGTCGGGGTCGAACCAGTTCCATTGCTCGGCCGGCTGCACACGCGTGCCCACCTTGGGCCCTGTGGTGAGCAGGCCCTTGGCGACCAGCGACTTCACGGCCTCGCGCACCACCGTGCGGCTGACCCCCAGTTCGTCGCACAGCGTGGGCTCCGGCGGTACGCCGCTGCCCGGCGGGTAGCGGCCGGCCACGATGGCTTCGCCCAGGCGGTCCAGCGTGTTGCCGTGGACGTTCTTGATCATGTGCGGACGAAGGCGGTGACCAGCGGCTCTTCACCCAACTGGCGCGACCAGTGCCCATGCAGTTGCGCGTCGAAAGTCGCGCCGGCGGGCAATGTGTCTGCCGAGTAGAAGTGCTGCCCGGGGCCGAACACACGGGAGCTGCCGTCCTGCAGACCGATTTCCATCTGGCCGCCCAGCACAAACAGCCACTGGGGCGTTTCGGTGCAGTGGAAGTCGCTGCGAAAGCCCGCCGGGCTCATGCGCAGTTGCAGACCGCCGCTGGCCATCAAGGGAGACAGGCGGGCCATCGGCTTGCCTTGCGTCAGCGCGATCGGCTCTTCGCGGAAACAGGCCCGGCCGCCGGGGCCGGTTTCGAGAATGACTTTGGTGAATTCCATGGCTGCGTTCTCAGTGACGGGCTGCGCCAGCGCGCCGCGAATATCCCACTGTCGGCAGATCGAATCCACCAACTGATCGGGTGGCATCTCGATGTTCAGCACGATGGCGTGTTCGTCGGCAGATGGCGGCTCCAGCGTGTCGAGCTGGCTCTGCAGCAGCGAAGCCGGCATGTAGTGGCCGGCACGGGCGTGCAGCCTTTGCGCCAGCACACCTTCGCTGCCCGCCAGATGCACCAGGCGCAAGCCCGGCGCACGGTCGCGCAGCAGCTGGCGGTAGCTGCGCTTCAAGGCCGAGCAGGCCACCACGGCGCCGCTGGATTCAGACTGCGCCAAGCGGGAGGCCACGGCCTGCAACCATTCGCGGCGGTCTTCATCGGTCAGTGGTGTGCCCGATGCCATCAACGCCACGTTGCGCGGCGGATGCAATTCGTCACCTTCGACAAAGGGCAACTGCAAACGCAGGGCCAGCGCTTGCGCCACGGTGCTCTTGCCGCAGCCGCTGACACCCATGACCACGATACGGCTCGGGTGGCCAGTGCGCGGGGCGGTCATGGACACAAGCCTCAACCGAGCCTGGCGCCGCCCTGCGCGTCGAAGACATGCACCTTGTCGGCGTCCAGCGACAGGAAAACAGTGCTCTCGGGCTGCGCCGCCGTGCGGCCGTGCATCACCACCACCAGGCTCTGCGTAGCGTCCCCGCTGCCCACCTCTACCAAAAGTTCGGTCTCGGCACCCGTGGGTTCGACCACCACCACGCGTGCAGGCACGCCCTGGTCGGAGAGCGTCAGGTCGGTGGGTCGGATGCCGTAATGCACTTCTTGTCCTTCACGGCCCACACCGACCGGCAGCGGCCAGCGCGCGCCCAGGGCCTCGACATGTCCACCCCGCACACAGCCTCGCAACACGTTCATCGACGGGCTGCCGATAAACTGCGCCACGAACAGGTTGCCCGGCTTGTCGAAAAGTTCCAGCGGCGTGCCTATCTGTTCGACGATGCCGTCATGCATGACCACGATGCGGTCGGCCATGGTCATGGCCTCGATCTGGTCGTGCGTGACGTAGACCGTGGTCGTCTTCAGGCGCTGGTGCAGCGACTTGATCTCGGCCCGCATGGCCACGCGCAACTTGGCGTCCAGGTTGGACAGCGGTTCATCGAAGAGAAACACCTTGGGGTCGCGCACGATAGCGCGGCCCATGGCCACCCGCTGACGCTGGCCACCCGACAACTCACGCGGAAAACGGTCCAGCAGCGGATCGAGATTCAGGATGCGCGACGCTTTGGCCACACGCTCTGACAGGGTGGACCTGTCGGCTTTGCGCAGGCGCAGGCTGAAGCCCATGTTTTCGCGCACGGTCATGTGCGGGTACAGGGCATAACTCTGGAACACCATGGCAATGTCCCGGTCCTTGCTCTCCAGGTCGTTGACCACCTTGCCGTCGATGAAGATCTCGCCGTCGGTGATTTCTTCCAGCCCGGCCAGCATGCGCAACAGCGTGCTCTTGCCGCAGCCGCTGGGCCCCACCAGCACGACAAATTCACCATCGGCAATGTCGAAGCCCAGGCCATGGATGACCTTGACCTTGCCGTAGGCCTTCTGAATGTTCTTGAAACTGACCGCTGCCATGGAGTTGCTCGTGGGGAATTAGGACTTGACGGCGCCTGCAGTAAGGCCAGAGACCATGTAGCGCTTGAAGGCGTAGTAGATGGCTGCGGGCGGCAGCGCGTAGATGAAGCCGGTGGCCATCAGCAGTTCCCAGGGTGAGTCGTCGGCGGCCAGGAAATTGCCCAGGGCCACGGCCAGTGTGAGGTCGGTTTCCTTGCTCAGCAGCAAGAAGCCGTAGAGGTATTCGTTCCACGCCAGCAGCAGGCTGTAGGTGCCCACCGCCACCAGGCTGGGCACCATCAGCGGCACGTACACCAGCCGAAACAGCTGCAGTGGCGTGGCGCCGTCCATGCGCGCGGCTTCGTCCAGTTCCCAGGGCAGCTTGTCGCTGGCCTGCTTCAGAACCCAGATGCAGTACGGGGACGCGATGGTCACCATGGCCAGCACCAGGCTCCACTTGCTGTTGAGCAAGCCGTAATTGGCCATGGTCTTGTACATGGGCACAGCCAAAAAAGCGGCTGGGATGAAGTAGGTGAACAGCGCCATGTTCATCACCGTGCGGCCGCCGCGCACCTTCAGCCTGCTGATGGCAAAAGCTGCGCAGGTGGCCACGAACAGCGTGATGACACCCACTGCCACGGCGATCAGCAGGCTGTTGCCCAGCTGGATCCAGAAGTGATTCAGGTAGAAATGCTTCTGCGCAAACACCGTCTCGAAGTTCTGCAGCGTCGGGTTCTTCGGCCACAGCCGGCCCGAGGTGGCCGAGTCGCGTTCAGAGATGGCAAACAGGAACAGGTGGTAGACGGGAATGATCGTCCACAGCAGCACCGGTATGCCCACCAGCAGCAGTTGCGCCTCGACCGAGACCTTCTTCCAGCTGAGCGCCTTGCGCGTCATTTGCTGAGTCTCTTCATCATGATGTAGACCAGCGGCAGCACGAAGGGCAAGGCCACCACGATGCTGGCCATGGCCAGTTCGATCTGGTCCAGCCGCAGGTAGCGTATGCCCAGCGTGGCCAGCACGTGTGTCAGGTCGGCGGGGCCACCGCCGGTGAGCAGGTAGACGCTGTTGAAGTCGCCCAGCGTCCAGATCATGCTGAGGATGGTGGACGTGAAGAAGATGCCCTTCATCGCCGGCCAGGTGATGAAGGTGAATTTCTGCCAACGCGTGGCACCGTCCACGCTGGCGGCCTCGTACTGTTCGGTCGGTATGGCCAGGCGGCCGGCGATCAGGATGAGCGTCCAGAACGGCAGGCTCTTCCAGATGTGCATCAGCATCGAGAGGATCAGCGCCAGCGTCGGGTCGTTCAACCAGTTGGGGCCGTCCAGTCCGGTGAGCTTGAAGATGGTGGTGTTGATCACGCCCCACTCCGGGTTCAGCATGAACCGCACCGACAGGATGGTGGGGATCGAAGGCACGGCCCACGGCAGGATGAACAGCAGCGACAGTGCCTTGATCCACCAGCGCGTCTGCACAAAGAAGCCCGACAGGCCCAGCGCAACGACCATCTTCAGGTTGACCGCCACCACCAGGAAGATGAAGGTGTTGACGGCCGTGCGAAAGAAGATCGGGTCGTCGGCCAGCTTGACGTAGTTGCCCGGGTCACGCGCCAGCCACAGGCCATAACAGACCGGGTAGAGCACGAAGACCACGAACACGATCAGGTAAGGCACCACCAGCAGACGCCCCCACAGCTCCCAGGTCGTGAGCGGCTTGGCCGGCTTGCGAGAAGCCGGTTCTGCGAGGGTGGAAGTTGTCATGAGGTGCGTGCCAATGCGATCAAGTGGACGCCGCGGAACCGGCTTTACCGGGCCGCTGTCGTCGCCGTCCGGCCGGCAGGCCGAACGGCGCTCGTCCGCCACTCGCGAGCACGCAGGTGCTCGCTCGGTGCGGTGTCGCCCCCCCTTCAGGGGGGAGCGCCGCAGGCGCTCCGGGGGCTGGACTCAGTTCGCCACCGTCTTGATACGGGCGATCATCTCGTCCACGGCCTGCGGCACCGGCACCTTTTCGCTGAGCACCCGGTTCATCGCCTTGGCCCACACGTTTTCGTTGTTGAGCACCGTGAACTTGTAGTTCTTGGTGAACTCGAAAGGTGTGGTGCCGGCCATGAACTGGTTGTAGACCGCCAAGCGGTGCGGGTCGCCTTTCCAGAACGCACTTTGCTGGGCGGCCTTGGTCACCGGGAACCAGCGACCCAGCGAGCCTTCGACATAAGGCGTGAGGTTGGCATCGTCCAGCATGAAGGCCACGAACGCCTTGGCACCCGCTTTGTTCTTCGACTGCTGAAAGATCACACCCGTCTTCACCGCCGCGCGATAGGTCATCTTGCTGCCGTCGGGCTTGTTGGGAAAGCCGGCAGTGGCAATCTTTTCGGTGTAGTTGGCCTTGGCGGTGGCCCGCTGCGCTTCAGTGAGCGTGGCGTTGTTCATGTCATCCAGCCATTTCGCCGCGATCGAGATCGTGGCGTTGTGGGTCATGATGATGGTCTTGTTGTGGAAGGCGACGTTGTTGTCCGGGTCCTTCCAGCTCGTGGCCGAAGGCGGGGTGCAGCCCTTGCTGTAGACGGCCGTGTAGTCGGTGACGGCGTTGATGAGCGACTGGCGCACGCTGGGGTCATCGACCAGCAACTTGCCCGAATCGCTGACCAGCTTGACGTTGTACGCGTCCATGAACGTCAGGAACGAGAAGAACGAGTCGCTGGAGTCCACGCCCATCGGGAAGCCGGTGCCGAAGGCCCGGGTGCCGGTCTTCTGGCGGTAACCGGTGTGCACCTTGTCGCACCAGAAGTCCCAGTAGCCCTTCCAGTCCTTGGGGATGTCGCTTTCCTTGTAGCCCGACTCCGCCAGCATGTCCTTCCAGTACTGGATGTGCATGGTCTGCTGCTTCACCGGGAAGGCGTAGTAAGCGCGCTTCTGGTTGGTGTTGTTGAGCAGGAAAGTGGTCGACAGCGCAGACGGTTCGAACTTGGCGCGCATCGGGTCGATGATGCTGGAGATGTCTTCCAGCTTGCCTTCGAAAGCCCACTTGGCCGTGACCTGGAAGTCGTACACGTCGCCGTATGCCACGTCGGGCGGGTTGCCTGCATCCAAGGCGGCAACGGTCTTGGGAATGGCTTCCTGCGGTGCGTAAAGGCTCAGGTCGATCTTGTACTTGGGGAACTTGGCTTCGAACTTCCTGATGGCGGCAAAGAGCGCGTCGTCTTCGGCCTTGTAGAAGCCCTTGCCCCACCACACGGTGACTTTTTCCTGGGCCATGGCAGGGGCCGCAGCCCACAGTCCTGCTGCCACCAAGGCACAGGCCAAACCGATCTTTTTCACTTGCATGGGTAGTCTCCTAGCGGGTCGTGGATGAACGGTGCTCTGGGCGGAATTGGCACCTGCGGTCTTATCGTATGATGATTGGGCTCAAGTGGCCTTCGGGCTTTCCCGAGTCAGCGCCTGGACAAGTCATGGCTGGCACTCGGGCACGGGTGTCAGCACCGGCTGGCCGGCAAAGTGAGCCGCCAGGTTGTTGAAGGCCAGGTCGGCCATGGCCTGCCGCGTGGCCGCCGTGGCGCTGCCGATGTGCGGCGTGAGCACCACTTTTTGCAAGGCCAGCAGCCGATCGGGCACACGCGGTTCGTCTTCGAACACATCGAGCCCAGCGCCAGCAATGGTGCCGTTTTCCAGGGCCTCGATCAGCGCGAGTTCGTCCACCACCGAGCCGCGCGCCACATTGACCAGAAAGCCCTTGGGGCCCAGCGCCTTCAGCACCGGCGCGTCGATGAGTCTGCGTGTGGCGGCACCGCCTGGCGTGATGAGCACCAGGAAGTCCGAAGCCTCGGCAAGTGCAAGCAAGCTGGGCACAAAGGCAAAGGGCAATTCGGGCTTGCCACTGCGGGCGGTGTAGGCCACCGTCATGTTGAAGGCCAGCGCCCGCTGGGCAATGGCCTGCCCGATACGGCCCATGCCCACGATGCCCAGGCGCGCTCCACTCATCTTGCGCGCCAGCGGCATGGCACCAGCGGGCCACAACCCGGCACGCACGTAACGGTCAGCCGCCGGCAACTGGCGTGAGGCGCTGAGCATCAGGCCGATGGCCAGATCGGCGACATCGTCGTTCAACACATTGGGCGTGTGCGTGACCATCACTTGCTGCGCCTTGGCCGCCGCCACGTCCACACCGTCGTAACCCACACCCATGATGGACACCAGTTCCAGCGCGGGCAGCTGTGCCATCAAGTCAGCCGGCACTTTGGATTCACCGCTGCCGGCGATGCCGCGCACCAGGGGCGCGACTTCCGCCAACTCTTCGGGCGTCAGTTCAGTCAGCACATGGATCCTGAAAGCCGCCTGCAGCTGCGGCATGAACAGCGGCGACAGCCGGCCCATGGACAGCACATGAATGGGGCTTGCGCTGGGTGCTTGGGTGGGTGACACGGTGGCCTCCTAGGGCTTCTACGGCTGCGGGTTCAATCGTCATACCATAGTATCTGCAGCAGACCGGGGCCCACACCCGGGAAAGCCAGCATGCCCTGGCGCCGAGAGACAAGACCATGAACACCAAGCCCCGCAAGAAGCCCGAAGAACTGCGCAGCCAGCAATGGTTCGGCCGCCAAGACCGCGACGGTTTTGCCTACCGCAGCTGGGTCAAGGGCAAGGGCGTGCCGCACGACCAGTTCGACGGCCGGCCGGTCATCGGCATTTGCAACACCTTCAGCGAACTCACGCCCTGCAACAGCCACTTCCGCACGCTGGCCGAGCAGGTGAAGATCGGTGTCTACGAAGCGGGCGGCTTTCCGCTTGAGTTCCCGGTCATGAGCCTGGGCGAGACGCTGATGCGCCCCACCGCCATGCTGTACCGCAACCTGGCCAGCATGGACGTGGAAGAAAGCATCCGCGGCAACCCCATCGACGGCGTGGTGCTGCTGATGGGCTGCGACAAGACCACACCCAGCCTGCTGATGGGCGCCAGCAGCGTCGACCTGCCCACCATCGGTGTCAGCGGCGGGCCCATGCTCAACGGCAAGTGGCGCGGCCAGGAACTGGGTTCGGGCACCGGCGTGTGGAGCATGAGCGAACAGGTGCGTGCCGGCACGCTGAAGCTGCAGGACTTCTTCGAAGCCGAAAGCTGCATGCACCGCAGCCACGGCCACTGCATGACCATGGGCACCGCCAGCACCATGGCCAGCATGGTCGAGGCGCTGGGCGTGGGCCTGCCTGGCAACGCGGCCTATCCGGCCGTGGACGGCCGCCGCAACGTCATCGCGCGCAATGCCGGGCGGCGCATCGTGGAGATGGTGCACACCGACCAGAAGCTGAGCAGCATCCTGACCCGAGAAGCCTTCGAAAATGCCATCCGCACGCTGGCTGCGATCGGCGGCAGCACGAACGCCGTCATTCACTTGATCGCCATCGCCGGCCGCATCGGCGTGAAGTTGACGATCGACGACTTCGACCGCCTGGCCAGCGAACTGCCCTGCCTGCTGAACCTGCAACCCAGCGGCGAACACCTGATGGAAGACTTCTGCTACGCCGGTGGCCTGCCGGTGGTGATGAAAGAAATTGCGTCGGTGCTGCACCTGGACGCGGTGACGGCCAATGGCCAGACCGTGGGCCAGAACATCGAAGGCGCGCAGAACTTCGACCCGCGTGTCATCAAGACCATGGCCGCGCCCTTCAAGGACAAGGCCGGCATCGCCGTGCTGCGCGGCAACCTGGCGCCGCGCGGCGCCGTCATCAAGCCCAGCGCGGCCACGCCGGCGCTGATGCAGCACACGGGCCGCGCGGTGGTGTTCGAGGACAGCCACGACTTCCACGCGCGCATCGACGACGAGAACCTGGACGTGGACGAAACCTGCATCCTGGTGCTGAAGAACTGCGGCCCCAAAGGCTACCCCGGCATGGCCGAAGTGGGCAACATGCCGCTGCCGCCCAAGGTGCTGCGCAAAGGCATCACGGACATGGTGCGCATCAGCGACGCACGCATGAGCGGCACCGCCTACGGCACCGTGGTGCTGCACACCGCACCCGAAGCCGCTGCAGGTGGCACGCTGGCGCTGGTGAAAAACGGCGACCTGATCACGCTGGACGTGGCCGGCCGCCGCCTGCATCTGCACGTGGACGACGCCGAACTGACCACCCGTCGCGCCGCCTGGCAGCCGCCGACCCCAGCCATGGACAGCGGGTACTGGAAGCTCTACATCGATCACGTGCTGCAGGCCGACGAAGGCGCAGACCTGGACTTCCTGCGTGGCTGCCGCGGCGCGGCGGTGCCGAAGGACAACCATTGAGAAAAACCGCATGAGCAAAATCGCCCTCGTCACCGGCGCCGGCAGCGGCATCG
>Ga0163147_10004810_pt1 | contig 16891 bp, 13 predicted proteins | sample OliLakLV19MP6G1_FD_148597 | JGI IMG/M metagenome (GOLD analysis project Ga0163147, IMG submission 148597) | Freshwater microbial mat bacterial communities from Lake Vanda, McMurdo Dry Valleys, Antarctica- Oligotrophic Lake LV.19.MP6.G1 | ecosystem: Environmental > Aquatic > Freshwater > Lake >...
AGTAATGATAGCAGCGATCGCCTTTCCTTCCTGTTCTATGACGATTCGTTCTCCACTATCTTCAATACTGGCGATGAGTTCGGGAAATCTGCCATTAATTACAGTTACATTTAGTTGAGTCATCTTTCTTTTACCTCATTATTAATTATTCTATCAGATCGCGTCTGCTAGCTATCACTATTCTTCAATCAAGGCTTGAAACTGAGAGTGCGATCGCACTTTGTCAAAATCTGAGTCAGTTTTTGCAATTTCTCGGTATTTATCAGGATTTAGATTAATTGCACGCTCCAAGTTTTGAATCACTCCATCCATCTGACCATGTAACGCATGAAAGCAAGGGAGATGATAAATCTGAGATGTTTGATATTGTACCAGGCTTTATCTTTATCTGGCTTGAATTCTAAAGCTTTGTCATAGGAAGCAATCACATCTTTAAACCTTTCTATATTAACTTGTCCAGAAGACCAATTGTTTAACACTTCCAATCTGCCTAAATTACCCAGTGCACTGCCCCGATTGTTCCAGGCTTCGTGATAATCTGGTTTGATTTCTAAGGCTTTGTCGTAGGAGGCGATCGCTTCTTCCCATCTGCCTAAATTATCCAGTGCATAGCCCCGATTGTACCAGGCTTCGTGGTAATCTGGTTTGATTTCTAAGGCTTTGTCGTAGGAGGCGATCGCTTCTTCCCATCTGCCTAAATTATCCAGTGCATAGCCCCGATTGTACCAGGCTTCGTGTTTATCTGGTTTGATTTTTAAGGCTTTGTCGCAGGAGGCGATCGCTTCTTCCAACCTGCCTAAATTACCCAGTGCATAGCCCCGATTGTGCCAGGCTTCGTGATAATCTGGTTTGAATTCTAAGGCTTTGTCGTAGGAGGCGATCGCTTCTTCCAACCTGCCTAAATTACGCAGTGCATAGCCCCGATTGTACCAGGCTTCGTGATAATCTGGTTTGAATTCTAAGGCTTTGTCGTAGGAGGCGATCGCCTTGGCATATTGTTCCGCAAAGTCATACAATAAACCTTGTTCGTAAAACAACTCAGCTTTTTGTTCTGATGTTTGTCCGTCTTCATCAATTAAAGTTTGAATTTTTACCAATTCCCGTTTTCGTTCTTCGGGAGTTAGAGATAAATAATCTTCTTCCTTCCCTCTTTCAGAACAAGCTATGATTGATTCCGCTTGCAGGCTTTCTCGTTCCATCGACAACTTAAACAAACTCGATCGCCAATCAAAGAAATCCGGCGCGCGCTGAATAAAATAATCGATCGCAAATTTAGGCAACAAAAAAACAAAGCAAATTTTAAAATTATCTCGAAATCGTTCTCGCTGCTGGTTTAAATTAATTAAAACAGGCGGCACTCCCCGCCAACTATAAGAGTAAATATCCTTACTTTCCCAGCCTCTCGCCCTTTTCTCCTGTTCGTATTCATAAAGTGAGTATTCTAAACCCTTGACAAATAGGACATTGATGCGATCGCGATTTGGCAACTCTTGAATTAAATTATAAAAGTCATAAACCGACTCTTTCAGCCGCAACACCTCAATTTTTTTCTGCGGAATATCTGTTTTAACTCTAGCAATCCAGCGTTCTCCTTCCGCCGGCGAACACTCCACAAACAACAAGCCAAAGCCTTTTGTCCGCTTGAGACTGCGTACCAGATCTCGATATTCTTCCTCCGGTTCTGCGGGCGGTAAATCTTCGTCCCAATCAATTACTTCTGGTTTCATGGCTAAAGTATAGCGAAATACAGTTAGTTAGCACTGTTTATTGCTCGGAGATCCCCCTAAATCCCCCTTAAGAAGGGGGACTTTAAGAACTCTCTTGTCCCCCCCTTCTTTAAGGGGGGCTAGGGGGGATCGGTCTTAATTGAACCGTCTTGAAGTAGTGCGACTGCTTCCTTAAATTCCTGAATGCCTTTAATTAGCGGGTGAACATCATACCAAGACTGCATTTCGTCTTCATCATCCAAGTATCTGTATTCCAAAATACAGCGATTGAATAGCAAATTGCGGTGCTGTTCATCATTCAGTATCCGATTAGAAAGAGATACTTTTGCTAAAATTGACCATTCATCTTGTCCGGCAGTTTTGCGGTATACACCCCGCAGATTCGTAATTGCCCTTTGCGCTGCTTTCGCTGTAATTGGCAAATCATCCGTCTTCTTGATAGCTTCTTGCATCATCAACATCAAATTTCTGACGTGACCTCCACTCATCAAACACAGTCGTTCTAGAGTTTCTGTGGTGTCAAAAAATTCTGTTTCTAAAGATAAATGCGGAGCCACTTGTTTTACCCGTTTCTCAATCAACTCTTTCATTTTAGCAAGCCCCGGTGGGTTAACTTCACCGCTGGGATTGCGTACCATAATCATCGGTAGCACTTGGGGAGGATTGCTATAATTATTGCTTAAATCGGCAGCGCGGTTAGAATGCACCATCGAAATCGGTACGGTGTAAACTATGTGACATTTTAAAGCTTTGAGTTGTTCGCTGCGGTCTAAGAAAATTTCATCGAGATTGCTACGTCCCCCTGAATCTTTGGAAAACGGCACAATCCGATCTAAATTATCGGCGATCACAGCCAGTTTGGAATATTTAGTAGGCAATTTATTTTTAGCATTGACAATAAACTCATTCAACGCATCAATCAGGGTTAATGTGTAGGGATTAACTTTTTCTCGAATCTTTTGGCGCAGAGTCGGTTCGTTTCTGACATTCGCCGTCAGCTTGGCAAATTGAGAAATTTGCAATTCTAAGGTCAATTTTTCAAAAGATACTTCTGACAAAGCTAACTCTTTTAAATCATTCCAGCGGCTTGCCATCCAATCGCCCAAAGGTTTCGGTTCGACATCTTTAATTGCTGCTAACAAGTGCCTGGTGCAAGCTAGCAAAATATCTGTATATTCTGTATCTTCGGGATTGATATCTTGTTCGTCAGCCGCGAAATAAACCACAAAATAACCTTGTTCTTTCAAATATTGCTCTAACCGCAGCAATTCGGTTGATTTTCCAGCACCCCGATGTCCGGCGTACAACTGATAAGTCATTTGTTTGGAACGCTGAATATTGCGGCCCAACTCTAGGGTAATATTGTCATCTCCTCGCACTTCCCCACAGTCAACATATTGGGGGTCGCCTGCTGGTAAGGGATAAAATGGGTTAAAGGCATCGGTGAGGTCTGTTAGTAGTTGTTCTGTATTTTGAGTCATATTTTTTTAGGTGTTTTTGAGTTTTTTGATAAGTATAACCGTAGGGTGCATCAGGGGGGAATCCTTGAGTAAGTGGTTAAAATCTTCGGCCCTGACACACCTTACAATCACTATTTTGTCCGGTGCGTCGCTATGAGATTGTCGATATGTAGTTAAGATTTTTTCATGGCGACACACCCTACCACTAAGCTAATAATACCAGATTCGCCGTTAACTCTAATTCTGGAAAAGTAGGCGAAACAATTTGTTCGTCACCTTGAAACAGAGTGCGCTGATATTTCCCTTCAGCATTTAGCGAAAACACAAATACCGTGGGAATTTTCGGGTTTCCCAAATACTCTCTTTTCCCAATTGCCAAATAATCAATAATCCAGTATTCAGCAATACCCAAACGTTCGTATTCATCTAGCTTGTCAACATAATCATCTTCCCAATTAGTTGATACTACCTCGACAGCTAACTGAATCGGCGATTCGAGTGCGGTGTAAGATTTGCGTTGGGCACGCCACAAAGTGCGATCTATGACGCTGACATCGGGGACTCGTCCTTGCTCTCTACCTTCTTTTGTGGTAGTTTTGATAGTGATGCCTCGTTTTACTACATAGTTGAGTTTTTGCCGATCGCACTCTTGATAAAACTGTCTGTCTGCAAATTCAGCAACGTCATCGTGATTTCTGGTAGTTGCCATTTTGACAATCTCTCCGTTCACCCATTCATAGACACCATCTTCCGGGCAAATTTCAATAAATTCGTTAAAACTTACTTTTTGTTTGGTGGTTGCAATCATTTTTTTATTATTCCTCGACTCGACATTGAGTCTGGTGCGTCGCTATGAAATTGTCTGTCAAGTTTATGGCTTGTCAATGGCGACACACCCTACGACCTTAATTAGGTAGAGAGGAATAAATTCCTCACTACGAACCTTGGTTTTTAGGCTTGGTATTTTTTCAGAGTCGCGACTTTTTCGGGGAAAATGTCGATCGCCATTTTCTCATCATACCTAACCGCGAGCGATCGCCTCACCTCACCCAAAAACAGCGGCTGCGACAGTCCCGGTTCGGGATGTACGATCGTCCGAATTCGGATTGTCATGTAGTCTCTTCCGCGTCCAGAGCGCCCTGGAGAGTACAAATCCGCAGCCACTTGCTGCATCGTTGCTTCTAACTGGGATTCGGTGATCGAAGGTGGCACGGTAACTACTGTTTGAGCGCCGCCAGTATCGTAAACTAAAGAATAGCGAACTGCGCCGGGAATTTCGGTGCGGGCAAACAGTCCCAAACCGAGACCGAATATACTCGCAGCAATTACCCCCATAAAGCTGGTTACTCCTACCAATCGGAAGCGAAAACCCCATTTGAATATAAATGCTATGATTGTTACAACAAACAAAGCCGCTGTCAGAATTCCCGCCCATTGAGCGTACATTAAAAGATTAGAATTTACGTTCATTTGTTGACTGTTGACTGTTGACTGTTGACTGTTAACTGTTGATATTAGTTACCGATACCCGATGCCCAATGCCCAATGCCCAATGCCCAATGATTAATTAAGCGTTTCGGGCCACAAGCAGATAAGTCATCATATCGCCTTTCCCCTTCACTGGAATCACGCCGCGCTCCTCAAAAACATACTTACCCCGCAGACGCTCGTAGGTAGCAACTGTCACTTGAATGCCGCCCGGTACGCCTTGAGATTCCATCCGGGAAGCTGTATTTACCGTATCTCCCCACAAATCGTAAGTAAATTTTTTAGTACCGATTACCCCAGCTTCTACCGGGCCTGTGTGGATGCCGATGCGAATGCTGAGCGGCTGACCTCCCTTGGTACGTATCTTAGTCATTGCTGATTGAATTTCCAACGCCATTTCGGCGATCGACTCGGCGTGGTCGTCGCTGGGCGTCGGCAAACCGCCAACCACCATATAAGCATCGCCGATCGTCTTAATTTTCTCAAGTCCGTAGCGCTCGGCCAACTCGTCAAAAGCCGAAAAAATCTCGTTGAGCAACTCCACCAATTGGGCCGGCGATAAATGAGCCGAAAGCTTAGTAAAACCGACCAAATCGGCAAACATCACCGTTACCTCAGCGAAACTGTCTGCGATCGTAATTTCCCCGTGTTTCAGGCGCTGCGCGATCGCCTTCGGTAGAATATTTAACAGCAAACGCTCGGACTTTTCCTTTTCCTCAGCCAACTCCTGTAAATACGCCTGCTCCTTATCCCGCAGCCGCTTCTTTTCCAGACAAGCGCTAATCCGAGCCTTGAGCAATACTGGATTGAAAGGTTTAGAAAGATAATCCTCCGCCCCCAACTCAATACAGCGCACAATACTGTCGATATCGTCCACCGCCGAAATCATAATCACCGGGATGTGGCGCAAATTCTCGTCAGCCTTGAGATTTTCCAGCACCTGATAGCCGTTCATTTGCGGCATCATAATGTCCAGCAGAACTAAATCAAAAGGCTCGCTACGCATCATTTCCAGAGCTTGGAGACCATCCTCAGCAACAGTCACCACGTGGCCTTGACGCTGAAGTCGGCGGGCCAACAAATCGCGGTTTACCTCATTGTCATCAACAACCAGCACGCTGCCCTCATCACCTTTCATTTCATGGCCTCTTTCAGAAGCGTTTCAATCTTACTCAAAAGTCGGGGAAACTCGACTGGTTTGGTGTCGTAGTCGTCGCAGCCGGCCGCGAGACACTTTTCACGATCGCCCGCCATTGCATGAGCCGTCAGCGCAATCACCGGAATTGATTTAGTTTCAGGGGCCGCCTTAATTTGCTGGGTTGCTTGCCACCCGTCGAGCACTGGCAGACTCATATCCATCAGAATCAAATCCGGTACTTTCGCCATCGCCATCGACACTCCCTCAGCACCGTCAACAGCAATAAAGACCTCGTGTCCCTTGCGGGCCAGACGCCTAGAAAGCATATCCCTATTCATTTCGTTGTCTTCGACCAACAGGATTTTAGCCATTGGTGTTCTCCTTGCCTTTCGAGTCGTACCTGCGATCGAGCCTTTCATTTACTATAGAGCGAACATCGCGCAGCAAAGTATCGCAACTGTAGACTCCCTTTTGTAAAACCCGATCGACGTAGCCGTTTAGCTGCTGGCTTTCTGCCGGTGTCAAGTTTTTCCCCGTGATCACAACAATCGGTATAGGATCTCCCGAATGGGATTTGCGAATTTCCCCGATTAACTCAAAACCATCCATTTCTGGCAACATCAAATCCAGTAATATCAGGTGCGGGCGAGCAACTTTTAGCCGATCGAGAGCAGCACGTCCGCTGTCAGCTTCCGTTACTGCCCAGCCTTGTGTTTCTAGTACGCATCGCAGTATTTCGCGCGTGGCAACGTCGTCTTCCACAATTAGAATCTGACAGGTCAAATTGTTACTTGCAACGCCGTCTTGGTCGCGTCGGTACTTGTTCAACAAGGCAGCCAGCCGTTTGCCGTCCACTGGTTTGGTGAGGTAGTCCGAGGCACCCAATGCAAAGCCGAGGCTTTTGTTGCCCACAAAGGATAGCAGGATTACGGGAATTTCGGCAAGGTCAGGATCGGCCTTCAGCGCTGAGAGTACCGCCCAGCCGTCCATTCCGGGCATGATCACGTCCAGGGTAATGGCGTCTGGCCGTAGTTGCTTAGCGAGCCGGAGAGCTTGCTCGCCACTGCCGGCGACTTCTATGTGCAGTCCTTGGCGACTGAGGGTGCGCTGAATTAAATCCCGCGAGATCGGGTCGTCGTCCACTACCAGCACCGTGCCGACAGCGGGGGCGTCCGGAGGGCTAGTGCTGTCGTGGACTTTGTTGGGGATTTCCGGCTGTTTGATGGCGCTGGGCAAGAGCACGGTGAAAGTGGTGCCTGCGCCCAAGCTGCTGCTGACCTCAATGCTGCCACCCATCATCTGACAGAAGCGCTGGCTGATTGCTAGTCCCAAACCGGTGCCACCGTACTCGCGGGTAGTCGAGGCATCAGCTTGGGTGAAAGGTTGGAAAACTCGTTCCAATTGCTCTTGTGTCATGCCGATGCCGGTGTCGGCGACGCGGAAACTTAAAAATTCGGAGTTAGAAATTAAAATTTGGGAAGATTCCTCTTGATTTTTCATTTTTAATTGTTCATTTTTAATTCTTTCCACTCCGATCGCAATTCTCCCGTTTTGTGTGAACTTGGCAGCGTTGCTGAGCAAATTAAGCAGCACTTGCCGCACTTTGGTCATGTCGGCGTGCATGGTGTGGAGGTTGTCGGGACAGTAGACTTCTAGGGTGTTGCCATTTTTCTCGACCAGTGGCCTGGCCGTGGCAACAGCACTTTCAATTAAGTTATGGATGTCGAAGCTTTCTAAGTAGAGATCCATTCGGCCTGCTTCAATTTTAGAAATATCTAGGATGTCGTCAATTAGGGACAGCAGGTGTTTCCCTGCGCTGCAGATTTTTTCGAGGTCGGAGACGGATTCGCAACTACCCAATTCTTCTGCTTCTTCTTGAAGCATTTCGCTGTAGCCGATGATGGCATTGAGGGGCGTTCGCAGTTCGTGGCTCATGTTGGCGAGAAATGTGCTTTTTGCCCGGTTGGCGGATTCTGCTGCTTCTAGGGCCAACTGCATGGCGGATTCTGTCTGTTTGCGATCGGTAATGTCTTGGACTGTGCCTTCGTAGTACAAAACGCTGCCGTTTTCGTCGCAGATGCTGCGCGCGTTTTCGGAAATCCAGATCGTGCTACCGTCTCGGCGGTATATTTGGGATTCAAATTTTGACACTTGGCGGCTTCGGCCCAATTGCGCCACAAATTCGGCGCGCTGCTTGGGGTTTACGTAAAGTTGGCGGTTGATATCGGTGAGTTCGGCAAGCATTTGGGTACAGGATTCGTAGCCGTAAATTCTGGCTAGTGCGCTATTGGCGCTGAGGTAGTGCCCGGTCGGCGTTGTCTGGAATATGCCTTCGACTGCGTTTTCAAAGATGCTGCGGTATTTTGTTTCGGATTGTCTCAAGGCTGCTTCTGCTCGCTTGCGCTCTAGGACATTGGCGAGCATTTCTCCTACCATTTTTAGCTGTGTGGATATTTCGGTTGCTCGACCTGCTGTTTGCTTTAAGCCATCGAATCCGAGAAATCCTACTAGATTTTTACTACAAATTAGGGGAATAATTATCAGCGATTGAATATTTTTTAGCTGTTTTTTTAATTCTAAATTATTTAGGGAAGCACCCATCGAAGGTATTAAGGCGGTTGCTGTTTGATTGACTGTTTTGGATGGGGAGTCTGTCTGGAATTCGGCTAATTTTTGACCGATAAAATAGGCTATTTCGGCTTTGGCTGGGGGCGGGAGTTCGCCGATTTCGGGAATATAGAGGCATTCGGCGCGATCGAGTTTTTCTGCGAGCCAAGGGATTTGTGCGATGTCTATTTGTTTTTCGGTGCTGTCTTTGACTGCCGAAATGCTTTCGCCGCACCACTCGTAGGTTTTGTCGGCGCGGGTTTTGTCTTCTGATAACAGGTAGATGTAACTCCGGTCAAACCCACTCAAGGTGGCTATCGCTTCCAGGGTTTGAGCGATGCCTTTGTCTATTTCTGATAAGGGCTGGCTGATGAAATGGGTTGACAAACGGGCAATCAACTGAGCGAATTCTATTCGATACTGCAAAGATTCTTCTATTTTTTTGACTTCGGTAACGTCTCGAAAGCTCCAGACTCTACCGACTGTTTTCGCTCCGACTTTTGAGGGCAACGAATTTAATTCCAGAATTTTTCCGTTTTTAAATTCTAATAATTCGCTGATTTGAATATCTGAATCTGCCAACACTTTTATCACGTTTTGGAGAAATCTTTGCGGGTATTTTAATTGTTCCCTGTCGAAGGGGAATCCTGTTTTGATCGTGTTTTTGAGTGTGTCCAAGGTCGATCGGCTCAACTTTCCTTGGCTGGCGGACAACCCCCACATCTCTAGAAATTTCTGATTATAATTACATATATTGCCGTTTTTGTCAACCGCCAGAATTCCTGCATCTGTAGATTTTAGAACTGCTTGCAGTATCGAGAGCGATTGCTTGTGTTCTCTAATGTCAAAAATGTCAAAAAACACCAAAACTGATATTTCGCTGCCCTCAACTGCGGGATGGAAAAAATAGGAAACTGGTAACATCTTGCCGTCGCGACACAAAAACTCGTCGTCCCAGTTGTTGCAAGGTTGACTGGAAGCGATCGCCTCTGGTAAATCTAGTGTAGGTGCGATCGTCGCATCTTCAGTCTTGCTTGGCGACTGTTGCGGAGCCGTCAAAACTTGGGATTTGTTGCCTTTCTTTTGCTTCCCGATGCGCTCTAGCAGGGAAACGCCTGCAAGTTCCGACTCTCGCCATCCCAGCAAGTGTTCTGCCTCTGGATTCACCGAGATTACACACCCCTTCGCGTCAAGGATACATAATCCCGCCCCCAAACTGTTGACACTCGCCCGCAGTCGATCGAATTCTGAAGCTGTTGGAGAGTCTTGAGGGGACTGGGGCGAGTCAGTTAAATCCTTTAATGCCACCGTCTCCAAGTTAAAACAATCTTCCTGCTGAAGTTTTTGCTGACTCTGAACTCGGTCATAGCTACAACTTACCTGCTCTAATAAAAGCTGCCACTGCTCAGCAGTGGGAAGGGGAGACTCGCCGACTAAACCGAGCTGTTCGAGTTGGCGCTGGAGGTGGGGGTGCATATTTTCTGGCGCTTTGTAGGCAACTTTCTACAGTATATCTTTTTAATTAATAGTATATATACGTAGGTATACAGTAGGGGACAAGTACGCGATCGAAGTCTATCACAGGTTTTATTGAGAAGCCGAGGGATCATCTCTCCTCTCCAAAATCTTTCAAACTGCACTAATTATATTAATTCTCAGAACTTTTAAGGGTTGTCAACCAACCAATCCTCTGAATGTTGGCAGCACGCTCAAAAATAATATCATCTTATCAAGTCAATACTCAGGAAAGTTTGGGTAACGATACTACAAGCTTTACAGGGCAAAGATCATAAAAAAATCCAATTAAATGCAAGCCTGGGGTGGATCTGACATTGATTTAATTATCCACAGTCGATCAAAGTCAAGCGAGAATCAGCCATTGGGCTATAGAAAAACTGTTCGGAATATTAATCAAGTGAACTTAGCCTCAAAAACTAGGTGGCCGCCAAAAAACGATCGCGGACGCGGGTACTGGACAGGAAAATTTATTATTCCCATGCCAGCGGAAATGATTTCAGCACTTTTCGTCTTTACTCATAAATTAATTAGGGTGCTCTAACCCGCCCTAATCTTCTAGCTCTATAGCAATTCTAAATTATTTGTGAATTTATTCCTCCCTCCCTTTACCAAGGGGATGGTTGAGGTGGAGTGAAATTTTTACGACTCATTTAAGATTACTCTATATTAGAAAAACCTAGGAAAAAAGCTGAGTTGATAATGTGATAAATTATGTGTCAAATCTCTCTAACTGCTAGCAAAATGATCAGCCAATTGCGGAGGTATAGCAGTGGACAGTTGACAGTGGACAGTTGACAGTTGCATAACGGGAATCAAACCATTGATGCAGTACGGGTATCGGCTCTATTCATGAAGTTATTTATGTCCTCACCGATGTGGCGGTTGCTATAAATAAAAGTTGCAGGCATCGAAAATAACTGTCAAAAAAATATTAGTTGTCAGACTTTTCGGTTGAGATCGAAAGGTCTGTGAAAATAGCTGGCAGCCGAATGGTAAAGGTAGAACCTTTGTCCACCTCGCTGAATGCGGTAATGTCTCCGCCCATCATTTCGCAGAATTTCTTAGTAATTGTCAGCCCCAAACCAGTCCCGCCGTATTTCTTAGTAGTTGAAGAATCAGCTTGGGTGAACGGATCGAAGATTTTGGCCAACTGTTCGGAACTCATGCCAATGCCGGTATCTTTGACCGTAAAAACAATCCAATCTTGAGGGGAATATAACAGAGATAAGCTATTTTCAGCTTTGCCACTTCCTCTAGGCGCTCCTAATCTTTTGCCTCTCTTTTCAGCCTCGGCCGGGGTTTCGATGGAGCGGGTGACGGTGAAGGTAATCGTGCCGGAGCAAGTAAATTTCGCGGCATTGCTGAGGAGGTTGAGCAGAGACTGCCGGAGTTTAGTCAAGTCGGTCTGCATTGAGCCAATATTCTCGGGGTATTGTATTTCTAGGATATTGCTATTTTTGTCTGCCATCGGCGCGATCGTGGCAACTACTTCCTCAACCAGAGTTGAAATGGTGAAGGTTTCGACGTGCAAGTCGGTGCGGCCTGCTTCAATTTTGGTCAAGTCGAGAATATCTTTAATCAGGTCTAGTAAGTGCTTGCCGGCCGTGTTAATTCTCTGGAGGTCGTCGATGAACTCTTCGGCACCAAGGTCTCGGGCGTCTTCTTGCAGGATCTCGCTGTAGCCGATGATGGCGTTGAGGGGGGTTCTGAGTTCGTGACTCATGTTGGCGAGAAAAATGCTTTTGGATCTATTTGCAGCTTCGGCGGCTAATGCGGCGCGGCGGAATTCTTCGGAACGCAAGCGTTCGGTGATGTCGGTGGTCATGATTAAAACGCACTGAGTGCTGCCGAGGTCGATGAGTTCCATTGACAGCAGCCAGTCGCGCACTTCGCCGGCTTTGGTGCGAATTTTGATTTCTTGGTTGCTGATCGAATTTTGTGATTGCAAAATCTGGGCGAGCCGCCTCCCGTCTTCTGAATTGACAAACATTCCTAAGTCGCTGGCAGTGCGGCCGATAAATTCGTGCTGCAGCCAGCCTAATGAGCGCAAAAAGCTTTCGTTGGCATCGAGGAAGCATCCGTCTGTGAGGGTGCAGATGCTGATCCCGACTGGGGAGGCGTGAAAGGCCTTGGAAAATCTTTCTTCTGAAGAACGCAGGGCGGCTTCGGCTTGCTTTCTGTCTGTGATGTCTTGGACGGTGCTGGTGATGTAGAGGGAGGTGATGGCGGCTTGTTCGTAGACTGTGCGGTTGCTGCCGTCGGGGAGTATGAGCCTGTAGTCGATGCTGTAAGGCTGTTGCTGAAATAAAGCGGCTTCGATCGAGGTTTTGACTAATTCTCTGTCTTCGGGGTGCACGTATTCCAAGAAGGCTTCCAGGCTGGGTTCAAAACTTCCCGGTTGCTGTCCCAGGATGCGGTAAATTTCCTCTGACCATCGCAATTGCTGGGCGTTGCGGTCTAAGTCCCAGTTGCCTAGCTGGGCGATGCGCTGGGCGTTAGCGAGGCTGGCTTCGCTGGCGCGTAGGGAGGCTTCTGCTTGGTGGCGTTCGGCGACGGTGGCAGCTAAGACTAAGCCGGTGACGGCGATGACGGCGATGAAGGCTTGCAGGGATAACAGTGCTTGGGGGATACTGCTGGCGTGTTTGAGGAAGGGGCCGCTGCCTCGGGCTATACCCCAGATGGCGAAGCCGCAGAGGATGAAGTTGGAGAGGGCGGTGTAGCGCTGACCGAATCGAAAGGCAGCCCAAACTACTAGGGGAAATGGTAAGTATTCGAGGGGATAGCGGGCGTAGGCGGCGCGGGTGCGGGAGCAAAAGACGAGCCACCCGACTGCTAGTAGCAGCAGCACCCAAATCACTCGTTCTATCATCTGTTTGCGATTGATGGGGACTTTGGGCAATTTGTGCCACGTCAGCAGCAGCGGGGCGACGAGCAAAATTCCCATAGCGTCTCCTACCCACCAAGTCGCCCAAATCGTGCCAAAATTGCTCCAGCTAGATAAGGTCAGGCAGACGACGATGCTGCCGATGGTGGAGCTGATTAGGGTAGATGCGAAGGCTGAGAGTCCGACTATTCCTAAAACGTCTTTGAGCCGATCGAGCCCGGGGTTAAAGTTAATGCCCTGGAGTAGATAAGTTCCCGTCCAGGCTTGCAGGGTTCTGGCGCCGGCCGAGATCAATGCCGTGCCGATGTTGGCCGACGGTACGCTCATGCTGAACAGGAAGCCTCCGATCGCGATTCCCGGCCACAGTTGTCGCCCAAACAGCAGCAGGCCGACTTGGGCAATTCCTGCTGCTGGCCACATCGGGTAAATTTCTGAACTCAGGGTGAGGGTGGAAACTGCAAATTGCGACGCTGCATAGTAGATCAGGGCGATCGCGCCTACTGTGAGGAAGTACCGCCAGGAATGTCCTTTGATTGCGTTAAGGAACTTTGTCTGCATTGTCGTTTGGGGAAAAGGTGGACGGTTGTTGGGTTCTCAGTAGGTGGCACGGGACGAGGACAGGGTAGGAAAAATGTTTCTATTAGGTGATGGTAGGTCATGGGTGGTAGGTACTGGGAGAAGCTTTTGAACTCACTTTTTGTGGTGCCGTTGAGGGAGCGGTTTTTTTGTTCGATCAAATCTGCCCATGAATTTCGGGAGTATCGCTTTTTTGTAAATATATCTCTAATGGCTAAGCAATTGGTTTGTAAATTTTTGGTTTTTGTTAAAAATTTATTACCGAGCGACAGCGGGTGTCTTTTTGTGTCGGGCGATCGTAACTCTATTCACCCTAACATCTTGCATCATGCTCAATAATACCTAAAATACCTAAAATACCAATAACAGCGACTTCAGTTGACAGTTGACAGTTGACAGTTGACAGCTTGCCCTGAGCTTGTCGAAGGGTTGATAGCGACCTCTACCTGGAAGGAAGAGGATTGGAGTAATGAATAGTCTGATTTTAATTTCTCCCTACAAGGGAGAGGTTTTAAACCAATTCTTTCTGGTAAAATCTCTGCTTTTAGGTCAGTTTGGGGCAAGCAACACGGTTTCTGATTAGAAGTGGAGGCGGGAGTGATTTTCACGCTTATTTTCAATCAATTAATCGAGGCTTCAAATCTTGCGATCGAATACAGTGAAAGCGGATAATTTACAGCTAAGAAAAATATTTTTTCTGGTCTATTTCTCCTTGGCTGTTGCAATATCTAAGGTTAGTGTCAAACGCTCTTGAGATTCTTTAATGGCGTCTTGGGGGTTGCGGCCGAGAAGGGTTGCCTCTATGGCGCGACCGAGGTTTTCTGACAGGCGAGAGTAACCTGATATAATGGGTCGCGCTCTGGCTGAGTTCATTTGCTCTAAAAATACTTGCAAAACAGGGTTTTTTTCCACAAAGCTTTGATAAGCTTGGCTCTGTCTCGATTTTAAGTTAATGGGCAAGTAACCTGTTCCCAATGCCCATGCTGTTTGGAATTCTTCACCTATAACGTATTCTAAGAATACTAGGGCTGCTCGCTCTCGTTCTGGCGAGGTTTTCATTAAAAATAGGTTTTCACCCCCTACGACTGCTGCGGGGCGTTTGAGAATCGGTAAAGGCATTGCTGCGTAGTCGATCGCGCTTTGCTGCAACTGTGCTAGCGTCCACGGCCCGGTGATTTGCATGGCGACTTTCCCGGCGATGAAGTTGTCGAGTTCGTAACCGCGTTCGGGTGCTGACAATATTGCTGAACCTTCTTTTAACAAGTCGCTCCACAATTCTAAGGCGGCGTGAGAACCGGGATTATCTATTTTGGGTACAGGACTTTGAGGTATTTCGCCTTTGAGTTCGCCGCCTGCGCTGAACATGAATGGCAGCCAGGTAAATACTGTCCATTCTCCTTTGCCTAGGGGGAGCACTATGCCGTGTTGGTCTGTGCGGCCGTCTCCGTTGGTGTCTCGGGTGAGCGATCGGGCTACTTGCTTTAATTGCGCCCAATTCTGTGGCACTTCTTTGATTCCTGCCGCTGCAAATAAGCTGGGACGGTAAAAGATGGCGACGTTGTTTGTCGCTAGGGGAACTGACCAAGTGTGTCCGTCGAGTTCCATTGACTCGAAGAGTGCCGGGTAGATTTCCGCTTTCCGGGGCGATTTATCGAGCCAGTTTTCTAAGGGTTCAATTGCGTTGAGTTCTGCTAGTTTTCCTGAAATTGTAGCAGCATTCCAAAGCAAATCTGGCGGTGCATTTCCAACTATTGCTGTTAGTATTTTTGGCAGTTGTTGGTCGGGCTGACCGATGTAAATTGGTTTTATCTGGATGTTGGGATGTGTTTTATTGAATTGATCTGTGAGAGTTTTAAATACGTCGCGATTTGGCGGGGGATTTATGCCGTGCCACAGTGTGAGTTCGATCGGTTCGCCGTTTTTTGATGCTGGGGTTGTGCTGTTTTGACAGCCGTTTAATATTAGCAAATTTAAGACAAGTAAAATGCCGACAGCTAGTTTTAGTTTCATATTTATTGTTTTGGATAATTTGGATAAAATCATTTTTTAGTTTTATTTAGGGAAGAAGATTTTTTTAACCGCAGATGCACGCGGATGCACGCGGATAGTTAGATGTTGGTAAAACTGGCTAAATCTAGAAAATCGGCGGGTAGCTGATTTGTCTCTCCTTCTGAGGTATTTTGAAACAAAACTGTGAAATCTCCGGCTCCTAGTTTATCCTGCGGCCACATCCGATAGCAAGGAATTTCAGTCAGGTGCGATCGATATTTTGCTAAACGAGGAACTGTGACAGGCTGAAATTCTGGGAATTTGCTTAACAGCCATTCGCTGACTTGTTCGTTTTCTGCGGTTGAATAAGTGCAGGTCATGTATGCAAGATAACCTTGCGGCGCTACAATTTTAGCAGAATTGGCTAAGATTCTTTTTTGGCGGTTGGCATTGCTGTTGATGGTGACATGATGAAAGCATCCGGGTGCTTTGTCTTCTTTTGCTAAGAGTGATTGACCAGTACAAGGAGCGTCTACTATTACTAAATTAGCAGTTTTTGTATCTTTTCGGCAAATATTTTTGAATCGAGGTTCGCGGCGGCGGATGGGTGAATTTGGCACCGTTTTAAATTAGAGATAAGCATTCCCATCCTTTTGCCTATGGCTTCGTTGCACAAGAGCAATTCTGGGTTTAATGTTTTCCAGGCAAATACACTTTTGCCTCCGGGGGCGGCGCACATATCTAAGATTAGTTTGATTTGTTGAGGTACTGCTAATCAGGTGGAGGCTGCGAAGATTGAGGAAAAGTCGAGACAGTAGTAATGTCCTGTTTGATGTAAGGAATGTTTTCCCGGCTTGGATTCTAAGGCCAGTCTATCTACAAAATCTGGTTGCCAAGAAACTGGAAATTCGACAGTAAATGGGTTTTCTGTTGGTTTTGGTTGCAGCCACAAGATGGCGGGATTAAAAGGTTGGGGTTGGCTGACTGCTTGAATAAAATTTTCTTTTTCGGCGGTGTCTACAAATAAGCTGCGGCTGAGTTTTAGAAGGAGATTCGACGGGTTTTCCATGTTCGAGGAGATACGATCGCAATTTTGACAACTTTACCACCTATAGATTGTAGGCGATCGTCCTTCGGAACACCCCTCTCTCACTTTAATCAAGCAGTCCTAGGGTGCGTCGCCATTGAAAATCCCAAAGTGGGGTGGGGGCGGGTTTTGATAATTTGTCGATGGGTAGCAAATATGTGGGTGAATCCGCCCCTACATGAATGGTAAAATTATTGGTAAAATCTTCAATAAAATCCGTAGCGGCGGGTTCACCAACAATCTCTAATAAACATCCCAAATATCTATAAACCCGCCCCCACCCAACCAATAACCCCAAATAACCCTTAAATTCTATCAATATCTTGTTGATGAAACCTTAACCATACACAATACGAGCAATTTTTTATGACGAAAGCATTACCAGGCAAAAAAAGTGTTTTGGTTCAGATTAAAGAT
>Ga0163147_10004828_pt1 | contig 16849 bp, 17 predicted proteins | sample OliLakLV19MP6G1_FD_148597 | JGI IMG/M metagenome (GOLD analysis project Ga0163147, IMG submission 148597) | Freshwater microbial mat bacterial communities from Lake Vanda, McMurdo Dry Valleys, Antarctica- Oligotrophic Lake LV.19.MP6.G1 | ecosystem: Environmental > Aquatic > Freshwater > Lake >...
TTCTCGAGGTGCTGGCGCAGCGTGATTCGCGCCATGTCCGCGGCATCGCCCTGACCCCCACCCAGGGTCTCGCGCGCGGAATGCCGGTCGAGGATACGGGCGGGCCGCTCCTGGCGCCGGTGGGCCGAGGGGTCCTTTCGCGGATGTTCGACGTGTTTGGCAACGCGATCGACCGCGGAGGGGCGGTCTCCGATGTGCAGTGGCGCTCGGTGCACCGGGCTCCGCCGCCGCTTTCGCGCCGTTCAACCAAGTCCGAGATCTTCGAAACCGGCATCAAAGTGATCGACGTGCTTGCGCCTTTGGAGCGCGGGGGTAAGGCGGGGCTTTTCGGCGGGGCGGGCGTCGGCAAGACGGTGCTGCTCACCGAGATGATCCACAACATGATCGGGCGCCAGCAGGGCGTGAGCCTCTTCTGCGGCATCGGGGAAAGATGTCGGGAGGGCGAGGAGCTCTACCGCGAGATGAAGGAGGCGGGCGTGCTGCCGAACATGGTGATGGTCTTCGGCCAGATGAACGAGCCGCCGGGCAGTCGGTTCCGCGTGGGCCACGCCGCGCTGACCATGGCGGAGTACTTTCGGGATGACGAGCATCGTGATGTGCTGCTTCTCATCGATAACATCTTTCGCTTCATCCAGGCCGGCATGGAGGTGTCAGGTCTCATGGGCCAGATGCCGTCGCGGCTCGGCTACCAGCCCACCATGGGCACAGAGCTGTCGGGGTTGGAGGAGCGCATCGCCAATACGGATACCGGCGCCATCACTTCGATTCAGGCGGTTTACGTGCCGGCGGACGACTTCACGGATCCCGCGGCGGTGCACACGTTCTCGCATCTCTCCGCGTCCCTCGTGCTCTCCCGCAAGCGGGCCAGCGAAGGGCTTTTCCCGGCCATCGACCCGCTCCAATCCAGTTCCACAATGGCCACGCCGGGCATCGTCGGCGGACGGCATTACGCTCTGGCCCAGGAGATCCGGCGGACGTTGGCGCAGTACGCGGAACTTAGGGACATCATTGCCATGCTGGGACTCGAGCAGCTCTCGTCCGAGGACCGAGGTGTCGTCGCCCGCGCCCGCCGGCTGGAACGTTTTCTCACCCAACCGTTCTTCACGACCGAGCAGTTCACCGGGCTCACCGGGAAACTCGTCAGCCTCGAGGACGCGCTCGACGGCTGTGAACGCATCCTGCACGATGAGTTCAAGGATTACCCGGAGAGCGCTCTGTACATGATCGGGCCCATCAGCGAGGCGAAGGAAAAGGACCCTCATGAATCTTAAGGTTCTCCTCCCCTTCCAGGTCTTCGCGGCAAAGAGCGGTGTATCGCGCATCGTCGCCGAGACGCGCGAGGGCTCGTTTGGGCTCTTGCCACACCGGCGCGACTGCGTGGCGGCTCTTTCGCCGGGAATCCTGATCTACGAAACCGGGGCGGAGGGTGAGGTGTTCGTGGCCGTGGATGAAGGCGTCCTGGTCAAGACCGGCGCCGATGTGATCGTGTCCGTTCGCCGGGCGCTTTTCGGAACGGACCTTGCCCGATTGCGTGACTCGGTGGAGCGCGAGTTCCTGACCCTGGATGAGCACGAGGAGAGCGTGCGCTCGGTCATGGCGAAGCTGGAGGCAGGACTACTGAGGAGCTTCGCGAGGTTTCAACATGAATGACGACTCGACCAGGAAAGTCTCACCGCATGGACCAACCCTGGTGGAGCAGGTCGGCGCCAAGGCCGCGCGCAAGCTGAAGGCTCGCCGCAACTCCGCGCAAGGCGTCTGGTTCGGCCTGGGCATGATGGGGCTCGTCGGCTGGTCGGTGGTCGTTCCAACCCTTCTCGGCGCGGCCCTCGGCCTCTGGCTCGACGAGCACCGCCCCGGTAAGCACGCCTGGACCCTGGCGCTGATGATGGCCGGGCTTACCGTCGGCTGCCTGAACGCGTGGCACTGGGTGGCGAAGGAAGACCAGGCGATGAAGGACGAACAGGACAGCGACCATGAATGAACCCCTGGAGCTGCTTCTCGCCGCGACCCTGGGCCTCATGCTGGGTGTGCTCTTCTTTGGCGGCCTGTGGTGGACGATCCGGAAAGCGCTCTCGTCAAGGCAACCGGCCCTCTGGTTCCTGGGCAGCCTGCTGCTGAGGCTCGGCACCGTGCTGGTGGGGTTCTACGTGGTCTCCGGCAGCCACTGGGAACGTCTCCTGGCCTGTCTGCTTGGGTTCATCGTCGCGCGGGCGGCCGTCACCCGACTGATGAAGGCGGGCGGAGAGCCTCAACCCCCTCGCGCCGCGGAGGCCGACCATGCGACTTAGTCCCGACGAACTGGTCTTCTGGCAGCACGGATTTGTGAAGCTCAACGGCACCATCGTCTTCACCTGGTGCCTGATGCTGATACTTGCCGTCGGTTCGAAACTCGTCACGCGAAGGCTGTCGACGGACCTCACCCGTTCCCCCTGGCAGAACCTCCTGGAAATCATCGTCAGCGGCATCGAGGAGCAGATCGAAGAGGTCGGCCTCCCTCATCCGCGGACGTATCTGAGTTTCCTGGGCACGCTCTTCCTGTTCGTCGCCCTGGCGAGCCTGTGCACCGTGATTCCCGGCTACGAGCCGCCGACCGGCTCGCTCTCGACCACGGTCGCCCTCGCCCTGTGCGTCTTCGTGGCGGTACCGCTGTTCGGAATCGAGGAGCAGGGCCTCGCTGGCTATCTCAAGTCTTATATCGAGCCCACCGTCATCATGCTGCCGTTCAACGTCATCAGCGAGGCCTCGCGCACGCTGGCGCTCGCTGTCCGTCTCTTCGGAAACATGATGAGCGGGGCCATGATCATCGCCATTCTGCTCACCATCACGCCTTTCATCTTTCCCGTCGTGATGACCCTGCTCGGCCTGCTCACCGGGATGGTGCAGGCCTACATCTTCAGCATCCTCGCCGCGGTCTACATCGCGGCCGCAACCCGCACCCGAAAGCCGAGGCCGAAGGCTTCGCGCGCTACCTAAGCCGCAGCCGGACAAACAAGGAGAAAACCATGGATACCATGACGATCATCGCAGTGGCGTCGATCTGCACCGCCGGCTTCACCACCAGCATCGGTTGCCTGGCCCCCGCCCTGGCGGAAGGGAGGGCAGTCGCGACCGCGCTCAGCTCGCTGGCGCAGCAGCCCGACGCCTCCGCCACCATCACGAGGACCTTGTTCGTCGGACTGGCCATGATCGAGTCCACGGCCATCTACTGTTTCGTGGTCTCGATGATCCTGTTCTTCGCGAATCCCTTCTGGAATCACGTCATCGCTGAGACCGCCGGAAAGTAACCCTGTGCTCATCGACTGGTTCACGGTGGGCGCGCAGGCGCTCAACTTCCTCATCCTGGTATGGCTGATGAAGCGCTTTCTCTACAAGCCCATCCTCGGCGCCATCGACGCGCGCGAGAAGCGGATCGCCGCGGAGCTCAAAGACGCCGATACGAAGAGGGCCGAAGCGCAAAAGGAGCGCGACCTGTTCGAGCACAAGAACGACGAGTTCGACAAGCAGCGCTCGACCCTTTTAAGCCAGGCGACGGACGAAGCCAGGGCTCATGGGGATCACCTGCTCGAGGAGGCGCGCAAGGCCGCCGATGCCCTGCAGGCCAAGCGAATGGAGGCGCTTCGCAACGATGCCCGGTCCTTGAACCAGGCCATCGCTCGAAGAACCCAGCAGGAAGTGTTCGCCATCGCCCGAAAGGCGCTGACCGATCTCGCCACCACAAGCCTGGAAGAGCGCCTGGTCGAGGTGTTCACCCGCCGCCTGAAAGAGATGGACAGAGAGGCGAAGGCGGGTCTTGCTCAGGCCCTCAAGACAGCGTCCGAGCCTGCCCTCGTGCGAAGCGCGTTCGATCTGCCTGAAGAGCCGCGCGCGGCGATCCAGAACGCGCTCAACGAAACGTTCTCGGCTGAGATCCAGGTCCGTTTCGAGACCGCGCCGGACCTGGTCGGCGGAATCGAGCTCACGTCGAATGGACAAAAGCTGGCGTGGAGCATCGCGGACTACCTCGCGTCGTTGGAAAAGGAGGTCGGCGAGCTCCTGATGGAGAAGGACAAGGCTCAAGCCAGGCCCAAGACCAGGCCCGAGGCACCCCAGGCCGAGGCCAAGAGCGAATGAGCGCCGCGCCTTTGAGCTTGCAGGGTGCCTTCGACCGTGCGTTCGACGGGATCAGCGAGGTCCTTGGTACGTTCCAACCTCAGCTGGCGCCGCGGGAGGTGGGAACGGTCACCAGCGTGTCCACGGGGATTGCCAGAGTCTCTGGCCTTCCGAGCGCGGGCTTCGAGGAGCTGCTGACCTTTCCCGGCGGGGCCTTCGGGATCGCGTTCAACCTGGACGAGGACGAGATCGGCGTCGTGCTGCTCGGGCAATACTCGGACCTGCACGCCGGCGACGAAGTCGAGGGCACGGGCCGGGTGATGGACGTAGCCGTGGGAGAAGGGCTCCTGGGCCGCGTGATCGACCCCCTCGGGCGGCCGCTCGACGGAAAGGGGCCGGTGAGCGCAACCAAACGCCTGCCCATCGAACGGCCCGCGGCGGCCATCATGGACCGAGCACCCGTCACCGTGCCCCTGCAGACCGGCCTCAAGGTCGTCGACGCGCTCATTCCCATCGGGCACGGACAGCGCGAACTGATCCTGGGCGACCGACGCACGGGCAAGACGGCGATCGCCATCGACACCATTCTCAACCAGCGGGACCGGGACGTAGTTTGCGTCTACTGCGCGATCGGCCAGCGTGCCGCCTCCGTGGCGAAAGCGGTGGCCAACCTGCGGGGCAAGGGTGCGATGGACTTCACCGTCGTGGTGGTGACCGAGGGCAACGATCCGCCCGGGCTCGCCTACATCGCACCCTACGCGGCCACCAGCATAGCGGAGCATTTCATGGAGGCGGGACGCGACGTGCTCATTGTCTACGATGACCTGACCCAGCACGCCCGCGCTTATCGCGAGCTGTCCCTCCTGCTCCGCCGGCCGCCGGGCCGCGAAGCCTTCCCGGGCGACATCTTCTACATCCATTCGCGCCTGCTCGAGCGCGCCACCCATCTGCGCCCCGAGCTCGGAGGCGGCTCGCTCACCGCCCTGCCCATCATCGAGACCGAGGCCCAGGACATTTCCGCCTACATCCCGACCAACCTGATTTCCATCACGGATGGGCAGATCTACCTCTCGCCGACCCTGTTCGAGCTGGGCGTGCTGCCCGCGGTGGATGTCGGCAAATCCGTGTCGCGGGTGGGCGGCAAGGCCCAACGGGTGGCCTACCGCGCGGTGGCGGGCGACCTCAAGCTCGCCTACGCGCAGTTCGAGGAACTCGAAACCTTCTCCCGGTTCGGGGCACGGTTGGATGAAGCCACCCGCAAGAGCATCGAGCATGGACAACGGATCCGAGCCTGCCTGAAGCAGCCGGAGTTTGCGCCCGTATCCGTGCCCGCCCAGCTCGGAGTCCTGCTGGCGTTGAGCGCGGGGCTCTTCGACCTGGTGCCGCTCGATCAGATGCCGGAGGCCGAGGTTGCGGTGCAGGCGGCGGCGGTGGCCCTGCCAAAGGAGTTGCGGACACGACTCGAATCCGCCGACCAGTTGAGCGACGAGGACCGCGAGACGATGGTCGAGAGCGCGCGCCAATCGATCACCCGGTTTCAGCCCGCGACAGAAGTCGAACCGGATGGGGCCAAACCAGATGGCGGCGAGGCTGAGGGCGGGTCCAAACCCGACGCCCCAGCGGACGCCGAGCCGACGGTCGAACCGAAGGCCGAAGCCGAGACGAAAGCCGGCAAGAGGTCATGAGCGACGGCACCGCGAGCCTGCGCAGACAAATCAGCAGCGCCGGGGATCTTCGCTCCGTGGTGCGCACGATGAAGACCCTGGCCGCCTCGAGCATCGGGCAATACGAGGAATCGGTGCTGGCTCTGGTCCACTACTTTCGGACAGTGGAGCTGGGGCTGGCCGCGTGCCTTCGGGAAAGCGGGCCAGCCGCGGTGACGGCCGAAGCCACCGCACACCCCGACGCGGGGGCGATTGGGGCCATCGTGTTCGGCTCGGACCAGGGGCTCGTGGGCCGGTTCAACGAGGTCGTGGCCGACCATACGGTCAAGACCCTCGCGGCCCTGCCCGGGAAACCGCGGGTGTGGGCGGTCGGTGAACGTGTGCACGCGCGCCTCCTGGACGCGGGCCTCGCGCTGATGGGACTGTTCACCGTTCCCGGCTCCGTGAAGGCCATTGCCCCCCTCGTCGGAGAGATTCAGATCGCAACTGAAGAGCATGGACCGAGGGGCGGGTATGCGAGCGTGTATGTGTTTCACAACCGGCCGCGGGCCGGGGCGCTCTACGAGCCGGTGAGCCAGCGATTGCTGCCCCTCGATGCGCAATGGCAGAAGCATCTGGCCGACGTCCCCTGGCCGAACCGGAACCTGCCCGAGGTCATGGGTGGGGGCACGGGCACCCTGCGGGTGCTCGTCCGCGAATATCTGTTCATCTCCCTCTTCCGTGCCTGTGCCGAGTCGGGGAACAGCGAAAACGCCAGCCGTCTCGCGGCCATGGAGCGCGCCGACCGGAACATCGATGAGTTGCTCGAGACTCTCAGGAGCACTTCAAACCGTCTGCGCCAGGCGTCCATCGACGAGGAACTGTTCGACGTAGTCGCCGGATTCGAGGCCCTGGTGGATACCGAAGGTCGCCCGACGGAACGATCCTGAGAGCAGTCCCGGTCGCGACGCCGGGACCATGACGTGATACGAGCCGTTGCACACCAGTTGGATCCCGGGTATGGCTGGAGCGACCGCGCAAGGCATGGCGCAGAACGCTTGGTCCATAGCTTGAGCGCGATTCGGCGTCCATCCGTGCGCTCGCGAACAGACAACGATCCACCGGGGGCGGAGAATCCCGCAGTGGAGGCACATGGCATCCGGTTCGGGGCGTTGCGCCAAGAGCCCCGGGCCGTTCCGGACATCAGCCTATGAATGAAGGACCCAGACCATGTCGCGAACCTTTTACTTCACGACTACGCCATCGGTGCCGACGACGGCGTCATCGGTCACATCAAGGCCTGTCTCTGGACGACGAGGCCGGGGTCGCGCGCTACCGCATCGTCGACACCAGCAATTGGTGGGTCGGTCATCAGATGCTCGTCGCCCCGCAGTGAACAGAAGGCGTGAGCTGGGCAGAGGGCACCGTCCCGGTCAAGCTGACGCGGCAGACCGTGAAGGATGCGCCCGCCTTCGAGCCCACCGGCACGATGACCCGCGAGGACGAAGCCCGCTAGAACGAGCACCAGGGCCGCAGCGGCCGAGGGCAAACCCGTCACCGAAGCAACACACGTTTGACACCTCCGCGGACTGAAAGTTCGCGGAAATATTGTCTTTCCGTACGTTGCCTCGGCGGCCGACGGCCCGCTCTCCAAAGTGAATTGAGGATGCCATGAAGGAACACGAGCACCACACCGAGAAGCCCTCCGACCCAAAGGCCGTCGAGGCCGAAGGCAAAGAGCCGCCCGAAGCCCCCGACCACCATGCTCACATGGCGGCGGATTTCCGGAAGCGGTTCTGGATCTCGCTGGCCGTGACCCTGCCGATTCTCGCGCTGTCGCCGATGCTGCAGTCGCTGGTGGGCCTGCGCGAAGCCATACGTTTCCCTGGCGACCTTTACGTGCTCTTCGGCCTTTCGTCCGCGGTCTTCTGGTACGGCGGCTGGCCGTTTCTCACGGGGTTCGTCGAGGAGGTCAAGGCCCGTCAGCCCGGGATGCGAGTGCTCATCTCCGTCGCCGTCACCACGGCGTATGTCTACAGCAGCGCCGTCGTGTTCGGTCTGGCCGGCAAGATGTTTTTCTGGGAACTCGCCTCCCTCATCGACATCATGCTGCTCGGGCATTGGATCGAAATGAAGTCGGTGATGGGCGCTTCGCGTGCCCTGGAAGCGCTGGCCAAACTCATGCCCTCCGACGCCCACAAAGTCCTTGCCGACGGCAGCGTGAAGGATGTGCCGCTGGGCGAGCTTTCGGTCGATGACAAGGTCCTGATCAAGCCCGGCGAGAAGATTCCGGCCGACGGTGTGGTCGTCGACGGCGAGAGCTCCGTCGATGAAGCGATGCTGACTGGTGAATCCACCCCGGTCGCCAAGAAAAAGGGCGACAAGGTGATCGGTGGGGCCATCAACGGGGAAGGCTCGCTCACCATCGAGGTCAAGGGCACCGGCAAGGATTCGTTCCTGTCGCAGGTCATCGACCTGGTCAAACAAGCCCAGCAGAGCAAATCCAAGACCCAGGACCTCGCGAACTCCGCGGCGATGTGGTTGACCGTCGTGGCCCTGGGCGGCGGTCTCCTCACCTTTCTGATCTGGAACCTCGTCATGGGCAAGGAGTTCGCGTTCGCCATCGAACGCGCCGTGACCGTGATGGTCATCGCCTGCCCGCACGCGCTGGGGCTCGCGGTACCCCTCGTAGTGGCTGTCTCCACGGCCTTGGCTGCGAAGAACGGCCTGCTTATTCGCAACCGGGTTGCTTTCGAGAGCGCGCGAAATCTGAAGGCCATTATTTTCGACAAGACCGGCACGCTCACCGAGGGCCGATTCGGGGTGACTGACACCTTGATGCTGAACGAGGACATCAACGAAGAAACGCTGCGCAAGTACGCCGCCTCCGTGGATGCCAACTCCGAACACCCGATCGCCAAGGCCATCACCGCCGCTTCAAAGGACAAACTGCCCGTCGAAGGTTTCAAGAGCATCACGGGCAAAGGTGCCGAGGGCCGCGTGGACGGCAAGGACGTAAAGGTGGTGAGCCCGGGCTACCTGCGCGATCAGAACATTGCGTTTAGCGACCCGCGCGTGGAGCCCTTGCAGGCCCAGGGCAAGACCGTCGTGTTCGTTCTCGTGGACGGCAAGCTGAAGGGAGCGATCGCGCTGGCCGACATCGTTCGACCCGAGGCAAAGCAAGCCATCGATGCCCTCAAGGCGCTCGGCATCCGCTGCATGATGCTCACCGGCGACAACAAAGCGACGGCCAAGTGGGTCTCCGACCAGATCGGGCTGGACGAGTATTTCGCCGAAGTTCTCCCAAAGGACAAGGCCGCGAAAGTGAAAGAGGTCCAGGCGCGCGGCGTGCTCGTGGCCATGACGGGCGACGGCGTCAACGATGCGCCGGCGCTGGCCCAGGCTGATTTGGGAATCGCCATCGGCGCCGGTTCCGATGTGGCGGTCGAAACTGCCGACGTGATTCTGGTGCGAAGCAATCCCCTGGATGTCGTCGCCATTCTGGCGCTCTCCCGCGCCACCTATCGGAAGATGATTCAAAACCTCGTCTGGGCCACCGGCTACAACGTGGTTGCGCTCCCGCTGGCGGCCGGAGTGCTCTACGCCTGGGGCGTGCTGCTGACTCCCGCCCTGGGCGCGGTGTTGATGTCGGCGAGCACGGTCATCGTCGCCATCAACGCCCGACTGCTGAGGCTCAAGACCTCGCCCGGCGCTGAAGGAGGGCAACAAGAATCCTCGACCGCTCAGGACGGAACCCGAAGCCAGCACCACAACAACCCTAAAGGCTGAGGAGAACAAGAACATGGAAACCCTGCGCTACGGATTCCTAAAGCGACTCGCGGTCGTCACCTTCGATCAGGCGATCGAAGACGTCACGGCGGCGCTGAAGAGTGAAGGTTTCGGCGTACTCACCGAAATCGATGTCAAAGCAACGCTCAAGAAGAAGCTCGGCGTCGAGTTCCGTCGCTATGTGATCCTCGGCGCCTGCAACCCCAGCCTCGCTCATCGGGCGCTCGAAGCCGAGCCGCAGATCGGCCTCCTCCTCCCCTGCAACGTCGTCGTTGAGGAGACGGACGAAGGAGGCGTCGTCGTTTCGATCGCCGACCCGCAGGCCATGTTCGCCATGGTCGACAACGCCGCGGTTGCACCGGTGGCCGAAGAGGCCAATGAGCGACTTCGGCGCGTCATCGACGCGGTCGGAGGGAAGGAGCCGGTCTGATGCACGTCGTAATGTGGGGCCTGGCGGCCATCGTGATGGTGGTCATCTCATGGCTCATGTACCGCTACTTGGCGCCGAGCAACTGGAAGGAGTGGACACGCGCGGGGGGTGCGTTTTCTATTTGTTGTTAGCGCTAGCTAGGCGTCGGGACCACCTGGGTGGCCGGCATCGACGTCCACGCCCTCGGGCGGCCCGTCGCCAGCTTCTCGCTGCCTCCCTTCGCGGCGGAAGCCCGCGCTCTGCTGGCCCTCTTCACTTTGCGCTAGCTCGAAGAGCCGGTGATTCCGGCGTCCGCGGAGCGTCCAGCCGCCGTCGCGCGCGTTCGGTTTCGACCCATTCGAGCGTGTCACGGACTGGCTGGTCGAACAGGTCGCGATCGCGCGACGGTGACCGACATGTCCCGCCTGCCTGAGCAGCTACGACCGCTCAATCGTAAAACTTGTGTGGAGGCGCTCATGGTGAATGCGGAATCAGCGCGGTCAGCATCCTTCTCCACAGCGATCCGTGAATGTGGGCTACGGCTTGACGACGCCGAAACGTACCTCGAGAAGGCGCGAAACGTTGTTTCCGAGATCACGACGCACCAGGACTGCGACACTAGGCCGGGCGATGAGGGCGGGCAGCTCTTCGGGCGCCGCGCCGTTGAAATCCAGGTCGATCAGCTCGCTATCGAGAGCGCCCCGCGTCACCAGAGGCGCCGAGACCAGGACCGCCACTTGCGCGAGGATTGCCGCCACGGTCTGACGGCGCGCCTTCACGGACACGCGGTCGTTCTCGACATTCACCCTCAGAAATGGCTCGTTCGGATCTTCCGGCGCAGGCGGCGCAGGCGTGGGGCCGGTGAGCGGTCCATCCTCCTCGGTCTCGGTGTTGCCCCGGATGATCATGAGGCCGGCCAGGTCGCTGGGCTTTGCGGGGTCAGGCTCGTCAAGGCCCGCGAGGTGAATCTGCATATATCGTCCCTCGGGATTCGAGCCATCGAAGACAAGATCGACGAACACCCTCGGTGACAAATACGCGAGGACGGTTTCCAGAGGGACCTTCTCCCAATTGGCAGAAAGCCGCAGCGCGCCTGTCTTCGCCGAGAAACGGATCGGAACCTTGAGTCGCTTCGAAAGATCCGCGAGCACATCCCGGGCAAGCGCACCTTTTGACATGAGCGTCACCACGCCCTTCGAAACGTTGAGCTTGTATGCGGGCTTCGCAGCATCCGCACCGGGACCCGCACGGAGATCCGCGGCCACAAGCAGCAAAGCCAGAAACACGCAGGCGCCACGCGCGCGCGAAACCCATGCGGCGGACAACGCGTCGCGTCGAGGCGCCGAGAATAGAACCATCTTCCGGTAGCTAAGTTCAATGGGCTCGAACATGGGGCGACCTTCTCGTTCCACCCAGGCGTGACCCTCGACGCACCCGCGCAACGCCTGCCGCACACCCAGCGCTACATCCGTGGAGACACCGGACGCGGCCAGAAGTCGTTGGAGCACAATCGCTCGCTCCCAGCAAGTCGGCGAGAGGAATCCCGCATTCCGCTTGAGGACATGCACAACCGCGTCCAGGAGCGCCACCTGACCCTCGATCTTTCCCGGGCTCAGAGGGCGCGCCGCTTTGGCGCTCTTGACGAGCAGGCGAAGCGCATGGGGCACAGAAGTCAGGCGGACGAGCGCGGTGCTTGCCGCCATGAGCGCAACCATCCACAGGGCCATCGCAAAATCGCGCGGACTCTTGTAGAGAAGGCGCAACGCCCGGACCAGCAAGTGCCTCACGACCTGCCCGCCATCCCCGACGCGATACCCGGCATCGCTCACGCGGCCCGTGCGGCGAACAACACGTCCCGCAGGAGGAGCGCGACGTCCCCGCGTTCCGAGAGAACATCCCGCCCGGCGTTCAGCACGAACGAGGGAAGGCCTGCCAGTCTCGCGATGACGCCGAGCTGCCAGCGCGCCTCTTCTCCCGGGCCGAACTCCGGGGTGGCTGCGGGAAGACGTGCGAACGTTTGGGCGCGTGAGAGCGGCGAGAGAGACGAGGTCCGGGTGCCGCTTTGCTCGGTGAACACGACGATTCCGACCGGCGCCGAACGCAAGCGCTGCCCGGGGAATTCCTCATCGGGATCGAGCAGATCCTTCGCCGCCCGTCCCTCGCGAACGATCCGGAAGCCCGGGCGTACAGCCGTAGCGTGGAACCCGCCGCCTGTCTCTGTTAAGACGACGCTGTCGTCGGACAGAAATCTCCAGCCTGAGCGTGCGAGATTCAGGGCAAGGGTGGTCTTGCCCGCCCCCGAGGGCCCCACAAACAGAAGCGTGTGCGAACTCTGCTGCGGGCAGAGTGCTGCAGCGTGGACCTGGAGCCTCCGGGTGCGGCGCAGGATCCCACCAATGGCAAGATGGAGGAGAACCCCGAATCCGGCGCGTCCCGGCATGATGATCCGGCATACGCGATCCGACGAAAGAACCACCCGGCCCCAGGGGGTCTCAATCTCCTCAGTCTCTAAGACGGCTCGCCAGGCAGGGCTGGAGTCTGGAACTGACAACCCAACCGGGGCACGGACTCGCTCGAACTGCAGCGTCCACAGGGGCTGGGCGGTCTGAGGGGGCTCATCAACGAACAACAGCGGCAGCGCAAGGCTCGTGGAGCGCACCAACTCCGCATCCCCCCGAAGCGCGAGGCTGAGCCCACACGCGAAAGACAAAGCCCGCGGCGGCGCTGTGTTAGTCAATGCCGCCATCGGGGGCAGGGCCAACGGAACCGTCCAGGGTCAGGGTCCCAGAAGCGGCCTGGAGGATGAGCGAGCCTGGAGTTCCCACAAGGCTCTTCGGATCCGAAACCTCCGGCACGATCCATGGCCTGCGGGGCTGGGGGAGTGGGTTCATCTGTTGCTCGTCGTTCATGATTTGATTCATGGCACAGCCTCGACCTGGGTCACGAAGGAGTACGCTCCGCCCTTCCTGATCTCAAACACAATGTTGATGTCTACCGTTCCCCCGTTTGCAAGCGGGCCCGGTAGCGCATACACCAGCGTTGAATGCAGCCCTCCTCCGATGGCTTGTGAGGGCGGCGTCTCCAGCGTCAACGCCTGCACTGTGGTCACTCCAATCGATGTGGCTCCGAAGGTCCGGCTCACGCCGCTCGCCGGCCGGATGTCTGCCTGCCTCCCCGTTGGCGAATACCCCGGTGCGTTCAGGTCCGTCAGACTCACGAACCGCCACCGGATCGCCGTGATCGCCTGGCCCGTGTTGTTCGTCACCCGGTACCGGAACTCCAACCGCTTCGGAGTGGTCGTCAGGTCCACCACTCGATTCGGCGCCGCATACACTGACAAGGCAGGCTCGACCACCGAGTAAGGCAGGCCCCAGGGACGACCGCCCGACTCCACACGTGGCCCAGGAGCCCCAAGCTGCGCCACGCGACCCGAGTACGTCCCGCCATCTGTCGCGATGAACGAAAAGTCGCTCGCGTTGTCTCCCGTATCCATGAGCACTCCGTTCACCGTCTTGCGGATGAACGCGTACTCCCCATCCACCGCAATGCCACCCGCCGGCGTGAGGCCGACTCCCTCCTTGTAAAGAGGATCTGTCACTCCCGAGAAACCCACGGAATCAAGACGCGTCGTCGAATCCAGCGTTAGCGCTGACTTAAGCAACGCAAGACCCGCTCCGTCGGGAATATCCACAGCGTACTGGAGGTTGCCGCTCCCAACCGTCGTGGGAACGGGTGTCGCAACCGCCGCGTAACCGTTCAGCGCCCCAAACGTAAAGCCCGTCGAGGTGCTGTTGTTGGCGATCAGGTAGTACCGTTTCGCCGCCAGCACAGTCCCTGCGGGAATGGTCGCGATCGTACTTGTCGAGGGGCCCGCAGGATCCACGACAGACACTGCCCAGCCATCGACCCCCACCGTCACGTCCACAGCCTTGTCGTTGAAGATCTCGACATACTCGTTCCTGGCCCCATCCCCCGCCACCGCCGAGCCCCGGAACCGGAACTGCGAGATCTTCACCTCACCCGCCTCCACTGGCGTTGCCGTCACTGCGCAGGTGCCAGGGACAGTAATCGAAGCCGCACCATTTGTGGTGACCGTTCCGCCGAAGGCCAGGGCTCTTCCGTTGAGAACGGAACCAAGTCCCATCGTGACGCCGGCGGCGTCGAGGATATTGCCAACGAACGTGGACGCTCCGCCAAGCGTCGTCAATCCGACGGGAGCCCAGAATACGCAGCCTGCGCTCGCCCCTGCCAGCAGAACCTGGGAATTGGCTCCCGTCGTTATCGCCCCGCCCGTTGACTTGAAGATGTAGACGCCGTTGCCGCTGAGGGTCACTGTCCCGCTCGCAGTAATGTCTATTGCGCCAGCGCGGAAGTAACAGCCAGGAGGGATGGTTCCCGGCGGATTGGCCCCGATCACGACCGCGTCCAGGTTGCCCGCAGGCAGAAGTGTGCAGGGTTGACCATTCAGAATCACCAGGGCCGCTAGTTGATCCGCCACCGTCGCAGGGGCGCAGGGCGTAGACGATGCGCCGATGAGCGTAGGAGCAAATGCAGGTCCGGTGGTGAAACAGATGTCTCCGGTGATGATGGGTGTCGCCCCCACGGTGTTTGTATAGGTGCCGGAGACGATGCCGAACGGGGCCGCTGTTCCCAGTGACGGGGCTACCTGCGCCCATGAGGTGGAGGCAAAGGAGAGGATCGCGACGAGCCGAAGGCCGGCGGCAGGCAGGAGCGGGGTGCCCTTGCGCGTGGGGCGGGTGATGGTGTTGGTCATGAACACCTCCGAATCGTGGTTGAACAGCGGGAGAGTGCGGAAGTGGCGAGAGGAGCGCCTGGAAGCCAGGCGACACTCATCCACATCGCAGTCTGAGCGACCCCTCTCCCGAAGGTCTGTTCGGCAACGCACGTAAAAGGCGTCGATCGCGTATCCTCTCGACGTTCCGTTTCCTCGGAGGCCGCATGCGACTTTCCCGCACTGCCATACGCATTTCAGAGCGCGACAGGCGTCACCGACGCCGTCGGCCGATACAACCATGACCCAGGACAGCGAACGCTTCGAGGTCGCGCCCGACGTGGTGGCGACCGACTTCGACGGCCAGAATGCGGTGGTTCTCAACCTCGTCACCAAGAAGTACTACACGCTCAACGAAACCGCCACGGCGATCTGGTCGGGGATCGAGGAGAAACGGCCCGTCGCGGGGCTCGTGGATCTGCTGATCGAGCGATTCGAAGTCACGGCCGACCAGGCGAGGAGCAGCGTGCTTGAAACCCTCTCGCGCCTGCAGGCACAGGACCTGGTCCGTCCGGCGGGCGTGGGATGAGTCCGGAGTCCGATCCTTCTGTGGTCGCAGACGGCCTTCCTTTCCCCGTCCTTGACGCACTCCTCGGCTCGCCCGCGGCCGGATTCTTTCAACGGGACTGGAAGTGCCGCACGCGTCGCTTTCCGGTCGAGACCGCCGCAGACCGCCTGGCGCTTGCGGGTCTCGACTTTCGCGCCGCGGTGTCGATGGCGCTTTCCGCCGGCAAACTTGAGGTTTTCGGAGGGAAGGGACGTTCCGGTCCCGCGCCTGGGCAGCCGGGCTGGCCCGAGGTCGAAGACGCGCCGTCCGCGCGCGTATCGGGAGTGCAGGACCTCGTTCCGTCGCTCGACGGCCTTTGCCAGCGGCTCTCCCAGGAGCTTTCGCACCGTGTCTCCGTCAACCTTTATGTTTCGCCGCCGCACTCCCGCGGCCTCGACCGACATCAGGACGGGCACGATGTCCTGGTCCTGCAGGTCGAAGGGCGGAAGCGGTGGAGGATCTGGAAGAGCGATGCGCCTCCGCCCCTCGATGCGCTGCCGGCCCTGACGTTCGAAGGATCGAAGAGGCTCAGAAACGACTACCGCGGCACGCCGTTCGGCGGCCACGCTATCTCCGACGAGCAGGTCGTCGAGCCGCCGGTCCTGGATTTTGAGACATCCCCAGGGGATCTCATCTACGTCCCCGGAGGATGGGCGCACGAGGTATGGACGGAAGGCAGTTATTCGGCGCACCTCACGTTTGGGATTCATCTCGTTTCATGGGTCGATCTCCTGGTGACGGTGGTGTCCCAGGCGTCGCGACGACACGGAGCGATCCGTACAGCGCTCCCCATCGGCTTCGCCCGCGTCGCACCCGGCACCGAGCAGGTCCGGGCGAAAACACGGGAGATGCTGGCGCTTCTGGGCGACAGCGATGGAGCAGAAGCACTCGAAGAAGTAGTCGGCCGGTGGATGTGCCGGGGTCTCGCGGACGTTCCCAACGAGACGAGGGTGGAGCCTCTCCCCGCGCTCGTGCCCGAATTGCGTCTGCGGCGCTCTGGCCCGGTGGCCATCGTTTATCGCTCGGATAGTGTTGGGGTCTGCCGCCCGTCGCAAACCGGAACCGATGTCTGGTTCCCCATGGCATTCGCGAAGGCGCTTCGTTTTGTCGCGACCGTCGAGCCCCCCGAGTTTACGGTGCGTGATGTGCCCGGCGTTTCGGCCCCGAGCCGCGCCCGGCTGTGTCAGCTGCTGCTGGAGCAGGGGTATGTGCAGCTCCTCGCGTCGTAGAGTAATGCCTCCTGATCGTATTGAGCGGCGGGCGGGCACACCCCCGCGCGGGGGTGCGCGACATGTCGCGCCTGCCTGGGTCAGCTACGATCGCTCGATCGTAAAACGTGTGTCGAGGCGCTCATGACGAATGCGGAATCAGCGCCGCTGGCATCCTTCTCCACCGCGATCCGTGAATCGACCTTGAAGCGCCTGCGCATCGTGAAGGCCGGACACGAGAACTGGCGCCTCACCGCCGAATCCATGAGCTTCGCTGATCTCGCACACATCTCATCGAGCGGACGAATGGCTCTTGGGAAAGCTGTCGGAACCCGCCCTGCCATCGATGGTCGGGCGGGACGGGCTCATGAG
>Ga0163147_10004832_pt1 | contig 16836 bp, 17 predicted proteins | sample OliLakLV19MP6G1_FD_148597 | JGI IMG/M metagenome (GOLD analysis project Ga0163147, IMG submission 148597) | Freshwater microbial mat bacterial communities from Lake Vanda, McMurdo Dry Valleys, Antarctica- Oligotrophic Lake LV.19.MP6.G1 | ecosystem: Environmental > Aquatic > Freshwater > Lake >...
ACACTGTGGCTTCTTAAATCGGAGCCCAGCCTTATGAAGGTCATCTGCGATCGATCCGCTCTTTTGAACGCCATCAACACTGTTTCCGGTGCAGTCGCGTCACGCACGCCTCGCGTTCAGCTCACCTGCGTCAAGCTCTCGGCCACCAAGGTCGGAGGCGTGGGCGAGCTAACTCTTTCGGGCACCGATGCCGAGATCTCGCTGCACCTCAAGATCTCGCAGGTCGACGTGCAGGAGCCGGGCGAGGCGCTGATCCCGGCCGATAAGCTCCGCCAGATCGTGTCGGCCGAGGACGAGGAAGCCACGCTGACCATCGAGGCTCAGGCCGAGTTCTGCCACATCCGCGGCGCCGACGCCCAGTTCAAGGTCTACGGATTCCCGCCCGCCGAGTTCCCGCCCCTGCCCGACTTCGCCGACGTGGTCGCGGGCACCCACGGCCAGACCAAGGCCAAGGCTGTGTTCACGCAGCCAGCCGGGCTGCTCGATTCGGTCATCTCGCGCACCATCTTCGCCACCGCTCGCGAGAACTCCCGTTATGCCATCAACGGCGTGCTCATGAAGCGCGAAGGCAAAAAGTTAGAGATGGTCGCGACCGATGGCCGACGCCTCGCGCTCTGCCGCACCACCCTCGCCAGCGCCGGCGATAAGGACGCCAAGTCGATTTCTTGCATCATCCCCACCAAGGCCCTGAGCCATTTCCAGAAGCTGGTGCGTGACGTCGAGGAGCCGGTGCAGGTCGCTATCACCGACAACCAGATCCACTTCAGCTTCGGCTCGGAAAAGGACCCGCACCGAGCCGTGCTCTCGAGCAACCTGATCGAGGGCTCGTTCCCGCCCTACGACGAGGTCATCCCGAAGGATCAGGACAAGAAGATCACCTTCGACAAGGACCGCCTGCTCTCGGCCGTGCGCCGCGCTAGCGTGCTGACCAACGAGGAATCGCGTGGCGTCAAGATGCGTTTCAGCGGCAAGGACAAGGTTCTTGAACTCAAGAGCCGCGCTCCCGAGATGGGCGAGTCGGACGTGACCATCGAGCTGGCCGGGTACGACGGCGAGGACGTCGAGATCGGCTTCAACCCCGCGTTCATCATCGACGCGCTAAAGGTTGTGACGGGCTCGGAAGTCATCATCGAACTCAAGGCCCCCAACAAGCCGGGGCTGATCAAGTCGGGGACGGATTTCTTGTACGTGGTGATGCCGGTGAACCTGCAGTGATGCGTTTTCGATGCCGCTTTGTCCTCACCGACGACTGAACCAACCCGCTCTCGATCAACACCTAGGTTCTCCTTCATGCTGTCTTGGCGATCCCATTGGTTCCAAGACGCGTTGAGCGTGTGCGTTGCGGTGTTGACCATTCAAGGCTGCTCGATGCCCGGTCCCAAGTCCACGCCACAGCAGATCGCCGCGATTGATCGCCAAAGCCTCCCCGCCACTTCTGACAGTCTCGGGCTGTCCTATCTTCGCGCCGGGGACGCGACCACGCCGCGTGTCATCTTCATCCACGGCACGCGCAGCTCCGCCAACGACTGGGCCGACTTTCTCATCGATCCCGCGCCAGGCTTCGAGTCCGTCGCCGTTGATCGACTCGGGTTCGGTCAGTCTGGCGGGCGCGACGGCGGCGTGAGCTCCTTCCAAGCTCAGGCTCAAGCGATCGCGCCGCTGCTCATCGAGCGAAAAGATTCTTCGGGCGTAGGTCGGTGGCCCGTGCTTGTCGGCCATTCGCTCGGCGCGCCCATCGCCGCACGGCTGGCGGCGATGTACCCGGGCCGAGTCCGCGCGCTCGTCCTCGTCGCTGGCCCGTTCGACCCTGCGCTCCAAGAGCCCGGCCTCATCACGAGCATCGCGGCCACCAGCCTCGTTCGCTTCTTCCTCCCCCAGATTCTCGACAACAGCCTCGGCGAGCTCGATGCCGCCCAACGCCAGACCACGCTCCTCGCGCCCGAGCTGCGCACGATCACCTGCACCGTGGTCATCATCCACGGGACCGCCGACGAGTTCGTCTCGTACCAGAACGCGCTCTACCTCCAAGCGCTGCTCGTCAACGCCAAGAGCGTGCACACCGTCACGCTCAACGCGCAACGCCACTTCGTCCTGTGGGACAACCCCGCCGAGATCTGGAACGCTCTGAAAGAGATCGGCAACGAAGAGTCTGTTTCAGAATCCTTAAAGTTCTAGTGAGATGAGTTCTCAACCCGTCTCTATGCCTGCTATTCCTTGGTTCTGAAACAGCCTCGAAGAGATCAACGCCGGGTACTGTTTTCTCTCGTCGGCGTGAAGCGACGCAAACACGTCCACTACGGGAGAAATCGCTTGAGCACGGTTCTCTATAAGTTCCTCATCGGCCCGGCCTTGCTCGCGGCAATCCTCTGCATCCCGGCCTGCTCCTTGCCCGGCCCGCGCTCCACGCCCGAGCAGATCGCCGCAATCAAGCGCGAAACTGTCCCCGCAGCCTCCGAGGACGCCGCACTTTCTTACCTTCGCGCCGGCGACGCAACCCTCTCGCGCGTGATCTATATCCACGGCACGCCCGGATCCGCCGACGGCTGGGCCGACTATCTCACCAACCTCGTCCCCAGCCTTGAGGCTGTCGCCGTCGATCGTCTCGGCTTCGGCGAATCCGGCGGCCGCGATGGCGGCGTTGATTCGTTCGAGCAGCAAGCTCGCGCTATCGCGCCCCTGCTCGTCGAACGCCAGCCCCCGACCACACCGCACGCTGGCCGATCCTCGTCGGGTGCTCCCTCGGCGGCCCCATCGCCGCTCGGCTTGCCGCACTCGCGCCGAATCATGTCGGCGGCCTCATCATTGTTGCCGGCTCGCTCGACCCCGCGCAAGAAGACCCCGGCCTCGGTCAATGGTTCGCCACGACCGACCTCGTGCGCTTCTGCCTTCCACAAATCCTCGACAACAGCATGGGCGAACTCAACGCCGCCAAACGCGAAACTGAGCTGCTCGCTCCTGATCTCAAACGCATCACCTGCCCCGTCATCGTGATCCACGGCACCGCCGATGAACTTGTCCCCTACGAGAACGCGGCCTTTATGCAGAAAATGATGACCAACGCCAAGAGCATGCGCGTGGTTGACCTGCCCCCATTTTCTGTACCAGTGTCTATGAGAGTCGGTGTTGGTGTTCGAGGGTAGGAGCACGGGGGTGCGACGCTGGCCGGGCCGGAGGGAGGGGCGCAGCCGCGACCGGAGGGCCGGCCAGCGTCGCCGCGAACGCCGCGGGGGGCCGGTAGCCCAACGACGAGTGAGGTCGGCGGTGGTTGTACTCGTTGCGCCACGCGGCCGCGAGCGCCTTGGCCTCACGCACGTCGGCGAACACCTCCGCGTTGAGCAGCTCGTCACGCAGCCGCCCGTGGAAGCTCTCGGCGTAGCCGTTCTCCCACGGGCTCCCCGGCGCGATGTACAACATCGTGAGCCCCGTGATTTCCGCCAGTCGCCGCACCGCCTTCGCGATGAACTCGCCACCGTTGTCCGAACGGATGTGCGTCGGAACCCCGCGGATCATGAACAGCTCCGTCAGCACGTTCACCACGTCGCCCCCCGTCATCGCGCGTTCGACCTCCAACGCCACGCACTCGCGTGTGAACTCATCGACCACGCTCAGCCACTTCAGCGGCCGGTCCCGATCGTCCCGGTCGTGGATGAAGTCCACGCACCACACATGGTCCTTGTGCTCGGCTCTTCGCCGCAGGATCCCGTTCTGACTCTGGCCCAGCCGCGTGCGTTTGTGCTGCTTTCCGGGAACTTTGAAGCCCTCCTGCTTCCATAGGCGGTAGATCCGCTTGATATTCACCCGCCAGCCGTCGAGCCTGAGCATCCCCCACACCATCCGGTAGCCGCGGCGGGGATGTTGCCGCACCAGCTCATGCATCCGACGCACGATCGCCTCGTCACCGTCCCTGGGCACGGCCGCGTACCGCTGTGTCGAACGCGGCTGCTCCAGCACCCGGCAGACCCGCCGCTGCGACGCACCCCGCGGCGGCGACACCAGTTGTTGATTCTGCACGTGCTTCACGATGCCCCTCCGCCGCGACGGGGCAAGTGCTTTCCCATGTAGTCGTTGGCCTCCTTCAGGATCGCCATGTCCAGCGCCTGATCCGCCACCAGCCTCTTCAGCCGAGCGTTCTCGACCTCCAGTTCCTTCAGCCGCCGAGCCTCGCCCTCCTTCATCCCCCCGTACTGGTTCCGCCAGCGATGGAACGTCTGCTCGCTCACGCCCAGGGCCTGCACGACCTGGGCAATCGTCCGCCCAGCCGCCAGCATCGCCTCCGCCTCACGCAGCTTCGTCACGATCTGTTCCGCCGAATGCCTTGTCCGCTTCATCTTCCAGAGTCTCCGGGGCCGAACCTCGGCCCGTTGGGACTCTCATAGTTGCTGGATCAGGATTTGGGGGGCAGGTCATGGTCACGCTTGACCGTCAAGGACACTTTGTACCCTGGCAACAGCCCGAAGCAATTCGGGACGCCGTGCAAGAGCTATCGCGCTGAGAATCAGAAACGTACGCCGCAAGCTCATACCAATGGCATGAGATCCCCCACATCGTCGCATTTTTTATTCACGAGCCAAGGGTTCCACCACCCGCCGCCCAACCATTCCTGCACGTCAAACATCTTACTTTCTTCGTGCCGACCAGCCTAAGTCGAAGTTTCGAGTCAGCGAACGGACGCGCCCCGCTAACGCATGATCTGCGGCTTCGCTTCCGAGCCAGTAATAAGGACCGCCCATCTGCCCGGCTTCATCGCTCACAAACGAAAAGATCAGTCGATCGCCACTCCACGCAACAGTTCCGTTGTCAAATGGTGACCCTCCATACACCGACCCTGTAAAGGTCGTCGGTGCCGAATTGCCCGCGCCTGGCGTGAGCACGACAACCATTTCTTTGATGTACGACCTATCCTGTGCGGGCGAGAGGTCCATGTCCCAGGAGCCCGCCAGACCGGTCGCGTTCAAAGGAGCTGTTACAGTCCAATCTGAAGCGCAGCCGGACGCACATACGACCAAGAACAAGATTCCCAGACCAAAGGCGTTGGAAGCAGCCGTTCGATTCATCGATATAACCTTTGACGTGAGTGATGATCCCAAAGCTATAACAGGGAATCCTGAACAACCGGCGGACCCAGCGGCATGGAGTGGTGTGTCGGCGTGAGCACCAGCGTGATGGCGTTGGTGCGTTGGGTTCTGGCGATCAGACGCCGGTCGTTACGCGGCCCGGGTCGGGGCTTTGCTCATCTGGCGCTCAGGCTCAGGCTTCGCTTCCAGTTGTACGCGATCAGGTTGAGCACGAAGTCCACCTCGTTGCGTCTCTGGCCGCGGTACCGCACACGCCGATAGCCCATGTTCTTCATCCACGCGAAGGCGTGCTCCACCACCGCACGCACCGAGGCGATCAGCCCGTTGAGCTTCTTCAAGAGCGGCGGCAGCTCCTTCTGCCCGCGTTGCCGCTTGAACGCGATGGCGCACACCACGCCGCGGGCGTGCAGCGCCGCCTCGCGCTCGTGGCTTCGGTACGCGCTGTCGGCCACCACCATCTTCTTCTCATCGCGCGTCAGCTCGTCGATGAAGTTCGAGTCGTGCGGGGCCGCGTCGCTGAAGCGATAATCCACCACCAGCGCAGAGCGATCGGCGTTGATGCTGCCCTTGTACCCGTGGTAGGTCTCGCCGTTCTTCCTGGTGAACGAGGCCTCGGGGTCGCGCGTGGAGGTGCCGTCGTCGCGTTTGGAGCCGCGTGCCTGCTCGATAATCGTCGCGTCCACCAGCGCGCCGTCCTTGACCAAGAGGCCGCGGCGGTCCAGCTCCGCACGCGTGTCGTCGAAGAGCCGCCGGTCCAGATTGGCCTCGCGCAGGCGGGCTCGGAAGCGGACGAAGGTCGTCTCATCGGGTGTTGCATCGGTGAGCGAGAGGCCGACAAAGCGTCGGAACGACAGGCGGTCCTTGAGGCACTCCTCCAGCTGCGGGTCCGACAGGCCGAACCACTTGGCCAGCAGCACGCACCTGAGCATGGTCAGCGCGGGCCACGCCGGGCGGCCGCCCTTGTCGGGCTCGCCGCGTGCCCGGCCGCGGTACTCGGGCAATGCCGCGATGGGCTTCACGAGCGTGCCCCAAGCGACGGCCTTGTCCAGCCGATCCAGCAGCGCCGCCGTGCGCGGCCCGCCCAGGTCCGCCGTCCACGCATCGACCAGCCCGTGATCCGCATTGGTTCGCTCAGCCATCACACACCTCGTCGCCGAGCATCATCGCCCGAGCACGAGGCTATTCGCACGCAACGGGCCGGCGGTTTTTTGGAAACGTGGAAAGGTGGTGGGTTGTTCAGAGGTCCCTAGAGTCTGTGGGCAACGGGCAATGGTGATTCAGCCCATTGCCCATTCCCCATTGCCCATTGCCCATTCCCCATTGAACTAGCGCGAGTTGCTCGACGGCCTCGTTAGCGCGGGCTACCCGTCGCAGATAGTCCGCCTCATCGACGACATGACCGACTACGACCTCTACGACATGATCGCAGGCGTGGGCTACGGCCTTGACCCCAAGACCAAGGCCGACAGCGCCCTTGCCTTCCGCTACAAGCAGAACGACTAACTCAATCGCCTGCCCGAGCAGACTTGCGCGGCGGTGCTGGCCGTGGCCGACCAGTTCGTCAAGGGCGGCGCCGATGACCTCGAAAACGTCTACATCTTCCAAACGCCGGAGGTAAAGGACGCGGGTGGTATCGCGGCCCTGGGCTTGGCCGGTGATGCGGAGGCGGTGATCCGCGATGGCCTGGAAAGGATCATCGCAGCACGAAAGGCAAGGCTGCCCTCTTTCAAGACCACGCCGAGCCGGTGGTCTACAGCAACCACTTCGCGCGGCGCACGCGCTGGTTCATCCGCGTGCTGCGGCTGCTCGAGCATCACGCCCTGACCGAGCTCACCGAGGCGGTTCGGTGAGCCTTGGAACACGGGTGCGTGGATGAGGACGCGATCCGGCTGGTGGCGCAGGGCCGCAGTAAGCGGGCGGTGCCGGTGTTCAGCCTGGACGGCCGGGCCCACCTGCGGGCGGTGCATGTCGCGCCGCAGAACCTGACGGCCTCCACGGCGTTGACGACGGGCGCGATGGCGTACCCCGAGTTGGCTGGCGCGATGGGAGGTGCCGCGTGAGCAGCACCACACCGACAGAGAGCAAGCCTCAGGCTCTGCGGCAGCGTCACCTCAAGGCCGTCAAGCTGCCCACCATGCTGCGTGAGTGCGAGAAGACGGCGGCGCGGTGCGGCAAGGAGAACGCCGATCACCCGACGTTCCTGCTGCGTCTGGCCGAGGCCGAGCTGCTCGAACGCTCGAGCATCGTGCTCGCGACCAACATGCTTTTCGAGCGGTGGACCGAGATCCTCGGCTGCGAGCGGCTCACCGGCGCCACGCTGGATCGCATCACTCATCGCTGCCACATCATCGAGGCCAGCGGCTCCAGCTACCGCCCGGGTCAGGCCAAACGACGCCGGGCTGGTCGCACCGCCGACCGTTCTGCTGGCAATGGCAAGCCTTCGTAGAACCTCGACGGTCGGCCTGGCCACCGCGCCAGTGGCCGGTCGGATACTCTTCCCCCGAACGCTGTCATATTCGACCGCCACGCGCTCACACTTTGGACCGTCGTTCACATTTGAGTTCAGTCGTCTTCGCGCGCGCATCCGAGGTGGGCGGCGCTTTATGGATAAAGTGAGGCGCTTCGCAAACGAACTTCTGGACGGTCAAACGACGGAATACGTGAAGACGCCTGCCAAGATGGCTGAGAGGTTAACGAACTTGACAAGCGGCTCTGACCTGCTGATCTCGACTGACGATGGGCTGTATTGCCCAGAAGGTGGATTTCACATCGATCCTTGGAAGGTCGTGGAGCGCGCCGTGGTCACCCACGCGCATTCGGATCACGTCACTGCCGGATGCGGCTCATACTTGTGTTCAACTTCGGGGAGGCGAGTTTTAAGGGAGCGGCTCGGAAAGGAAGCCACGATTTCGGGTGAGGACTTCGGCACGATGATCCGCATGAGAGGCGTTCGGGTGAGCCTGCACCCGGCTGGGCACATCCTGGGATCAGCTCAAGTTCGCGTAGAACGCCGAGTTGCGAACGGCGGAGGCGTGAGAAAGGGAGAAGTCTGGGTGTTCAGTGGCGACTACAAGATTGAATCTGATCTCACGTGCCAAGCCTTTGAGCCCGTTCCCTGCGATGTGTTCATCACCGAGAGCACGTTCGGGCTGCCTATCTATCGGTGGGGTCGTACGTCGGACGAGTTTGGACGGGTGAACGCCTGGTGGCGTGCCAACGCTGCGCAAGAACGAACGAGCGTGCTCTTCGCGTACGCTCTCGGCAAGGCGCAGCGCTTGCTGGCGGGCATAGACCCGGCCATCGGCCCGATCGCGGTACACGGCGCGATCGACCGTTTTAACAGAGCATACCGAGACGAGGGGGTCTCCCTGCCGGACGCTCCACACGCGATTGGCGAGACGGTGAGCTTGGTTCGCGGTCGAGGGCTTCTGATCGCACCACCCTCCGCCCTTGGCTCTCCTTGGATCCGAAAGTTCGCGTCCACCGAGCAGGGATTTTCTGCGGCGGTCGCGTCCGGATGGATGCAAGTGCGGGGCACACGCAGGCGCAAGGCGGTGGACCGAGGCTTCGTGGTCTCCGATCACGCGGATTGGCCAGGCTTGCTTCAGGCGATCAAGGCAACGGGAGCAACTCGCGTAGGGATCACGCACGGTTACGTGCGCCAGTTTGCGCAGTGGCTCTCTGAATCCGGATACGACACCTTCGCGCTACCCACGCGGTACGAGGGCGAACGAGAAGACGACGGTGCGGGTTCCAATCTTGGTGAACAGGAGTCGGTGCCAGATCTGGTTGAACCGAACGCGCCGAGTTTGCTCCGCCCCGACGCGGAAAAGTGACCCGAGGCCCGCGAACATGAACCGATTTACTGAACTTTTCATCACGCTGGACCAGACCAACAAGACGGCGGAGAAGACCGCCGCGATGTCGCGATACTTTCGCGAGGTGCCACCGGCCGACGGCGCTTGGGCGCTCTTCTTTCTCTCGGGACAGCGCTTGCGAAGCTCGCTAAAGACTCGCGTTCTTCGCGAGACTGCGCTGAGCGTTTCGGGGTTGCCCTCGTGGATGTTTGACGAATGCTACGACGCGGTCGGTGACCTGTCGGAGACCGTGTCGTTGTTGCTACCGCCGAGGACCACGGGCGGGGTGGAGGAGCCTCTTCACGAACTTGTGGAGAGGCGCATCCTGCCGTTGCTTCGCGCCAGCGCTGAGGAATCGGCAACGATGTTGAGCCGGGCTTGGGCAGGGATGAGATTTACCGAGCGGCTGGTCTTCAACAAGCTTCTTCGAGGCAATTTTCGGGTGGGCGTGAACCGGTCACTGGTGGTTCGCGCCCTCTCGCAGGCGATCGGGGTTGAGTCGGCGGTGCTGGCTCACCGCCTCTCGGGCGGCTTTTCGCCGACCGCCGCTGCGTTTCTCGCGCTCGCTTTGCCGGGCGGAGAAGCCGACGCAGCCCGACCGTTCCCATTCTGCCTCGCTCATCAACTGGACCGATCCCCGGCCGAGCTTGGCGATCCGCGAGACTGGCAGATCGAGTTCAAGTGGGATGGCATCCGGGCTCAGATTGTTCGGCGTAAGGAACTGGATCGCGGCGTCGCGATCTGGTCGCGCGGAGAAGAACCTATTGCGGACCAGTTCCCTGATATCCAGGCCGCGGCACGCGCGTTGCCGGAAGGGACGGTCTTGGACGGAGAAATCCTTGCCTGGCGGTTTGGTCGGGGTGGATCGCGGGTCGAGGGCGCACCTCTCAGCTTCAACGTTCTCCAGACGCATTTGAATCGCAAGAACGTACAGGCGAGCCTGTTCGACATGGAGGGCGTGGTGTTCGCGGCCTTTGACATCTTGGAGGAGGGTGGGCGTGACGTTCGGGCCAAGCCTCTTCGCGAGCGCCGCTTTTTGCTCGAGCGAACAATCGGTGCCGCCGTGGAAGACGACCGGGCCGTCCTGCGCCTTCCCCCAATCCTCGAGTGCGCTGACTGGGCCCAGGCGCAGGCGATTCGGGTCTCGGCGCGAGATTCACAGGGTGCCGAGGGCCTCATGCTCAAGCACCAAGGAAGCCATTACCACACCGGCAGAATCGCGGGCGGTACCGTCGAGTCCGTGAAAGACGATGGCGGTGCACACGCGGGATGGTGGAAGTGGAAGGTCGATCCGTACAGCGTGGACGCGGTGCTGATTTATGCCCAGCTGGGAACCGGAAAACGCGCCGGACTGTTCACGGACTACACCTTTGGTGTCTGGGATCTCGATCTCTCGGGAACGCTGGTGGCGTTTGCCAAAGCATATTCAGGGCTTGACAACGAAGAGATCCGGCGAGTAGACGCCTTTGTACGCGGGAACACGATGGATCGGCGCGGGCCGGTCCGGCTGGTGCGCCCGGAGTTGGTTTTCGAGATTTCATTTGAGTCGATCCGCGAGTCGCCCAGGCACAAGGCTGGCATCGCTGTGCGCTTCCCTCGCATCACGCGATGGCGCCATGACAAGACCGCGGGCGAGGCGGATAGTATCGAAGCGGTACGAGCGTTGCTGAAAACCTCTCAATTGCGAGATGCGAAGAGGATGGACTCTCGTGCGAGTTCTACTTCGCCAAACCCTGATGAGCGGTCATGATTCCTGACCCGGTGAAAATGCTCTTCTCTTCGCGCGGATGGTCCCCGTTCGCGTTCCAGGAACGTGCCTGGGAAGCGTACCTCGCGGGCAAGAGCGGATTGATCAATGCCCCGACCGGAGTTGGAAAAACGTGGGCTGCGTGGCTCGGGCCGGTGATCGAAGCGCTCGGAGAACCTTCGAGAGCACCCCCGCTTGGAAAGACGAGAGCGAGAGCGTCCTGTGAACCGCTTCGAGTGGTCTGGTTGACGCCGCTGCGTGCCTTGGCCAACGACACCGCTCTCTCGATTCTCGAGCCCGTTCAGGAGCTTGGGCTGCCGTGGACGGTCGAGGTAAGGACCGGAGACACGGCACAGTCCGTCAAGCGCAGGCAGAAAGAGCGATTGCCCACCGCGCTGGTCACAACCCCAGAGAGCCTGACGCTTCTGCTCAGTTATCCCGACGCGGCGGAGCAATTCGGGGCTCTTCGTTGCGTGGTTGTGGACGAGTGGCACGAGCTGATGGGTTCCAAACGCGGCGTCCAAACAGAGCTCGCCCTAGCTCGGCTGCGCACTCTTGCACCGTCCATGCGGACCTGGGGTGTATCGGCGACGCTGGGCAATCTCGGGCAGGCGCGAGACGTGCTTCTGGGAAGCCGCGCCGGGGCGTCAGAGTCGGTGATGGTGCGCGGCGAGATGCCAAAGGCGTTGGACATCCGCACGATCATTCCGCCGGACATCGAACGATTTCCTTGGGCTGGCCACCTGGGATTAAGATCTGTAGAGCAGGTGATCGAGGCGATCCTGGCCGCAAATTCGACCCTGCTGTTCACCAATACAAGGTCCCAGGCCGAGCTGTGGTTTGGGCGACTTTTGACGGAGGCCCTTGAGCTTGTCGGCGTCGTCGCTATCCATCACGGCTCGATGAGCCGGGCCTTGCGTGCAAATGTCGAGGCGTTGCTCGCCGCGGGAAAGCTCAAGTGCGTGGTGTGCACGTCAAGCCTGGACCTTGGCGTGGACTTCGCGCCGGTAGACCAGGTCATTCAGGTGGGAAGCCCCAAGGGGGTGGCTCGCCTGGTGCAGCGTGCGGGACGTTCAGGTCATCAGCCCGGGGCGCTCAGCCGCGTCCTTTGTGTTCCCACTCACGCTTTCGAACTCGTGGAATTCGCGGCGGTCCGTGACGCCGCCGCGCTCGGACAGATCGAATCTAGGCTTCCGCTGGAGCGATCTCTCGACGTGCTGGCTCAGCACGTGGTCACGATAGCCTGCGCCAGCCCGTTCGTTGAAGAGGATTTGTTCAGCGAAGTCAGATCGACCCACGCGTTCAGGAATGTGACCGATCTGGAGTGGTCGTGGGTGATGGACTTTGTTCGACGTGGCGGGCCAGCGCTAGGTGCCTACCCGCACTTTGCAAGAATTCGGGCCACCGAGGACGGGCGTTGGACGGTGGCCGATCTTCGCACGGCCCGTACCCATCGGATGTCGATCGGCACCATCACTTCCGAATCCGCCATGAGCGTTAAGTACCTCTCCGGACGAGTCATCGGGCATATTGAAGAAGAGTTTATTGCCAGGCTTCATGTCGGTGCGAAGTTCGTTCTCGCCGGGCGAGTGCTCGAGATCTTGCGCGTGCGCGACATGACCGTCTTCGTTGAGAGAGCACGCAACAAGTCCGCGATCGTGCCGCGATGGAACGGGGGGCGATTCAGCTTGTCCACGCAGCTCTCCGCGGCGGTACGCCAAAAACTCGAAGAGGCTCGACAAGGACGGTTCATCGGGCCGGAGATGCAAGCCGCAGAGTCTTTGCTGGAGCTTCAGCGAAACTGGTCCGTGATCCCATCGCCTGAGGAACTGCTCATCGAGGCGGTGCGCGTGGACAAAGTTTTCTGCGTGTTTCTTAACCCTTTCGAGGGAAGGCAGGTGCATGAGGGCATCGGCACGTTGCTGGCGTACCGCTTGTCGCGTCGATCTCCGATCACCGTCACGGCGACGGCGACCGACTACGGGATCGGGCTGCGGTCCGGAGATCCGATCGTCTTGAGCGAGGCCGATTGGAGGAATCTGCTGAGCCCGGAATCGTTGCTGGAGGACTTGGGTGCCTGCATGAACTCGTCGAACCTGGCGCGGCGTCAGTTTCGTGACATTGCTCGCATCGCGGGGCTGATTGTGCCGGGCTTCCCGGGATCGCCCAAGCCGACCCGGCAGGTGCAGGCCTCCAGTCAGATGTTCTTCGATGTGTTCGAACAGTTCGATCCAGAGAACCTGCTCTTGGAACAGGCTCGTCGCGAGGTGTTGGAGGGTCAGCTAGAGATCGTGCGGCTGCGAGCGGCGATCGAGCGGATGAGGCAGCAGCGCCTAATCTGCATGAGCCTGCCGCGACTTAGCCCATTGAGTTTTCCTATCTGGGCCGAGAATCTTCGCGCCAGCACGCTCTCCAGCGAGAAATGGGGAGACATGGTCCGGAAGATGGTTGTGAGGCTTGAAGAAGAGTCGAGTCGGGAGGACGAGACCAAGGCTTCGGTCAGGAGAAAGAATCGTGGAGGGGGTGGAGTTTCAATGGGGCGGTGAGACGCTCGTGGCGACGGCGGGCAGAGCGCTCTGGTGGCCAAGACGCAACACCCTGTGCGTGGCGGATCTTCATCTGGGTAAAGCGGCGGCATTTCGTAGCGCGGGAGTGCCCGTTCCCGAGGCCACCACCGACGCGGACCTCCGAAGCTTGAGCGAGATGGCGGATCGATTGCAACCAAGTCGGCTGGTGATCCTGGGAGATTTTCTGCACGCCCGATCCGGCCGCGTGCCCGCGACTATGAACGCCTTTCGAGAGTGGCGGGAGAGGCGCTCGAGCTTAGATGTGCTCCTCGTTCGAGGCAACCACGACCGCCATGCCGGAGACCCTCCGGCGGAATGGTCCGTTCGCGTTGAAAACGAGCCATTTGCGGACCAACACGACGGCCTGATTACCTTGGCGCACGACCCTCGCTCAACAGACGATCGGTCTGATGGCTTCGTCCTGTGCGGCCACATTCATCCTGCGGTATCGATGGTGGGGCTAACAAGACAGGTTCGTGCTCCGTGCTTCTGGTTTGGTAAACGCCTGGGCGTTCTGCCAGCGTTCGGTTCGTTCACTGGAACATGGGTGGTCGCTCCGACCCGCGGCGACCGGGTCTTTGCCATCGGTCACCACGAAGTTGTGGAAGTTGTCGGTACTGCAGGTCTAAGTGCGCGAGAATCACGAGGCCGCCGAATGAGACGAAGTGATTCGTGAGCAGTTAGCGTTAAGAGCAAGTGTCTAGCGGCGAGCTCTGCCAAACCAGTATACCAACGTGCCGTGTTGCCGTGGTGCCGTGGTCGTGTGGTGCTGTGGTGCTGTGGATGAGGCTTATTTCAGCTAACTTGAGCGGCCATTGCAAATGGGGCCGACTTAGTCAGCGTGATTGCAGCATTGAGCGCTCGTCAGATAGGTTCGCAAATGGTCCGCCGAAAGTTTATCCTAATGATATAGCGTTGCAAAGTTCATCATCGAGATAAACTGCTCGTTGACACAGGGTCTATAGTGCGCTCGTACGGATTAGAAGTCGCTTCGCAACTTGTAGGTGTCTACGCCTGAGAAGCGGCGCTCATATACGCCGTTCGTTTTCTCAGCCTTAACCCTGTGTAAAGAGTAGTAAATTTCAACGCCGATACGCGGTGCAAAATAGGGGGGAAGTGGTTGACCAAACGACAATTGCCGAAAGTTAATATCGGCGCGTCGTTGGAAAAGCCATTTAGTGGCGCTGGCCGCGTCTAACCTTGCCGTTAGCCCTCGCCCCAAGCCTTCACTAGAGAACGTAACGGCGACGTTACCTCGCCTTCGTATCGCTCTCCGTGCCGTCGGCCATGTGGCCAGAGTCCGACTCCGCACCAGTTTCATCGACGCTCTCGCGTGAAGTTCGCGACGACTTCGGCCGGGAGGCCTCGGACTTGGTGCCGCTAGAAACGTGGGTCTTCTTGCGATCCTCCGATTTGTCAGCGCCAGTTCGACCGGGCGCTTCAGTTTTAGAATTAAGCGGTTTGGGCGAATTCTGCCGCGTCCCGGACTTCGCAGAAATCGTGCTGCTTGACGAGCCGGTGCTGCTCCTGCCCGAGGTGCCGCTTGGCCTGTTGGTTTTGCCTTTACCAGCCGTTTTACCTTGAGCGGTCGAATTCTTCTGGGAATTGCTTCCAGAGGCCATGTTGAGCTCCTTAAAAGAGATTTCCGTACAACGTCAGTGCGCTGACGTAAAGACGTACTGGCGACCCCGGGCAGTTCGGCCATGCTGGACACGTGAAATTGTGTTCATCAACCCTGTCATTTTCTCGAGAGAGCGTGCACGCTCTTCGAGGCGTCGGAGAGGCGTGACGGCGACGAAGCCGTGGCACGTCGCGTGCACGAGCTGGTGCGTCAACATCCACGCCGCAGCTACCGCCTGATCTGCGGCATGCTTCGGCTCGACGGCTGGCGGGTGAACTTCAAACGAGTCCACCGGCTGTGGAAGCACGAAGGCTTCAAAGTGCCCAGAAAGAAGCATATAAAGCGACGCTTGGGCCACTCGGCCAACGGCATCATGCGTCGGCGTGCCGAGCATATCAGGAGCGACAACGGCGGGAAGTTCATCGCCAAAGCGATCACGCGGCTGGCAGAGATCGCAAGGATGCAGATGCTGTACATCGCGCCGGGCTGCCTCATCTTCACGATGAGTCGAACGGCTACGCCGAGAGCTTCCATTCGAGGCTGCGTGAGGAGCTGCTCAACGCCGAGGTGTTCGCCGACGTGCGCCAGGCCAAGGCGCTGGCGGCAACGTGGCGCAACGAGTACAACCACCGACGTCCGCACTCGTCGCTGGGCTCCGTTCCCTCGGCGGTCTACGCGGCCCGGCTCGTCATCGCGTCGCCGCCGCTGGCCAGCCCTCCAGCCCGGCCAGCGGCGTACCTCATCACCTCTATGCTCAACCATTGACTCTCATGAAGTGTGGTACGAGAAATGAGGGCAGACCAACGGCAGCGCTGGCAATAAGAGTCTCAGCGCTGGCAATGAAGGTTCCGAGCGAAGGTGGTATACGCCGCACGAGCGTAATGAGGGGCGGGCGACCGCGGCGTGATCCTCGAGCGTGCTAGCGCTCGCCGCGCTCCGCCTTCTCGATGCGAGCCTTGGTCTCGCGCATGCCGCCGATCGTCCGCTCGTCGCCGGGGAGATTCGCCTCGTACCACGCCAGAGCACCGGCGATGTCGGTCTTGGCCTGCGCGAAGAGCGCGGCAGCGGTGCTCGCTTCACCAGCCTCCCGCGATGCGACCGCCTGATCGTGCCGTATCCTCGCTCGGTAGGCGTACAGGATGGCCAGACTCCGCTCGTCGCGCGGAGTCTGCGACTCGCCCCAGTCGATACTCCTCTTGAGGTCGGCCTCGGCCCTCACGAGGTCGCCGCGGGCCAGCCGGATGCCCGCTCGCGAGGCGTAGCAGATGGACAAACCCCGCTCGTTGCGCGGAGTCTGCGACTTGCCCCAGTCAATGCTCCTCTTGAGGTCGTCCTCGGCCCTCGCGAGGTCGCCGCGGGCCAGCCGGATGCTCGCTCGCGAGGCGTACCAGATGGACAGACTCCGCTCGTCGCGCGGCGTCTGCGACTCGCCCCAGTCGATACTCCTCTTGAGGTCGTCCTCGGCCCTCACGAGGTCGCCGCGGGCCAGCCGGATGCTCGCTCGCGAGGCGTAGTCGATGGCCAGATTCCGCTCGTAACGCGGAGTCTGCGACTCGCCCCAGTCGATGCTCCTCTTGAGGTCGGCCTCGGCCCCCACGAGGTCGCCGCGGTTCTGCCGCATGCGCGCTCGCGAGGCGAGGAAGACCATCAAGATCTTTGTGCTGTCGGCACCTTGGCCATCGGCCCAGCGCACCGCCTTGTTGATGGCAGATTCCGCAGAAGCCAGGTCGCCGATGATGAGGTAGTGGCGGGCATTCTTGAGATGGCAGTCCGCCGCCCCGTGGTGCGTGACGGCCACCGTCGAGTCTTGGAGCGCGTGGTCGGCGGCGGCGGCAACGTGCACGGCGGCGGCGGTGCGCTTGGGCCGCACCTCGTCGTGATCATCGCCCTCGTGCAGTTTGCTGATGGCCCGGAACCACCCGGCGAGCACGCGGGACGTTCCATCCGTGTCGGCCTTGGCCAAGCGTGC
>Ga0163147_10004834_pt1 | contig 16827 bp, 13 predicted proteins | sample OliLakLV19MP6G1_FD_148597 | JGI IMG/M metagenome (GOLD analysis project Ga0163147, IMG submission 148597) | Freshwater microbial mat bacterial communities from Lake Vanda, McMurdo Dry Valleys, Antarctica- Oligotrophic Lake LV.19.MP6.G1 | ecosystem: Environmental > Aquatic > Freshwater > Lake >...
TGGATTAAGAAAACTTATCCTTACAAAAGCAAAATCGCTACTCCTTTGGGGGTGGCGATTTTTGTTTTATAGAGATTTCAATGGTCATGTAACATTTTCTGTGTTTTTGATTTTTTTTTCGGGGGGGGGGTACATTCACATACACTTTAATCTCCACCACTATGAAAGCAAAAAACAAAAAAAATTGGCCAATAGCCGGTACGTTTTTATTTATCTTTAATAGGATTTGCCTTTCTTCTATCTTGTGAAAGTGGGAGCGATTTAATGACTGAAAAATCAACTTTTGTTGTGGATAGTATTGCCGGAATGGTTAAGCTGGGCAAAAAGTTAGAAAATCCATACTCGGTAGAAAATATGCAAAAAGCTTGGTCAAATCTAAAAACATCAAACACTAGCGGGCGCATTAGTGGAAATGAAATAGAGATTACCACATCGCACATTCGGAATCCTTGAGTCAATCCCTTAAATTAGGCCAAGTTCAACTTGCCGGTGAGTTTTTCTATACAACCTTAGCATTTCCACTGCAAAATGGAACCCTACAAAATCAGGGCTTTCCGGAATACAAACTGTCTTTCGATTACAATCCGGGAAACATGGATCACATCATGTTGTCCTGGGTAAAAAGAATAGCCGGCTTCAGTTTGCACAAAATAATGGCGGGCTTCACGCTACGCGATTTTCAGAGCGCAACAGTAATCGGGCCGACACAGCTAACTCCTCAGCCGGAAGAAGTTTTGGAAATTTGGACAGGGAAGAACTTCTCGTCAATCAACCTGATGGTAGACCCTACGCTGCTGATTGGCCGAACCCGCACGGGCGATCAGATTGTTGTTGGTAGTGTTCCAGTAACAACGCTGTATGATCAACTGGAAGCCAGTTACATTGTTGCCTCGTTCGCCTTCACCAAAACTTTTAAGCGTGTTCCACTGCAACTTGTTTTGGAACCGGAACTGCTCAATTCATTTCAGGAAAATATCGATGCAAATGGCCAACGTTATATTACCAAAACAGAGCGCCATCTGCTTGGATTAAAGGTCACCTCTGCCTTTGAAAAAAAAACGATCCACTTTCTTATTTATCCCAAGTATTCGGCCTTTCGCTTTTCATCGGAACTTGACCCATTACGCAGTGTGCAGCACATGGCATCGCTTGAATTTAATGTTGGATGGTCTATTACTAAACAGCTTTCTGTAAAGACAAACTGGCGGCATGTGATATTCAGCGGCACATCGTATTCGCGTTTTACTAATGGGGGTTTGCAAATTCGCTATGCGCAAAAAAAAATCGGGGCATGGCTGGAAGCTGACAATATCTTAAATAATGCGGTATTTATTCGTCAAACGATTTCCCCTAATGTGTTTGTAAACAACAACGAAGCGGTTTTCGGTCGATATGTGAAAGTTGGGGTTGATATAAAATTCCGTTAGTATCGGCATATTGCTAAAAAATAGTTGGTGGGCATTGATCATTGATTCTGAAACCAATTAGTTGAAAATAGATTTTTAAGAGTTTAGGGATAAGCAGTGAGTATCTTAGTTATTTTCCTTATAATTCACGAGAATATTCCAACAACGTTTATTCCTTTTATCGCAGCTCACGCCATCACCTTCAAGGCAGTTTAGGTACGTTATTCAGATATCAAACTACTTCAAATCCTGAAGTTCTCGGCCTCTTTACTACTTATCCATATCCCAACTTCTTAAACTTTCCTGCTCGTTCGTCTTCGTTTGGTGGCCTAGCTTACATAAGTTATGACTATACGTTAAAAAGTGGTTTTTTAATTGGTGCTAAGGCCTGGCTTCAATATGACTCTAATGACGATGCATTGAACATATTTTCGCTGGTGATTGGAAAAAGGTTTTAAGATTCAGCTATTTCTAACTCCGTTTTACTATCCGCGAGGGCGGCTGCACCGTAGGATCAGGTCAGGTTACTGAAATCCTTGACTAATAAGTTTAATACCTCCCAGACTTTAGTCAAAACGAGGTAAATATCTGATAATCAATAGAAAGCGTTTCTAATATTTTTCTTGGAAACGCTTTTGTTTTCTTTGGCTCTTATTCTACCTTTGCAGTCCTTTTAAATTGAGGGTTGTACGGGCAGTTTGGAAGGGAGCGAACAGTAAACGGGCGTAGCTCAATTGGTAGAGTAGCGGTCTCCAAAACCGTTGGCTGGGAGTTCGAGTCTCTCCGCCCGTGCAAAGAATTATAAAAATGGATGGAAAACGTTAAGAACTATATTTTAGACTCCATTGATGAAATCCGCAATAAGGTTTTGTGGCCAAAATTCAATGAATTGCAAAGCAGTGCTATTCTGGTGCTGGTTGCCTCTTTGATATTTGCCATTTTGATTGGGTTTGTTGATTTAGGTTTTAAGAATGCTTTGGCTTGGTTTTATAAAGAATTATAAAAGAAATTCTGATGGGTGAGCTAAAGTGGTATGTTTTACGCGTAATCAGCGGTCAGGAAAAGAAAGTAAAATCTTACCTGGAATCTGAGATCGAAAGGTCTAAACTAGTCGAGTTTATTCCGCAGATCATGATCCCATCGGAGAAGGTATATGAAATGAGAAATGGAAAAAAACGGGTGCGAGAGAGAAATTTCTTTCCCGGTTATGTTCTTGTTTCGGCCGATCTTTCAAACGGAGAAGCTTATCACACGGTAAATAATATACCAGGCGTTATAGGATTTCTTGGCACTAATGGGTCAAGTGCAACTTCTAAAGAGCCGGTTGCTTTAAGGCAAACTGAAGTAAATCGCATTCTGGGTAAAGTAGATGAGATCGATCAGTTTGAAGAGAAATTAGAGACTCCTTTTATTAAAGGCGAATCTGTGAAAGTAATGGATGGTCCATTTAGCGGATTTACAGGTGCAGTCGAGGAGATTTTTGAAGATAAAAAGAAGCTCAATGTCATGGTTAAAATTTTCGGAAGGAATACACCTGTTGAGTTGAGTTATATGCAGGTTGAAAAGGTAGACTAGTAATACGATGGCTAAGTTAGTAACAGGTTATTTGAAATTGCAGGTAAAGGGAGGCGCGGCAAATCCGGCACCCCCTATTGGTCCTGCTTTGGGTTCAAAAGGTTTGAACATTATGGATTTTTGCAAGCAGTTTAATGCAAGAACTCAGGAGAAGCAAGGGCAAGTGTTGCCGGTGCTTATAACTATTTATAATGATAAGTCTTTCGACTTTGTAATAAAGACACCTCCAGCTGCCATATTAATTATGGAAGCAATCAAAATTCAAAAAGGATCGAAGGAGCCTAACCGTGTTAAAACTGGTTCTATTTCCTGGGATCAGATTAAGAAAATCGCAGAAATAAAAATGCCTGATTTGAATGCGTTTAAAGTTGAGTCAGCTATGAAAATGGTGGCTGGTACTGCACGCAGCATGGGCGTTACAGTAAGTGGAAATGCCCCTTGGGATAAATAATAAGGACAATGGCAAAGTTGACAAAAAATAGAAAGGCTGTTTTAGCCAAGTATGATGCAGAGAAAATTTACACTCTGGCTGAAGCATCTCAAGTATTGAAAGATATCACGTTTGCAAAATTTGATTCTTCAGTGGATGTGGATATTCGTTTGGGTATTGACCCTAAGAAATCTGATCAAATGGTGCGTGGCGTTGTTAGCCTTCCGCATGGTTTGGGTAAAGTTGTTCGTGTTTTAGTTCTTTGCTCGCCTGATAAGCAGCAAGAAGCAAAGGATGCTGGTGCAGAACATGTGGGATTGGATGACTATATAAAGAAGATTGAGGCAGGTTGGACAGATATTGACGTAATCATTACTATGCCAACAGTAATGGCTAAAGTAGGTAAGTTAGGTAAAGTACTTGGGCCACGTGGTCTTATGCCAAATCCTAAGTCAGGAACAGTAACACTCGATGTAGCGAAAGCTGTTAAAGAAGTGAAGGCTGGTAAAGTAGATTTTAAAATAGACAAACAAGGTATCATACACGCCAGCGTGGGTAAGGTTTCCTTCAGCGCAGAGAAAATAAGAGACAATGCTGCTGAACTTATTAACACGGTGACTAAACTTAAGCCCGCTTCATCAAAAGGTACATACTTACAGAGTATTAGTCTTTCAAGTACAATGAGCCCAGGCATTAAGGTTGATACAGGTTCAATAGCAGGTTAATTTATTTACAATCATGACCAGGGAAGAAAAAGCGCAAAAAATAGATGAGTTGGCTGAGAAGTTTTCTCAGAACGCCCATTTTTATATTACAGATGCTTCCGGCTTAACGGTAGCTCAGATCAATGCATTCCGCAGAATTTGTTTCCAATCAGGTATTGAGTATGGGGTTTATAAAAACACTCTCATACGCAAAGCCTTAGAAAAACAAGAAGGAAATTTTGAGGAAATGTTCCAAGTGTTACACGGTTTCTCAGGTGTTATCTTCTCGAAAGAGGCTGGGAACACACCTGCAAAAGCCATTAAGGAATACCAACTAAAATTAGAAGGTAAGCCTGCATTAAAAGCCGCCTCCATCGATGCTTCCATATTTATTGGGGCGGAACATTTGAACACGCTTAGTGAGATGAAGTCAAAGAACGAACTCATTGGCGATATTATTTTCTTGTTGCAATCTCCTGCCAAAAATGTATTGTCTGGCCTATTAAGTGGCAAGAACAAACTAGCTGGCTTGGTGAAAACACTGGAAGAAAGAAAACAGTAATAAAAAAGAAAAATTTAAACACTTAACAAATCATGGCTGACGTAAAAACTCTTGGCGATCAACTGGTAGAACTTACCGTAAAAGAAGTAAATGAATTAGCTTCTTATTTAAAAGAAACTCATGGCATCGAGCCTGCTGCCGCAGCTGTTGCTGCTGGCCCTGCTGCCGGTGCTGCTGCTGGTGCTGCCGTTGCTGAAAAGACCAACTTCGATGTAGTATTGAAGGCTGCTGGTCCTAATAAACTTCAGGTTGTAAAACTTGTGAAGGAATTGACTGGCCTTGGCTTGAAAGAAGCTAAGGATGTAGTTGATGGAGCTCCTAAAACGATCAAAGAAGGCTTACCTAAAGACGAAGCTGAAAGTCTCAAGAAGCAACTTGTTGAGGCTGGTGCCGAAATCGAGTTGAAATAATAACTTGAGAGACGCGGATACCGTCTGAAGAGGAGAAATGTAACCTCACCGATAGCTGTCCCGATAGCTATCGGGAGGGCTTTTCCTATTTATGCCAGCAATGGCAGTATCCACAGTAATTTTTAGTCTAGTCCAGGAAATTTAAACCTAAAGTACCTTGGCAAAGAAGACAGCAACTAATAGAATTGACTTCTCAACAATTGAGAAGGTTTTGGAATATCCTGACTTTTTGGATATCCAACTACAATCGTTCAAAGATTTCTTGCAGATAGAAACACCTGCAGAGAAACGACAAAATGAAGGACTCTTCAAAGTATTTGCAGAGAACTTCCCTATCTCCGACTCACGCGAAAACTTCGTGCTTGAGTTTGTTGATTATACAATCGATCCGCCTAAGTATAATGTGGATGAGTGTATTGATCGCGGACTCACGTTCTCTGTGCCGTTAAAGGCCAAGTTACGTTTAACGTGTAATGATGAGGACAACGAAGATTTCCAAACTATCGAGCAGGAAGTATTCCTAGGTAACATTCCTTACATGACCGGGAAAGGGTCATTCGTAATCAATGGAGCTGAGCGCGTAATTGTTTCGCAATTGCACCGCTCTCCGGGTGTGTTTTTCGCCATGAGTAAACACACGAATGGAACAAAGCTTTATTCTGCGCGGATTATTCCTTTCAAAGGATCGTGGATTGAATTTGCTACTGATGTAAACGCAGTAATGTACGCGTACATCGATCGTAAGAAGAAATTCCCGGTAACCACATTGCTTCGCGCTATTGGTTATGGTACAGATAAAGATATCCTAGATCTTTTCGGATTGTCGGAAGAGATTGAAGCTAATAAGAACACGTTGAAGAAAACGGTTGATCGTAAATTAGCGGCTCGGGTTTTGAAAACGTGGACTGAAGACTTCGTGGATGAAGATACTGGCGAAGTAGTTTCCATCGATCGAAATGAAGTGTTATTAGAACGTGATCATGTGATTACTGCCGAAGATGTAGACACTATCATTGAGTCTGGTGTGAAATCAATTATTCTGCATCGTGAAGATGTGAACGTGGCTGATTACCACATCATATTCAACACACTTGCTAAAGATAATTCAAACTCAGAAAAAGAAGCGGTAGAACAAATCTATCGTCAACTTAGAAATACAGAAGCTCCTGACGAACAAACAGCGCGTGATATTATTCAAAGCTTGTTCTTCAGCGAGAAGCGTTATGACTTAGGTGAAGTTGGTCGTTACAGAATCAACAAGAAATTAGGTCTTGATCTTAGCTTTGATCAGCGCGTATTAACAACAGAGGATATCATTCTTATTGTTAAGTACCTAATTGGCTTGATCAATTCAAAGGCTGTTGTCGATGATATAGATCACTTGAGCAACAGACGTGTAAGAACTGTTGGTGAACAATTGTATTCTCAGTTTGGTGTTGGTCTTGCTCGTATGGCAAGAACAATCAAAGAAAGAATGAACGTTCGCGATAATGAAGACTTCAAGCCGGTTGATTTGATCAATGCGCGTACGTTGTCTTCAGTAATCAATTCGTTCTTTGGAACGAATCAGCTTTCTCAATTTATGGATCAGACTAACCCATTGGCAGAGATCACGCATAAGCGTAGGATGTCTGCCCTTGGTCCCGGTGGTCTTTCACGTGAGCGTGCAGGTTTTGAAGTACGTGACGTGCATTATACCCACTACGGTCGTTTGTGTACCATTGAAACCCCGGAAGGTCCGAACATCGGTTTGATTTCGTCTCTCTGCGTTCACGCCAAAGTGAACAAGATGGGCTTTATCGAAACACCTTACCGTAAAGTTGAGAATGGAAAAGTAAAAGGAAAGGATGTGATATTCCTGACTGCTGAAGAAGAAGACACACACAACATTGCTCAGGCGAATATTAAGATTAAATCTAACGGAGATTTAGAGGAAGACAAAGTGAAGGCACGTTTTGAAGGTGACTTCCCGGTAGTTGAGCCAAGTGAAATCACGTATATGGACGTTGCTCCTAATCAGATTGTATCGATTGCTGCATCTATGATTCCATTTTTGGAGCATGATGATGCCAACCGTGCTTTGATGGGATCGAACATGCAACGCCAGGCTGTTCCATTGATGCGACCAGAAGCACCTATAGTAGGTACTGGTCTTGAAGGAAGAATAGCCTTGGATTCACGTACATTAATCTTATCCGAAGCAAACGGTACAGTTGAATTCGTAGATGCGAATAAGATTGTAGTTCGTTACGAAGTATCCGAAGAGCAGGAGTTGGTTCGCTTTGATAACGAAGTGAAATCTTATAGCCTGATTAAGTTTAGAAGAACCAATCAGGATACTTGCATCAACCTTACACCATTGGTGAAGAAAGGTGATAAAGTATCTAAAGGGCAACCGCTGTGTCAGGGTTACGGAACTGCTAACGGTGAGTTAGCACTAGGCCGCAACTTGTTAGTAGCCTACATGCCTTGGCAGGGATACAACTTCGAGGATGCGATTGTAATTTCTGAACGCGTTGTGCGCGAGGATATTTATACATCGATCCACGTTGAGGAATTTGAATTAGAAGTGCGTGATACAAAACGTGGTGAAGAAGAGTTAACCTCTGAAATCCCTAACGTAAGTGAAGAAGCTGTTAAGCATCTTGACGAAAACGGTATCATTCGCATTGGTGCAGAAGTAAAAGAAGGTGACATCCTTATCGGTAAAATCACACCAAAAGGTGAAACAGATCCAACTCCGGAAGAAAAACTTCTTAGAGCAATCTTCGGTGATAAAGCCGGTGATGTGAAAGATGCTTCTATGAAGGCACCTCCATCGTTGAAAGGTGTGGTAATAGAAACCAAGTTGTTCTCAAGACCAAAACGCGACAAAGACGTTCGTACTAAGTCTAAGAAAGAATTGGATACATTGAAGAATCGTTATAGCAAACAACTTACTGAGTTGCGTGCTGATATGGTTAAGAAACTTACTACTTTACTTACTGGCAAAACCAGCCAGGGTGTAACACACAAGTTTGGTGATGAGTTAATCAGCAAAGGAGTTAAATTTTCTGGTAAGGTGATTGAAAACAATCTCTTCCCTGACAAGAACATCTATCGCGATGAAAGCAATTATAATGTACCTGAAGAGGTTAACTTGATTGCTGACATCAGCTTAGACAGTTGGACTACCGATGATCATACGAATGACTTAGTGTCTGAAGTAGTTAAGAATTATCTGAATAAGAGAAATTCAATTTCTGGTGACTTCAAGCGCGAGCGTTTCACATTAGAAGTAGGAGATGAACTACCTGCAGGTATCGTACAATTAGCTAAGGTTTACATAGCTAAGAAACGCAAGTTGAAAGTAGGAGATAAGATGGCGGGACGTCACGGAAACAAAGGTGTTGTTGCACGTATTGTTCGTGAAGAAGATATGCCATTCCTTGAAGATGGAACCCCGGTTGATATCTGCTTGAATCCACTTGGTGTGCCTTCTCGTATGAACCTTGGCCAGATTTATGAAACTGTATTGGCTTGGGCTGGCACGAAGTTGGGAAGAAAGTATGCAACACCAATTTTTGACGGAGCATCGCTTGATCAGGTTTCTGCTGAATTGAAAGAAGCGAACCTTCCTGAATTCGGACGTACTTATCTATACGATGGCTTAACAGGTCAAATGTTTGATCAACCAGTTACAGTAGGTATAGCCTACATGTTGAAACTTGGTCACTTGGTAGACGATAAAATGCATGCTCGTTCTATCGGACCTTATTCACTTATTACACAACAGCCATTGGGTGGTAAAGCTCAATTCGGTGGTCAGCGTTTTGGTGAGATGGAGGTTTGGGCGATTGAAGCATTCGGTGCATCACATATTCTACAGGAAATCCTTACAATTAAATCCGATGACGTGATTGGTAGAGCGAAAGCTTACGAAGCAATTGTTAAAGGTGAAAATATGAGGAAGCCGAACATACCAGAATCGTTTAATGTACTTGTGCATGAACTCAGAGGTTTGGCATTAGAGATAACGATGGATTAAAATAGTCCTGAGTCTTTAGTCTTGAGCAATGAGACTAAAGACTCAGGCAAAATTTTGGAACTAAGGACTCAATACTAAAGACTAACTACTACTAAAATGTCTTTCAGAAAAAATAAAAAGATCAACAACGATTTCTCTAAAATCACTATCAGTCTTGCTTCTCCGGAATCAATTTTGGAAAGCTCACATGGTGAAGTAACGCAACCTGAAACAATCAACTACCGCACGTATAAGCCGGAGATGGGTGGATTGTTCTGCGAACGAATTTTTGGACCGGTTAAAGACTGGGAATGTCATTGCGGAAAATATAAGCGTATTCGCTATAAGGGAATTATCTGCGACCGTTGCGGTGTGGAGGTTACAGAAAAGAAAGTAAGACGCGAGCGCATGGGTCACATCGAATTGGTTGTGCCTGTTGCTCACATCTGGTATTTCCGTTCGTTACCAAACAAGATTGGTTACTTACTTGGTCTACCAACCAAGAAGTTAGATCAGATTATTTACTACGAAAGATTTGTAGTAATTCAACCAGGTATTAAAGAAGAAGATGGTATTAACCGTCTCGACTTCTTAACAGAAGAAGAATACTTAGACATTGTTGATAAGTTGCCACGCGAGAATCAATTACTGGATGATAACGATCCTAAGAAATTCATCGCGAAGATGGGAGCCGATTCATTGGAAATGCTTTTATCTCGCGTTAAGCTTGATGAACTTTCTTATGAGTTGCGTCATCAGGCTGCAACAGATACTTCACAACAGCGCAAGGCAGAAGCGTTGAAGCGTTTGAAAGTAGTTGAAGCTTTCCGCGAAGCAAATACGCGTGTTGAAAACCGACCACAATGGATGACCATTAAAATGGTTCCGGTAATCCCGCCAGAATTGCGTCCACTTGTTCCGTTGGATGGTGGTCGTTTTGCTACATCAGATTTGAATGATCTTTACAGACGTGTTATTATTCGTAACAACCGTCTTAAGAGATTGATAGATATTAAAGCTCCTGAAGTTATTCTTCGTAACGAGAAGCGGATGCTTCAGGAAGCTGTTGACTCATTGTTCGACAACTCACGTAAAGTAAATGCAGTGCGTTCCGATGGTAACCGTGCATTGAAATCATTGAGTGATATGCTTAAAGGTAAGCAAGGGCGTTTCCGTCAAAACTTACTGGGTAAGCGTGTTGACTACTCTGGTCGTTCAGTAATTGTAGTAGGGCCAGAATTGAAATTACATGAGTGCGGTCTTCCAAAAGATATGGCTGCTGAATTATTCAAGCCATTCATTATTCGCAAGCTCATAGAAAGAGGAATTGTGAAGACGGTGAAGTCTGCAAAGAAAATTGTTGATCGCAAAGATCCTGTTGTGTGGGATATTTTAGAAAACGTATTGAAAGGACATCCAGTTCTTTTAAACCGTGCTCCAACCCTGCACAGATTAGGTATTCAAGCTTTCCAACCAAAGTTGATTGAAGGAAAAGCGATTCAATTGCACCCGTTAGTTTGTACTGCGTTCAACGCTGACTTTGACGGTGACCAGATGGCGGTTCACGTGCCACTTGGGCAGGAAGCAATATTGGAAGCTTCTGTGTTGATGCTTTCTTCTCATAACATTCTTAACCCTGCTAACGGAGCTCCTATTACTGTTCCTTCTCAGGACATGGTGTTGGGACTTTATTATCTTACGAAAGGAAGAAAAGGAGAACTAGGTGAAGGCAAGAGATTCTATTCTGCAGATGAAGTAGTAATTGCATACAATGAGGGCAAGCTATCGAAGCATGCTATTATAAAAGTGCGTGCAATAGTTCGCGATAAGAAAAACGAACAGCTTGAAAGGAAAATGATTGAGACTGTAACAGGTCGTGTTATTTTCAATCAGTTTATGCCCGTTGAAGTTGGGTATGTAGACGAACTTTTAACTAAGAAGAAGCTGCAAACTATCATCGCTGATGTTTATAAGTTAGCAGGACAAGCTAAAACAGCCAAGTTCCTTGATGATATTAAAGAACTTGGATTCCAGATGGCCTATAAGGGTGGGTTGTCAATGGGATTAGGCGATGTTAAAGTACCTGACGAAAAGAAAAAGTTAGTGGAAGAAGCTCAGAAGGAAGTTGATTCAGTATGGAACAACTACATGATGGGTCTTATTACTGATAACGAACGTTACAACCAGGTAATTGATATCTGGACGCGCACAAATACCATGCTTACCAACACGCTGATGAAGCAGTTGGAAGAAGATCAGCAAGGATTTAACTCCATCTATATGATGATGCACTCCGGTGCTCGGGGTTCTAGAGAACAAATTCGTCAGTTGGGCGGTATGCGCGGTTTGATGGCGAAGCCTCAGAAGAACTTGGCAGGATCTGTAGGTGCTATAATTGAGAACCCAATCCTTTCAAACTTTAAAGAAGGACTTGATGTGTTGGAATATTTTATTTCCACACACGGTGCTCGTAAAGGTCTTGCCGATACAGCGTTGAAAACAGCTGATGCCGGATACTTAACTCGCAGGCTTGTAGATGTTGCCCAAGATCTTGTTGTTACTGAAGAGGACTGCGGTACACTTCGCGGCTTGAAGGTTACAGCGCTAAAAGATAATGAGGATATTGTTGAGCCATTGTCGGAACGTATTCTAGGTCGTGTAACGGTGCATGACATCTATGATCCTATTACCGAAGAATTGATTTGCCCAGCTAATGAGGAAATCAATGATGAGGTAGCAAAACGCATTGAGGAAACCAGCATAGAAGAAGTTGAGATTCGCTCGGTGTTAACCTGCGAAACTAAAGTGGGTGGATGTGCTAAATGTTACGGTAGAAATTTGGCAACGGGTAAAATGGTTCAGGCAGGTGAGGCAGTAGGTGTTATCGCTGCTCAGTCTATTGGTGAACCAGGCACTCAGTTAACACTTCGTACTTTCCACGTAGGTGGTACAGCATCGAACATTGCAACTGAAGCTAACATTAAAGCTAAGTTCACCGGTACAATTGAATTTGAAGCGATAAGAACGGTTGATACAACAGATCGTGATAACAACAAAGTGAAAGTTGTTATGGGTCGTACAGGTGAAATCAGAATTTTAGATGCTGAGAAACGTGTGATGATTACTAACAACGTTCCTTACGGAACATTCCTTAAAGTTAAGGATGGGCAGAAAGTGGAGAAAGGCGAGGAGTTGTGTTTCTGGGATCCATACAATGCGGTTATCTTATCAGAGTATGACGGAGAAATCGAGTTCGAAGCGATCATCGAGGGCATTACTTTTAAAGAGGAATCTGATGAGCAAACTGGTCACCGCGAAAAGGTAATTACAGATACCCGCGATAAGACCAAGAACCCGTCCATCATTGTAAAAGGTAAGAATGAGACTAAGGGATATAACATTCCTGTGGGTGCTCACTTAGCGGTAGATCAGGGCGAGAAGATTAAAGCTGGCCAAGTGTTAGCAAAAATTCCGCGCACCATGGGTAAGTCTCGCGATATTACAGGAGGTCTTCCACGTGTAACGGAATTGTTTGAAGCACGCAATCCTTCGAACCCAGCTGTTGTAAGTGAGATTGATGGTGTTGTAACCTACGGTGGTATTAAGCGTGGTAACCGCGAAATCTTCATCGAGTCTAAGGATGGTGTTCAGAAGCGTTATCTGGTGCCATTGTCTAAACACATTTTGGTTCAGGATAATGACTTTGTAAAAGCAGGTCAACCTTTATCAGATGGCGCTATTACTCCATCCGATATTCTATCGATAAAAGGACCAACGGCAGTTCAAGAATACTTGGTAAATGAAATTCAGGAAGTATATCGTTTACAAGGTGTGAAGATTAATGATAAGCACATTGAGTGTATCGTAAGTCAGATGATGCAGAAAGTGGAGATTATTGATTCAGGTGATACTACTTTCCTTCCTGGCGAATACGTTGACAAGTTTGAGTTCCGTGAGGAAAACGACCGCGTATTAGATAAGAAGATTGTAATGGAGCCTGGTGATTCTCAACGATTCAAAGTAGGTCAGATAGTTAGTCCACGTGAATTGAGAGATGAGAATTCTTCATTGAAGAGAAAAGACCAAAAGATTGCTGAAGTACGCGATGCCCTATCTGCGGTATCACGTCCAACTCTTCAAGGTATTACTCAGGCATCGTTGAAAACAGAAAGCTGGTTGTCGGCTGCTTCCTTCCAGGAAACAACTAAAGTGTTGAGCGAAGCTGCAATACGCGGTAAGGCTGATCATTTGGTGGGCTTGAAGGAGAATGTTATTGTAGGACATTTGATTCCTGCTGGTACCGGCCAGAGAAGACTAAACGACATGATTGTAAATTCTGAAGAAGAATATCAGAAGTTAGTTGATGCGCCTGAGCGGAAGTCGAAAGAGAGAGAACTAGCTGGTTAATTTGAAGATTTGAAAATGAAATAATTTGAAAATGAGGCTGTCTTATAGTAAGAGACAGCCTCATTCGTTTATAGATATGTAACTCGAATTAATAGCCGTCTTAATTTTCAAATCCTCAAATTGAATAATTATCAAATTAAAAGCTATGGCAGAAACTAAAAACACACCGCCCCAAAATCAAATCAACATCGAGCTTTCTGAGGAGATTGCCGAGGGTATCTATTCCAATTTGGCAATGATTGCCCACTCGAACAGTGAGTTTGTGGTGGACTTTATAAGGCTTATGCCAGGGGTGCCAAAAGCGCGAGTAAAGGCTCGGGTAATTATTACTCCGGAGCATGCTAAAAGGCTGCTGGCTGCGCTAAAAGACAATATTAGTAAATACGAGGCCACCTTTGGGCCTATTAAACAAACCAATGAAGCACCTCAATTTCCGATGAATTTTGGGGGCACAATCGGTGAAGCTTAGGTTAAAGTAGGGTCAGTGGCTCTTTGTTGTTGCGGATCGCCTGACCCGCAACCCAGTTTTTGTTGGTAACAAATTCTAATTCGGTTAATGTTGGTAAAAAAATTGTTGTTGCAGGTCGCCCTTTGTTGTTGCTGGTCGCCTGACCCGCAACCTTTTTTGGTGCCCCCGAAGGCCGCGTGGTAAAAAATGGCAGCACGCTGGAACATCAGTATGCGATTGCCGATCATCAGGGGAATACTCGAACTAGTATTTACATCTGCTGCTGCAACCCCACAGGTGGTAACAGCTAATATGGAAGCAACTACCAACAGTAGCTTTAACAATTACCCAACGGGTGCTAAACGCAGCCTCGCTAATTCTAATTTCCTTAAGTTGTTGTTGGTAATAAATTCTAATTTCAGTTAATGTTGATCGCCTTCGTTGGTCAAAAAATTCGTTGTTGCGGGTCGCCTGACCCGCAACCCAATCAAAGCTATAACATTTAACATTGCAGTTTAGTCATGGAATAGCGAGCTGTGCCTATCTTTATCCTGCCCCGCCTTATGCGGGGATGATGTAACCATGTCGTTTACGCCCGGCAATATTATTCAATATAGCGAGAACTATCCTTTTCTCCCGATAGCTATCAGGATGCAAACCGCCAATAGCTGGACGCGCGAGAACACCACCGGCAACAACTTTTTAGGAAACGGGGGCACGGAACTCAATACCACCAGTAATCTTTATGATTTAGCGTATAGAAACTACGACCCTATACTTGGGCGCATGAATCAAATTGACCCGATGGCCACCAAGTATGCGAGTTTAACTCCATACAATTTTAGTTTCAACGATCCGGTAACGTTTACAGACCCCAGTGGGGCCGACCCTGAATACGGTATTACCCGCTATACTTACGATGATCGGGTAGATCATTACCGGGGGCAGTTTTATTCTGGAGGGAGTACGAGTGCGTTGCGGTTTCATACCGGTGGAAGAAGTGGTGGCATTACAAATTGGAGCTATGCACCAAGTTTTGGGCAGCTTGTTCAAATGCGGAATGATGCACTGAGACTGAGTTTAAGCGTGCTGGCCTTTGTGCAGAAATATAGGTTAGAAGTATGGGAGCAGGGAAGGAATTATTCAGACAATGAGGGTAGTGTAGAGTTTCATCATCAGTATTATTTTTTGAAGTCTATATCACAACAACAGCAAACCGGAAATGGGCCTGGCTGGTTTGATGATCCACAAGGTGAATTCTTCTTTGATCATTGGCGAAATGGGAAGGGCCAGGAGCTTAATCTTAACAGTGCAGAATGGTCAAGGTATATGAGAAGTAATGACTACCTGGCCAACGTTAGCATTGCAAGTCATTTATATAGCTTGGGAATAAAAAACAGTGGTCGGATTAGTGGATCGTTTGCCGGTAAAACAGGAAAAGATGATTGGAGATCTGGATATGGAATGCTAAATGGAAGTAACGCCCGAGTTGGTGGTCTTCAATATGCGGGGTACGCTCATGTTAATAGTAACGGAAGTATTTCTTACTTACTAAACTTTACTTGGAATGATATTATGGATCCTAAGTTAAGCGAACTTGGGGATAGAGTTGGTTCGGCACTTTTCCCTGGTACTCCTTACACCGTACATATATCCTGGACTGATCTTATTACCATAACCCCAAAGTAAACAGGTATGAGACTATACGTTTTATTTGTTTTGCTTTTCCTACTTCAATCATGCAAGGAACCAGCATGTGACTGGAAGGGTGGAGAGATTATTGATTACGGCACATATTGCAATGATGACTTCAAGATCAAAGTATACAAGGAAGGTAATTTCTTAAGATACGAGGTCGAAAATAAAAAAGATGATGTTGCCATTAAGAACGACATGGATATTTCAGTTTTTCATCATTGGGGTTTATTCTTAGACAACGATAAAAGTGTATGGGTGTTCAGTTCTGACATTGGTGACGCTGTTTGGAAAAGAGACTCCGTCACTGGTGAATACCGCAAAAGAATGTTTCATCATTTCTTAACCAGGGACTCAGTGCCAAATGAGCTTTACGCATCCTCACTCAAACGATTTATAAAGTGAAAGACTTTATCAAATTAAGATAAAGACAAAAGCTCGGGTCGTTCCTTTTATTTAATGATTGGGATACCGAGTTTGGTCAATGCAACAACTGGCTTGGGTGGAGATCATAGCTCGTATTGGACGGAAGTCAGAGCTACCCGATGGTCGCAAATATGGTTTGGTGCGAATTACATTCCTGACTCAACGAATTTCCAAGCATACTATGGCTGATCAAAATGCTATTGTAAACGGCTATAATTATAAGGGTGTGGCTTGGAGCAGTCAAAAATAGTCCGATTGTTACAGATAAATATGGAGACATCAATTGATGACCTGAAATTGCTAAAAAGAAAAGCTATAATCAGTTTGCTATGTAGCATATTGGCTGCGGTTTTATCTATATTAGTTTACCTCTTAAAATTCTACCGATTTTATTCAGGTATTTTTAATTGGTATATCTTTTTGCCCTAGTTGTTGTTGGTCAAAAAATTCGTTGTTGCGGGTCGCCTGACCCGCAACTTTTCTATATTGAGATATCAACATTGTTGGTCAGCGACCAACAAGAACAAGGGGTATTAGCCCCACTGCCGAACAAGTGGGCGGCACACCCGTAGTAGCGCACGATTTAATGAGCAGAGAATACACCATCAAGGAAGCTGGCTATGTGTTTATGTAGTCGTCCCTTAAAAACTCGGTCTGGCTAAAAAGGTGAAAAAAATTAACCTGCTGCCTTCTATACTGATTTTAAAAATGCGGAACAAAAAGAGAAGTGGGTTTACCTTCCACTTGTTCATCATCCT
>Ga0163147_10004837_pt1 | contig 16823 bp, 18 predicted proteins | sample OliLakLV19MP6G1_FD_148597 | JGI IMG/M metagenome (GOLD analysis project Ga0163147, IMG submission 148597) | Freshwater microbial mat bacterial communities from Lake Vanda, McMurdo Dry Valleys, Antarctica- Oligotrophic Lake LV.19.MP6.G1 | ecosystem: Environmental > Aquatic > Freshwater > Lake >...
GTGCATCAACTAGCGCCGCGTCACGCTTCGGATTTCGGGTTCGTAGTTCCCGCTTGAGCGGGTCTTCGGGTTAAAAGACCCGCTCAAGCGGGAACTACAAACCCGAAATCCGATCGGGTTCGTAGTTCCCGCTTTAGCGGGTCTTCGGGTTGAAAGACCCGCTCAAGCGGGAACTACGAACCCGAATTCTCAGTGTACTCGCCACAAGTCACTTCTTCCCTGCTTTCTTGAGCGCTTCGACGACGGCCGGGGCGTCGGTTTCATTGAGCGATTGGTAGCCGAACGACTTCACGATCTTGCCGCCGCTGACGACCACGGCGGTCAGGTGGGCATCGGCATTGATGGCCCAATCCTTCGGGCCGGCCTTCTCGCCGGGGAACACCGTGAGGGCGGCGCTCGGGAAGTATTGCGAGATCTTGGGCAGGTAATCCTTGGACTTGTCCACGTCCTCGGTCAGCCAGACGGCGACGATCAGACCGGCATCGCCGAGGCCCTCGTCGAGCGTCTTGATGAAGCGGAACATCGGGCGATCGAACTTGTCGGCGGGCACGAAAACGTAGACGGTCGGCTTGTCCTTGCGCAAGTCGGCGTAGTCGATCTCTTTCTCTTTCGGATCGCCCGTGACGGCGTAGACTTTCAGCGTCGCCGCCTTGTCGCCCTCTTTCGGGCCGGACGCGATGTCGCCGCGCGCCGACATGGCGGCGCCCAGTAAGAGTGCCAGCGTGAACGCGGTTCGCATGAAGGCTCCTTGATTAGAACGTAACGGGTAATTCGATCGCACGGCGCAGTTGGTCGAGATATTGGTCGCGCGGCAGGACATAGGCCCCGAGGCTCCGGGTATGTTCGTTGAGAATCTGCGTATCGAACAGGACAAAGCCGCGACTTCGCAGGCGGTCGATCAAGTGGACGAGGGCCACCTTCGAGGCGTCGCGCTCGCGGAAGAACATCGATTCGCCGGCGAAAAGTCCGCCGATGGACACGCCGTAGGCGCCGCCGACGAGTTCACCGCCGCGCCAGACTTCGACGCTATGGGCGTGGTCGAGTCGGTGGAGTCGGTGATATCCTTCGATCATGTCGGCGGTGATCCAGGTGCCCTCGGCGCGCTCGGCACAGCCGCGCATGACGCCGACGAACTCGCGGTCGAAGGTGATTTGGAACTTGCCGGAGCGGACGGTGCGGGCGAGACGGCGCGGGACGTGGAAGTGGTCGAGATCGAACACCGCCCGCGGATCCGGCGACCACCAGCAAATCGGCTCACTCTCTTCGTACATGGGGAAGACGCCCTGGCAGTAGGCCGTCAGGAGTCGCGGAACTTCGAGGTCGCCGCCGACGCCGACGAGACCGAATTCGTCGGCGGACCGCGGATCGACCCACGCGGACGAGCGGCCCGTCGGTTCGCGCGAGGTGCGATCCGGCGGCGGAAAGAGCGATTCGAGGAGCCAATCGAGCATCGGGAAACCGGGCCTGCGGGTGTGGGTCGTCGCGGTGAGAGTATTGTGGAGGAAGTGGACGGGGCTTGTCAACGCAAAGGGAATGGGAATGAGCGGGGAATCACGGCCGCGACCGTCGTTCCAACGAGAATCATAATTGTCAATGTTGGCGGTTCGACCGGCGAATCGCGCCGAGTTGCCCGCGCGTCGCCACCATCAGTGCGATGCGCGGTATGAATAGTGTTAGAACTCGTTCTCCGACCAGCCGATGGACCCCGTGCACGCTCGGGACTCAAGAGAAAGCAGGCATGTTGACCATCAACGACGCGCCGCCCGCGTCGCCGACACCCGAGCCGGTCGCCGCCGTGCGGCGTGCCCCGGCGCGGCCCATGAATTGGGGCGACTGGTTGGCCGAACGCCTCAGTCCCGGCTTCTTTTCCGGGATGGGCCTGGGCACTTGGCTTCAGGTGTTGTGGGATAACGGCTTCGCGATCGACCCGCCGTATTGGCCGCGGGCGGCGCTCATCACCCTCGCGAGCGTGCCGAACTCGCTGACGGCCGCCCTGGAATCGTTCGCCTTCGGGCCGGCCGTGCGGCGGGCGCGGATCGCCCCGCCGCTCTTCGTCTTGGGCTTGCCCCGCAGCGGCACGACTCACTTGCACAACCTGCTCGCGCGCGACGACCGCTTCAGCTTTCCCAACTCCTTCGAGATGCTCTTCCCGCACACATTTCTCGCCGCGGACTTTCTGCTGCGACGGTTGGTCGGCCGCTTGATGACGCCGACGCGGCCGCAGGACGCCGTCAAATCCGGGATCGACGAACCCCAGGAGGACGAGTGGGCGTTCCCCGCGATGATGGGGCAATCGCCCCTGCTCGGCAGCGCGTTTCCGAGGCAGGCCGATCGACACCAGCGCTACCTGACCCTGCGCGACGTGGGCGAACATCAGCGCGAGCGCTGGAAGCAGGCGCTGCGGGCGCTGGTGCAAAAGCTCTCCTACCGCCACGGAGGCCGGCCCCTGGTGTTGAAGTCGCCGGGCCACACGGGCCGCATCGGCTTGCTGCTCGACCTGTTCCCTGACGCGCGCTTCGTCCATATTCGCCGCAACCCCTATGACGTGTATCAATCGGCCGTCGATGCCACGATCAAGGGAACGCCGTCCGGGACGTTTCAGCGCTGCGAACTCGGTCGCGTCGGCGAGCAGACGTTGCGGACGTATGGGGAGTTGACGGCGGCTTACTTGGAGCAGCGGGGGCGAATCCCGACGGGACGGCTATACGAACTGCGGTACGAGGACTTGGAAGTCGATCCCGTCGGCGAGTTGCGCGCGATGTACGGGGCGCTGAGTCTGCCCGATTTCCGCGCCTTCGAGCCTGCCCTGACCCGCTACCTCGCGACCTTGAAGGGCTATCGCCGCAACCACTTCGCGCGCCTGTCGGCCGACGAGCGCGAGCGCATCGCCGAGGAATGGAAGTGTCAGTTCGAGGAGTTCGGCTATCCGCGGGACTGACGGTCGAAGGCGCTCTCGACGATAGTATTCCGCCGGATTTGAATGCCGGTTGGCGACGCTTCGTAGAAGCGTGAACGCGAAGGCTGAACGCTTCTGCGAAGCGTCGCCAACCGGCAATTCATCTGTGGCGGACCACCAGCGGCGAAATCACCGCAGCCCCGACGCCGCGAGCGTCGATTCGCCCAGCGGCCGAGTTGCGCCGCCGCCTGCGCGGATCATTTCCGGCAGCGCACGGTTCTCGAACAGCGTATACTCCGGCGCGCCGAACCGGCCGATGTACTCCTTGGCGTCCACGCCGTAGGGGAACATCTCGATCAAGCCGGGGTGGTTGCAACCCACGGCTTGCCACAGCACGTCGCCGTTCTTGACGATCTTCAACCGGGCGTAGCGCGCCATGTAAGTGCCGGTGACGGAGCGATTGCCGATGGAAAACGTCTCGTTGACCTTCTTCCCGGTCGTATCGGCCGACGCGATGAACGTCACAGCTGCCGTCGGATCGAGTCGATAACCCAACTCCTTCGCGCGGCGTTCCAACGTCGCTCGGATTTCCTTTTGTTTATTGGCGGGCAACCCCGCGACATCGAAGCGCACGCCGTGAGGACGAAGGCGAATCGCGAGCGCATGAGCATGGCCTCGTTCCGGGTCACTCAACCATCGTTCACGGGACGTTCCTTGGCACGTCGCCACAAGTCCGGGTACAATCGTCACCGTTGCGATCTCATTTCCCAAGAGTCGAACCATGACCCGGACCTGGACATTCTTCGCGGCGAGCGCCCTCGCCCTCTTCCTCGCAGTCACCTTCGCGGTCGCCGAGGGCAAGAAGCGCAATCCCTTCGATGTTGAAGACATCGAGGAGTTCGATGCCGATGAAGTCGCGAAGTACGCCAAGGACGTGGAACTCAAGGGCGACGCCAACGACGCCAACGCGGAGCAATGGGTCAGCGATGAAACCGTGGGCAAGAAGGGTACACTCGACGGCGAATGGGCGAGCCGCTGGAACAGCAACTGCGACGCGACCTGGCAATACGGCGACGGCACGACGAAAGTAAACGCAGTCGGCGAGCGCGCCTACATGCTCTACAAGGGCGGCGGCGCGACGTACTTGATTGACTTGAAGCGCACCAAAGACCAACTCGCCGGCCGCTACAAGAACCTGGACAACGCCGACGACGCGGGCATGATCGTGTTCAAAGTCGTCGGCGATGATCGGCTCGATGGGCAATGGGGCACCTCGGGGCGCTGGGACTTCCGGCGGAAGTTGAAGTGAGCATTTTTCTTTTACCACGTAGACACGAAGACATGAAGAACCACGCCAACGTGTCGAAATTTTCTTCGTTCGTGTCTTCGTGTCTTCGTGTCTTCGTGTTGGAAATGTATTTACCCGGAGGAACCCCGATGAAGAGCCTCGCTGATGGATTGCCGCCCGAGATCGCGCAACAACTCCATCCCGATTGGCGCAAGAATGAGGCCGAGTATTGGTCCGTGCGCGATCAACTCCTGGCACAGTACCAAGGCCTGTGGATCGGTTTCGCCGACGGGCGGGTCGTCGCCTCGGGTGGTCGTCCGGTCGTCGTCGTTCATGCCGCGCATGATGCGGCGGAGCACCCTTATGTCATCTGCGTCGGGCGTGAGCAGGAACCGTACCGCATGCGTCGAGCAAGCTTCGCTTACGACGCGAGCTATCCCGGCGAGCCGCTGCCCGTCATGCGCGTCGAGTTTCGCCGCCGAAGCGGCGTGCCCGGCTTGGTGCTCGATCAAGTCATTGCCGACACGGGGGCCGACACCAGTTGTCTTCCTTGGACGGACTGCCAACGGCTACAACTCAACCCGGCTCAAGGGATACCGGGCTTAATGAGCGGAGTCGCCGGAGGTTCGGCCACGACACTCGGTTTCGTGGTCCGGGTCTTTTTGGACGGTAGCGAGTATCAGTGCCAGTTACACGCCGATTTCGTGGGGCACGAGCGAATCCTGGGGCGCGATGTATTGAACTCGTTGGAAGTGCTGTTCCGGGGTTCGAGTGGCGAGGTGGTCGTCAACCCGTAATGGTGCGAACGTATTCTTCGGGATTCGCACTCCAATCATGCGGAGTTTCGTCATGGGCCACGTCGTACTGCTGGGCGATTCAATCTTCGACAACGCCCGTTATGTTCCCGACCGACCGCCGGTGATCGACCAGTTGCGGCAGGCGTTATCAAAAGGGTGGGTCGCGACTCTGTTGGCCGTGGACGGTCATGTCACCGAGGATGTCGCCAACCAACTCCGGAAGATTCCGGTGGACGCCACGCACTTGGTCGTGAGCGCCGGCGGCAATGACGCATTGGGCGAAAGTAGCATTCTAGGCGAGGCGGCCGGCACGGTCGGAGAGGCGCTGGGCCGAATCCACGATGTCCGAGAACGCTTTCGGACCTCCTACCGTGCCATGTTGCAATGGCTGGCGGCGGTCGGGAAGCCGACGGCGGTGTGTACGGTTTACGATGCGATCCCCGGCCTTGGTCCCGCCGAGCAAACCGCGCTCGGCGCGTTCAACGAAGTGATTCTCCGCGAAGCGTTTCTCGCCGGGCTTCCGGTCGTCGACCTGCGGTTGGTGTGCGATCGGTCGGCCGATTACTCCCACGTTTCGGCGATTGAACCGTCCGCGGTCGGAGGGGCGAAAATCGTTCGTGCCATCGCGGAGCTTGTGAGCGCGCACGACTTCGGCGAACGAAAAAGTTCGATCTACATTTGAAGCTCAAGCGGCGCGTCGAGTTGCGACCCGCCGCGACCGCTCTTCAACACCTCTCTTGTAATAATCCCCAACTGCAAACGATAAAGATCGCGGCAACGGCTGGCGGGTGCCGCGTGGCCCGGTCGTCGGGCGAGATTGGCGTACGAGGAGCGATCGTGGACGGTTTCATTCGATTCGACTGCCCGGCGTGTGGGAAACCCATCAAGTCGCGCGAAGCGCTCGCCGGAAAGCAAGCGACGTGCCCGAACCGGACCTGCGGGCGGGTCGTGCGCGTTCCCGCGCCGCGCGTTTCCGTTCCACGAGTTCCCGTGCCGCAGCGCGGGCTGCTCGGCATCGGGCTGCTGGTCGCCGGGGGCATCGCGTGTTTCATGATCCTGATGGGCGGCATCGGCGTCTGGCTGTTGATTCGGGGCACCGGTCCGCAAGCCGGATCGTCTCCGTCAGCCGACGACTCGATCGCTCTGGTCTCCACTCCGGCGGACACCCGAACGGCGGAGGAACCGCCGACGCCTCCGGTGAACGCGAAGTCGCCCGAGAAGGCACCCGGCAAGCCCGTTGTCGTCGAGTCCGATGATACGCCCAGGAAGAGGACGGCCAGCGGCGTCCCGGAACTGTCCGACCTGCGAGTGACCTCGACGAGTACGTCGCCGATGAGCGTCGCGTTCTCCTTGACCATCCGGCCGGGGAAGGCGCCCGTGTCCTTCAACAAGAAGTCCGGCCTGTGGTACTGCGTGGGGAAGCCGAGTACGATCCCGTCGATGCGGCTGTACTTGGAGGGCGAAGTCCGCCGGTTGAAGCCGTCACTCGACGATCCGAACAATGTCGTGATGATGGGCAGCATGAACGGCCCCGGCTTGGTCGCGGGGCCGTGCGACAAGATCCAATCGGCGACGGATAACTCGGGCACTTGGACCGGCGTCGTCCGCCCCGGCTTGACCTTGGATGGCGACCAAGTGGAGATCGGCAACCGTTTCGGTTCCGCGACGTTCACGGCCAACGAGTTGCCGGTGTCGTTCCTCCTGTGGGACGACGACTACAAGGTGAGCAACGAATTGAAGGCGATCATCGACTTGAAAGCAGGCAAGCTCGTCCGGCTCGAAGGCGACGCCACGAAGGAGAAGGACAAGCCTAATGGAACCGGGAAGGTTTTCGAGTCCCGCCGCTTCGAGGCGCCGAGCGGATCGGAGGCAACGTTCACGGCGGACGGCCAGCGCGTCGTGAGCGTCTCGCAAGAACTCGAACTGTTCGAGTGGGACGTCGCGACGGGGAAACAACTCCGCCACCTACCCGCGCGGGACAAGCAGCGACTCCTCGCGGTCTCGGCCGACGGCCGCACGGCACTGTCCGCGTATCGGCCGATGCCGAAGTTGCTCGGGCAACTCCAACTTTGGGACTTGGCAAGCGGCAAGGAAGTGAAGTCCTGGCTGGAGCCGGACGGAACCTGGGACGCCTACGGGCCCAAGGCGGCGTTCGCCCCCGATGGGGCCTCCGTGGCGACGCTGTATGAGGAACCGTCCATCCGCACCCTGCCCAACGGCAACATTCAATTCGGCGGTGATCGAAGGAAGGAAGTTTTCCTCTGGGATTGCCAAACGGGACGTGCCATCCCGCCGATGCCGGTGCGGGCCGACGGCGCCATCGCCTTTTCACCCGACGGCCAATGGCTCGTCGCCGATAATGCTGACAAGAACGTCGTCATCCGGGATCTGAAATCCGGAAAAGAGCTGCGCACGCTCACCGGCACGCCGGGCAGCCCCGTCCGCTTGCTCGTGTCCGCCGACAGCAAATTTGTTGTGGCTACTTGCATCAATGGCGAGAAGTATGCCCTCATGATCTGGAACGCCGCGACGGGCGCGAAGCTTCATCAGTTCGATTCCCTCCGGACGTTCGTGCGCGGAATGGCCTTCGCTCCCGACGGGCGAACCTTGCTGGGCGCGGAGCGCGGCGATTCCGAGAAGGGCATTCCGCCGTCGTTCCACCTGTGGGACATGGCCACGGGGCGGCTGGTCGGTTCGCACGAAGCGAAGGGCGTCACGGACATCTATGCCGTGGCCTTCTCGCCCGATGGGGAATCGTTGGTTACCGTCGGCAATAACGGGAAGCAGGGGGTCGTTCAGATTTGGAGTTCGCTGAAGTAGAAGTTCTCAGGAAGCGCTCGTCAAGCCTCGCGACTTGGAGTCTCCAGTATAATTCGCGGAGGCCTTCCTTTTTCAGGAGTCGGGAGGACAGCGATGACGAAGCGCCAACCTCGCTACGGTAAGGACGAGCATGCTCGCCGAGGCACCGCCCTTTACGAGCAGCAAGTGCGACCGCTGGTGGAAGCCGATAATCACGGCAGGGTGGTGGCCATTGACGTGGACACCGGCCAATTCGAGATGGCGGAGAACACCTTGACGGCTTCCGAGCGATTGTTGGCCCGACTCCCGGATGCCCAAATCTGGTGCGTCCGGATCGGCCATCCCGCGGTTCATCGCTTCGGCCCGCTCGCGCGATTGATCGAATCAGGATGACTGGGAACGTAAACTCCGACCTGGAACCCGTCATCCGACTGATCGTTCGAGATGCGAGCAGTCAGCCGAAAGACGTGGAGGCGGTTATCGACACCGGCTTCAACGGTTCCCTGACATTGCCGCAAGCATTCATTGCCGCACTGGGCTTGCCCTGGCTTTGCCGCCAACAGGCGCAATTGGCGGATGGCAGCGTGCAGGTGTTTGATGTCCATGTGGCGACGGTCGAATGGGACGGTCAGCCGCGCACCGTGGAAGTCGAGGCCGCCGATGTACACCCCCTCATCGGCATGGCCTTGTTGCAAGGTTCGGAGTTGCGGATTCAGGTGGAAACGGGTGGTTCCGTGACCATCGCGAGTCTACCTTGATTGACCGACGGCTCCTGCTCCGCCGAGTGGTACACTACCCACCCCGACCCCGCGCTGCGCTTGTACCGCCGATTCGGGTTCGTCGCGGTTGTCGATTCCGGCTCATCCTTGACAATGAAGCGTGAGCGCGGCCGGCCGCGCGGCGGATGGGGCCGCCCGCTCGTGGGGGAGCCGGCGTGAAGCCCATTCGGCGAACAATACGGCCCTCGCGCGCGGCGGATCTCGACGCGCTCATCGACATCGGGCGACGGTCCTGGTTAAGCGCCTTCGCCCAGACGGCGCCGTTCGATCTCATCGTCTGGTGGGTGCGCGAGGATCGAACCAACGTCTTTTACCGGGAATGTTGGCCGGCGATGATGGTGTTGGAAGAAGACGGCGCCCTCATCGGGTTGGTGCAGCCCAAGGACGACGAGATCAACGGCCTGTGGGTGCATCCCGCCCATCAAGGCACGGGCGCGGGCAAGATTCTGCTCCGGGCGGGCGAGGACATCATCCGGAGCGCCGGCCATCAGGCGGTTTGGCTGACGTGTTCGGGCTTCAACGAAAAGGCGTTGCACTTCTACCGGGGGCGCGGCTACGTCGAAACGCGCCACGAGCGCGGCCGCCATGTTTGCGGCGTGGAGGTCGTGGACATCCGGTTGGAACGGCGCCTCGCGGAGCGTCGGATGGATGGCGGATAACGGCTCAAAATCACCGACTTGCCCGGTCTTGTTGACAACCGACGGAGGCCATTGTGCGGCTGGGACTACTCGCGGACATTCACGAGGCCGTCGAGCCGCTCGAACGAGCGCTCGCCGAGTTTCGCCGCCGCAGGGTGGATCGGGTCGTCACCCTCGGCGATGCCTGCGACACCTTTAGTCCCGTCGGCCGGGCGGATCGCGTGGCGGCGCTGCTCCGCGAGGCAGGCGCGGTCGGCGTCTGGGGGAACCACGACGTCGGGTTGTGCCTCGATGTGCCCGAGCGGGTGCGGCAACTGGCATCCCCCACGACGCTGGATTACATGGCCGGTCTCCACCCGGCGCTGGTCCTCGCGGGCTGCCGGTTCAGTCACGTCGAACCGTGGCTGGACGCCCGCAACGTCGAGGATCTGTGGTACTTCGACGGCCCGCCGGACACCCCCGAGAAGGTCGGCCGCAGCTTCGATGCCGTCTCCGAGCGAGTCCTCTTCGTGGGCCACTTCCACCGTTGGATGGTGATGACGCCTTTCGGCCAAGTCGCGTGGAACGGCGAGGGGCCGCTGACGTTGGGTTCGGAGACTCGATACCTGATCGTCGTCGCGCCCGTGGTGAGCGGTTGGTGCGCGACGTTCGATACGGACGAGGCGCTGTTGACCCCCATTTGTTGCGCTTGAGGCCGCTCGCGGCTTCGCGGGCCGCGCCGGGCGGGCGCGACGACCTCGCTACATCGCGCGCGGCGAACATGGTCCTGTGCGGTCCGAATGCGTAAACCGTGAGTGGCCGAATCATTGGTTCGGCGGCCCGAGTACGCGGGGGATGTCGAACAATGAGTGAAGTCAGCGGAGTTGTCAGTGCTAAAGAGACCCTCAACGACTATCTACAGTCCAATGACCGTCAACCGCTATTCATTCTTGGAGAAAGTCTCAAGACTCTGACTTTCTTTCCCACAAATTGCGTCGATTGCTGCATGACTTCGCCACCCTATTGGGGTCAGCGGGAATATTCGGGCGGCGGCATTGGACTTGAGGAAACTCACGAACAGTATTTTGAAGACCTCCTCGCCATCATTGCCGAAGTCAAGCGAGTTCTCAAACCGACGGGCTCGTTCTGGTTGAATCTCGGCGATGCCTACCACCGCAAGAGCCTTGTGGGAATTCCGTGGTGGGTGGCCCTCGGTATGACCGACCGCCAGGGTTGGATTCTACGCAACAGTGTCATCTGGAACAAAGTGAAGGGCGGACTCGACAACACCAAGGACAAGTTACGCAACGTCCACGAAAACGTGTTTCATTTCGTCAAGTCCGATCGCTACTTCTACGATACCGATGCGATTCGATCCAGGCCGGGCCAAGCGAAAGTGGTCAACGGGGCGGTCGTGTCGGCGACGGGCGTTTCCGGTGTTCGGTATCGCCGGCAGATCGAGCTTTCAACGGCATTGAGCGCGGACGAGAAGCAAGCCGCATTCGGCGCGCTCGATACCATTCTGGACGAGGTGCGGCTGCGAAAGTTGTCCGATTTTCGCATGATCATCCGTGGACAGCAGCGCGCTACGCACTCCGATTCCGCCCAGGTATCCGGCCGAGCCCGCGAACTGGCCGAGCGCGGCTTTTACTTTCTGAAGTATCACCCGAACGGCGCCAAGCCCAGCGACGTTTGGGATATTCTCCCTGAGGATACGCAGAAACGGAAGCTCCATTTCGCACCGTATCCCGAGGATTTGTGCCGAATTCCTATCCTGGCGACGTGTCCCGAAGGCGGGATGGTGTTGGATCCGTTCGCGGGGACGGGGACGACGAACTTGGTGGCCTTTTGACTGGGACGCAAGTCCGTCGGAATCGAATTGTCCGGTGAGTATCTGCGCGTCGCCGAGCAGAGGTGCCGCCTGTTGTTATGAAGAAATCCGTTCCACCGACGAAAGTGGCCGAGCTCTACGGACTGCCGACCCTTCAGCCCGCGGACTGGAAAGCGGCGGCCGCGGCGCAGCGCTGCCCGTTCCTTAATCGAAAATGTCTGAAGAACCGCAAGAGCGAGCCGGAGATTACTATTGGCACGTGTGCAATGAACTACGGCCGCCAACCGAAGCCGGTGATGATTTGTCCGTTTCGGCTGCTCGAGCGAAGGCAAATCTTCACCGATTGCATTCACATGCTGAAACTGCACGAACCCGGCAACGAATTGCGAATCGTCGCCGAACTCTCCGTCCCCGGCGGAAGTATCGACTACTGCCTCGCTTCCGTACGCGACGGCAAGCCACGAGATTTTGTCGGTATCGAGTTACAGACGCTCGATACGACAGGTATCGTCTGGCCGGAGCGTCAGCGATTCCTCCGCCGGCCTGAGGTTCGAGTGAAGCACTCACATGCCGCATCGGAGAAGCCGTTCGGCATGAATTGGAAGATGACGGCGAAGACCATCCTCGTTCAGTTGAACCACAAGATCGCCACGTTCGACCATCTCAACAAACGGCTCGTCTTGGTCTTACAGGACTGCTTGCTCGATTACATGCGACGGGAATTCGCATTCGATCGCGTCAAGGGCGTGCGCGATGGTGATCCGATGCAATTCCATGCGTATGAACTTCGGCAGGGGGCCGCCGGCTACACGCTGCAACTCAAGGAACGCCTCAGCACCGACAACGGTGGAGTCGCCAAGTGCCTCGGCTTGCAAGCCGATACGAAAGTGGAATTGCAGACCGTGTTGCGTCAGATCGAGGCGAAATTGCCGCGGAGTATGTTGCTCGCAGTCGGCGGAGGCGGCACGGTGCCGATCCCGGAGTCTACCGACATTGAGGCCGACGAGGAGTAACAACTGAATCGCAACGAACCTTTCGCCGAACATTCCCCCCAATCCTCTTGACGACACCCTGTTCGCGCGGTCAACTTCTTGTGAGAATCTCCGTGAGAGTCTCTCCCAGCGACTCGTTCCCGCATAGGGCCGCCGATCATGTGCAAGAGATTCGTCGTTGCCGGCGCCACGACCGGCGCCCTGTGCTTGGCCGCATGGCTCACCTTTGCCGCCGTGCGTTCGGCCTACGCGCCGTCGCCACCGCTGCCGCCGCCGAAGGTGGCCGCGATTCCCCTCGATGAAGCCGAGCGCGTTTATCTCTGGGACATCGAACATGCCGGGCAGCAACTCAGCCAGCGCGGGTTCAAGCTGTTCTCCGAGGCGCTCAAGACGAACGACGACGCCGCGCTGCGGGCGTTGCTCGCCGACGAATTCGTCGCCACCGCGTCAGTCGCGCCCATTGAAGTCGGTCTCAAAGCCGCGTTCGCCGACGTGCGCCGGGCGACGGGCGGTTCCGAGGCGAAGCTGGATCGCGATGAATTCGTCGGGCGGCTCCTCGCCCATCGAGCCACGTTCCACGGCACGCCGCAAGTCAAGTTCTCCCTCCTGGGCCTCGCGCCGGACCAGCGCGGAAAGCTCGACGGCGGCTGGAGTGGCACGGGTCAACTCAGACTCTGGGGCGAATCGAAACCGGGGGCGCCGCTCGAAGTGATGTTGAACATCGGTTACGAGGTGGCACGACCGACCGAAGCGTTGTTCCGCCAGCCGGCGTGGCTCCGGCAATGTTCGATTCTGCAAACGTCGGTCGCCAAGTCGCCGCGGCCGTTGATGCGCGAAGTCGCCGCGGAGCGCGGCCTCGACGTGGGTGCCCTGCACGACAACTGGAACGCGAGACTCAAGGTCGCGGCCAGCGGCGGCGCCTACCTGTGCGACTACGACCGCGACGGCCACCTCGACATGCTCGTCGCTGACATCGCCGGGCCGTTCCTGTATCGCGGCGGACCCGGCGGCAAGATGAAGCAAGTGCCGCTGGGCATCGACTCGAAGGACGTGTACGTGCCGGTCGCGTTCGCGGACCTCGACGGCGACGGCTGGGACGATTTGATCTACGGACAGCGCATCGGCCACAACCAACCCGACGCGAACGGTGGTCGCCGCTTCGTGGACGTCACCGACCGCGTCAAACTCCCGGTGCCGCCCGGCGCCTTGCAGGCGATCGTCGGCGACTACGATCGCGATGGCCGGCTCGATCTTTATTTCACCCGCGCCGGCATCCCGAAAGTCGGTTCCTACGTCAGCGGCCGCACGGGTGACGGCAACACCAATCGGCTCCTTCGCAACCTCGGCAACTGGAACTTCGAGGATGTGACGGACAAGAGCGGCGCGGGCGCCATCGACCGTTCGTGCTTCACCGCCGCGTGGCTCGACGCCGACAACGACGGTTGGCCCGACCTGTATGCCATCAACGAGTTCGGCAACGGCGTCATGCTGATGAACCGCGGCGACGGCGCCTTCAAGGAGCGGAGCATCGCCGACGGCCCGGCGGACTACGGGTCGATGGGCCTGGCCGCGGGCGACATTGACAACGACGGCGCGATCGACCTGTACGTCGCCAACATGTACTCGAAGGCCGGCAGTCGCGTGATCGGCAACTTGCGCCGCGACGCCTACGACGCGGGCCTGATGGCGACGATGAAACGATTCGTCACCGGGAGTCAACTCTGGCGCAACAACGCCGGCCGGTTCGAGCCGAAGGGTAAGGACTGGCAGATCGCCGCCGTCGGTTGGTCGTACGCTCCGGCGCTGGTCGATCTCGACAACGACGGCTTTCTGGACATCTACGCGACGGCCGGATTCATGAGCCAGGACCGCACCGAACCCGACGGCTGAAACTGCGTTTGGCTGGCTGTCGTGTCACAGCCGTTCGACCGCAAGTGCTGCGTGCCCAAGCCAGGCAAGCTCGATTCGGAGTTGAAGGAGTTCTGGGCCGGCAACCCGTGGGACATCGTGTCGGCGGGCCACAACCTGAGTTGTTACGAACGCAACCGCGTCTATCTGAATTTGAATGGACAAAACTTCGTCGAAGTGAGCCACCTGACCGGCGGGGCGGACAGCGATGGCGACGGCCGGGCCGCGGTCGCGGGCGACTTCCGCAACAACGGGCAACTCGACCTCGTGGTCCGCCAAGTCGGCGGCGGAGCGCTGCAAGTGTACGAGAACCAGTTTCCGGCGAAGCATTATCTGAAGGTGACGTTGCGCGGCCGCGCCGGCGACGGCAAAGGACTCGCGAGCAACCGCCAGGGCATCGGCTCGCGCCTGGTGGCCGAGAGCGGCGGCCGCCGCGTCGTGCGCGAGATGTACCCGCACAACAGCTTCTATTCGCAAGCGCCGAACATCGTCCATTTCGGCCTGGGCGATTCGACAACGGTGGAGCGCCTGACGATCCGCTGGCCCTCCGGCCTCGAACAAGTGCTGAAGAACGTGCCCGCGGATCGCCACATCGTGGTGGCGGAAGGCGAAGCGAACTGGGAGGATGTGAAGCCGGGGACCACGATCAAGCCGTAATGCAGCCCCGGCGGGGCGGCCGCTAATAGCCAGGGGTGAAGCTTTGCGAACCCCTGGAAAACTGCGATGATCGTGCGCAATTCATGTGTTCGCCGGCGCCGCTAGGGGTTCGCAAAGCCTCACCCCTGGCTATTCACGGTCGCCCCGTCGGGGCTGCGTTCAATTCCTTTCGGATTCCTGCCCCCACTTTTCTGATCGCGTCGCTCAGACGGTGAGACGGCCCGCACGCCGTCGGAACCTACTGAGGAGAGACGCCCATGAATCGATTGATGTTGACCCTGGCCGGCTTGGCGGCCGTCGCCGGGGCGGCGAACGCCGACGAGAGCGCCCAACGGGCGGCCCAGGAGCAAGCGCGGCGCGCCGCCGAGGAGCAGTCCCGCCGCTCTCAGGCCGACGCCCAGCGCCGCGCCGAGGCCGAGCGCGCGGCTCGCGAGCGGCAGGCGTTGGAGGCTCGCCAGCGCGAGCAGGCGCAACGCGACGCACAGTCGCGCATCCAGGCGGAACAGCAAAAGAAGGCGCAATCGGAGCGCGACGCCGCCGAGCGCCGCCGGGCCGAGGACGCCCGCCGCCAGGATCAGCAGCGACGCGGCGCAGTGGATCGAGGAGCAGCGCCGCCGGGCCAACGGCACCTGGGGTCCAAACTCCTCGCGCGGCACCGCCGCCGACAATCAGAAGCAGATCCGCGAACGCGAGCAGCAGCAGCAACGCCAGCAGCAGCAACGGGACCAGCAGCGCACTCAGCAACAGAAAGACGTGAAGCAGCGTGAGGACGCGCAGCGCCAAGAGCAGGATCAGAAGCGGCAGCGCGAGCAGGAACAGACCCGCCGCATGGCCGACCAGAAGCGTCAGGACGACGCGAAGAAGCAACCGCAGCAAAACGGCTTCCAGCGCCTGCTGGAGGAACGCCGCAAGCAACAGGATCAGGCGGCGAAGGAAGCGCAGAAGAAGACCGTGCAGATGAACGACCAGCGCAAGGAAGCCGAGCGCATCAACCGCGAGAAGGCCGACCGCGAGCGGGACGAGAACGCGAAGCGGATGAACAAGGAGCAGGAGCGCCGCAACCAGGACGCTCAGAAGAAGTCCGCCGACGACGCTCGCCGCAAGCTCAGCGACGAGGCCTTCGAGGAGATGAAGCGGCTGTCCGAAGAGAAGAGAAAGAACAAGGACAAGTGACCGCCGCCGACTCAATCGCCGCTGGCGGCTTTGCAGGGATTCCTGCAAAGCCGCCAGTGGCACAAACACGGAGATTCCCATGCGCACTACGTTCATCGTCATGCTGATGGTCGTCGCCCCCGTCCGCGCCGACGAGTCGCCCGCGACCGCCTACCTCAAGGGGTTGGAGGCCTTGGAAAAAGCCGACTGGTCCGGCGCCGCCGCGCACTTCGGCCGCGCCGTCGAGGCCGACGACGAGAAGCCCGACTTCCTCACCGCCCGCGGCGTCGCCTACACTCTCGCCGAGAAATTCCCGCAGGCGATCAAGGATCTGGAACGCTCGCTCAAACTCCGCGCCGACCACAAGGAAACTCGCGTGTGGCTCGGCGCCGCGCTGCGGATGAATGGCGACACCGCCAAGGCGCCGCAGCACTTCGTCCACGGCCGCGACCTGTCCGTGGACTACGCCTCGTTCGTCTATAACGAAATGGCTTGGAATTACTGGCGCATCAAGGGCACGCCGAAGGCCCCCGGCAACGCGACCGCCGCGTTCCCCAAGGCGGCCCGCTGGTTCGCCTCCCGCGCCAAGAACGGCGCGGCCCCCAACGTGGACATCGCCGTCGATCAGTTCAAGCAGGCGCTCGAGCGCATGGACCGCATGGAATACGCCCTCGCCGCCAACGATTTCCACTCGATCCTCGCGAAGAAACCCGACGAGCCGACGGTGCTGTTGCAACTGGCGTGGTGCCAACTCCATCTCAACGACGCCGCCTCGGCGCGAGCCACGTTCACGCGCCTGTTGACGGTGAACACGCGCCACGCCGACGCCTACAAGGGCCGGGCGATGGCGAACGCGCGGCTCGGCCGCGTCGCCAAGGCCGAGGCCGATCTCGACCGTGCCATCGAATGCGATGCCGCGGAGAAGGACAGCGCCGAGGCATTGCGGAAATCGGTCAAGGCCATCGCCGGGACGCTGCCCACGGAGTCGCCCGCGGAACTGCTCGCCGACCTGTATGCGGCGGCCCGCGACGGCGCGGACACGCCGGACCTCGTCGAGAAAGCGTCCGCCGTGCGCCTCGCCGCGAACGCCCGCCGCCTCGCCGCCGA
>Ga0163147_10004852_pt1 | contig 16793 bp, 13 predicted proteins | sample OliLakLV19MP6G1_FD_148597 | JGI IMG/M metagenome (GOLD analysis project Ga0163147, IMG submission 148597) | Freshwater microbial mat bacterial communities from Lake Vanda, McMurdo Dry Valleys, Antarctica- Oligotrophic Lake LV.19.MP6.G1 | ecosystem: Environmental > Aquatic > Freshwater > Lake >...
GGGCGTTTGCGGCGGCTTGTGCGGCGGCTCTGCGCTGCTTGGCGGCCTCGTTGTAGCGGCGGGTTTTGTCCTTCTGTTGTTGCTCGAAGTCCTTGAGGTAGTCGGCAAAGTCGGCGTAGGCACGGGGTGCCGCGGAGCTCGCAAGGGGTGCGGCTTGCGCGGCCTGCGCCTGCTGCTCTCGGATGCGGGCCTTCTGTCGGAGCGTGAGACCCTTTGATTGCAGCCTCACTTCGTCACGGCTCTTCTGTCTTTGTTGAATCTCGGCAAGCACTGCCCCCAAGCGTTTGTTCTCGACGACCTCGCCTTGGTTTACGTGAGGGCATTGATCGAAGAGCGTGAAGGCCAAAGACCGATCGTTGTGACGAATCTCGACGTGACCGTCTGCCCACTGATGCACGCGGACCATCTGGCCTGCAAGACCATGCGTGCTTGCATGGGGTGTGATGAGATAGGACGCTCGCTGAAACTGGACCACCAGGTTCATCGAAGCCTTCCGATCTTCCTGCCAAGAAAACACGGTGCCCAAGTTCTTGTCACTCTGCAGAGGGCGATGCGCATCCAGCGTGCTTCGAGGCGTCTTCGCGAAGCGCTTGTTGTAATCGGTGATGAACGGTGTGACGAATGCGTTCGCATCCGTGGCGTTGTTGATTCCGGCAAGGCGGAGCTTTTTGACCAGTCGGTCTTGAAGGGTCTTGTTCATGCGCTCAACCCGACCTTTGGCCTGAGGGCTGTTGGCGCAGATGATGTCGATGTTTAGCTCCGCCAGCGCGCGTCCGAATTGCGTCACACCCTTGGCTTGACCTGTGGCTCCGTCGTGATTGACTCGGAATATGCTGTGTTTGTCGCTATAAAACGCCACCGGCCTGCCGTGGCGTTCCACGTAGCACTTGTCGCCTCGCTCCTCGAACCATGCATGCGCGCTGCCGTCGATCTGAATCAATTCTCCACGGCAGGCTCGCCGTGACCGCGGCTGATGAACCACAGCGTTTCTCTGCGCCCGAGGCTTCCAGATGTCTGCCGAAATCATCCACGTGCGTAGCGTCTCGCGTGAGATCATCACTCCGTGGATCTCTCGAAGTTTCTCCAGCGCAAACGTTGGTCCGAAGTCGTTGTAGAGGTCGGTGACCAACCCAACGGCGTAGGTTTGCACCAAGTCGGGCGGTCTAAGGTTGCTCGGTCGCCCACGTTTCTTTGACACCACAGCCTGCGGCCCATGCTGCTTAACTCCTCGGCTGAGGCGACCCATCTGGCGGGCTCCCAGCCCAAGAAGGACGCCTCCTTGCGCCTGCGTGAGCCGCTTTTCCAGTACCCGCTGGATCACCTGCATCCGGTCAATCTCAGGCGAACTCATTGTAACAAGGTCCTTGGCCATGGCAGCCAGATGCTGCTCCGGTTTGGGACCGCTTTTAGGACATTTCTATCTTGCACAAAGCGAACATTTGCACTTTGCGTCTATGTAGTCGCGAACAAAAACGTTGGTTGGCTCGGCGATACGGCCTCGATGCTGTGAAGCTTTGGATCGCGAGTACGCCTCGCAACGGGCTGACGTTTGCTCAGATGGCCGAGTGGATTCCCCGCTCGAAAGCGCGTGCCATCGCAGACGCGCGATCTGCGGCCGAGAGCCTGTGGGACAATCGGTGATGATGAAACTGCACAACGACGTTCTAACGCCCGAGCAGGTTCACATTTTGAAGGCAACCGCGCCGTTCACGAAAAGCTGGCGTGCCTACTTGGCGGGTGGACTGGCGCTTGGGCTGCAGCGGGGCCATCGCACGTCGCACGACTTTGATTGGTTCACCAAAGAAACCATCTCGCCCAAAGAATTGGAAACGACGGTGGGCTCTTTCGGATTGGCAGTCAAGGTACACCAGAACAACGAAGGTACGTTTCACGAACAATGCCGAAAATGCTGAATGGCCTGACTGGGCGGATGTCCGAAAGGGATTGGAAAAGGCAGTCGAACGCTACTTGGAATACGGTTGATTTTGGTAAGCATGGATAACACGTTAGCCAACATCGTCACCATCGAACCCGAGCGCCATCGGTTCCGGATCGGAGGGTAATGGTCAAAGTGTTGCACCGACGGCAAACACAGCAACCTCGGCGTCCCGGCAAGGGAAAGTCTTTGGCCGATCGAGCACCGACGTTCGCGACGGAGTGGCATCCGACTAAGAACGGCCTCATCGTCCCGAAAAACGTTGCAAGCCAATCAAATTGGTCTGCGTGGTGGAAATGTCCAAGGGGATCTGACCACGAGTGGAAACAGATCATTGCGGAACGAGTGCGCAGAGGACGTCCGTGTCCATTTTGCAGGGGGCGCAAGGTTTCAGTGACCAACGCACTCCCGAACGTAGCACATCATCTTCTGCGGAATTGGCACGCCGTTCGGAACGGCAGTCTGAAGCCGAACGATTTCGCTGCGTCCAGCGCACGATCCGTCTGGTGGCAATGCAAGGTCGCTTCCGACCATGTTTGGCGGGCTACAATAAGTAGCCGAGCCATCCGAGGCCAGGGATGTCCCTACTGCAACCACACAGCGACGGTTCCATCGACGTCCCTCGCTGCGAAATCTCCGAAGCTTGCCTCGCAGTGGCATCCGAAGCGAAATGGAAAGTTACGAGCGGATCAGGTCGCCCTGCTATCAGCGATCCTGGTTTGGTGGAAATGCCCCAAGGCTGACGATCACGAATGGCAAGCGAAGGTTCGCAGTCGTTCAAAAAAGCTTCCCAAAATCGGGTGTCCGTTTTGTGCGAGCAAGCTCTTGTGCGCCTCGAACTCGCTGGCTGCTCGCTACCAGTTGGTTGCAGCCGAGTGGCATCCAAAGCTCAACGGCAAGATGACGCCGAGCAATGTCGTGGCAGGTTCGTCTCAGAAGTTTTGGTGGACATGCCGTCGAAAACACGTATGGCGGGCGATGATATGCGCTCGTACTCGGCAGGGACAGGGCTGCCGAAAATGCTCAATCATCCTGCGCTACGGGGCCCCGGCGGTGATGACGTTGAAATCGCGCCGGAGGGTGACGTTGCCGTCGGATTGGGAATGAGTCAGCGGGGCCCGGGAGATCGGCACCCGTCCCACCCGCCGCTTTCGCTCCCCGGGCCGCCCCTTTTCGGGCTGCCGCGGACGTTTAGGTTTTGGGCAGTCGGTATTCAACCCCGACCAGTCCGAAGAAATTGTTGTAATTCCAATCGAAGTCGTAGAGTGCCGTCGATGGAAAAATGCCCGGCTGGTAAGCCGGGAAGTTCGTACGCCTTAGGGTGACGGTTGTCTCGGCAATTGCGGCCCAGTTCTCAGCGATGGGTATTGAGATCGACGCCGTGGCAATGCCGCGGTAGTCGGCACGTCGGTTGCCCCACGCTAAAGGCGGATGGCGAGCGGATTCGGCGTAGCTGTCGACACCATATCGCCGCAACGTTGCCTCGACGCGCAATCGCAGTTCAACCCCGTTGGGATCGGCGTAGGTGAGTCGAACGCCGGGGTGAAGTCCGTGGTACGAATAGTATCCGGCAAAAACGTCGTCCACGATCTGCACGCCGGTTTGACATTTTAGTTCAAGCCGTTCCTCCCAGAATGAGACTTCGGCCGAGACGCTGGGTTCAATGCCGCGCCAGTATTGAAGTGGATTTGGTGGTAACCCTCCGGTGCTGACATGCGTGGAACCCGTTCCCGCATCGCGCGAGAACCGATAGGCACTGTGGCGAGCGAACGCGTCTACGCCAAGCCCAGCCTTCCAACCCTTTGCCAGGTAGCGCCACGAACCTTCAAGCGTGTGACGTTGATTGTTCGACGGGGTGAGGTGGTTGGGTCGGCCTATCGGATCGAACGCTGGATCGATCGAATGGTCGGCTTGCGCAAAGGCGTACTCGAGTCGCGCGTGGTGATGGCGCACCGGTATGCCCGCAATTTGCACTCCCGTGTTTCGCACAAAGTGGCTGTAACGGTCCGTCGGGATGTACGCCCCATCGGGCAAAGGCTGATAGAGATCAGGCCAGTCGGGTCGGTTCACAACGCCAACGCCCCCGTGAGCACCGATCCTCAGGCTCGGCCCTTGCCGCCAACCGGCCTCCACCGTTCCACGCGCGCGGGTTTCGCTGAGCGAAAATCCTATGGTTTGGCGATGGCTGAAAGCGACAGGCAAAGCCAGACTAAAACCCCAACGTTCCGTTCTTGCTTCCAGATCTGCATCGGTGACGCCAATTGGCCCGTGCTGTGGGCGAACGCCTCGCCCATCCATATAACCTGTTAGCGCGCGAACCTGAAGCGTGATGTTGTTGACCCACGCGTCAGGGGTGCGTCGTTTTCGCTTCGGCGTTTTCGCAGTCACTAGTAGTTCGGACTCCTGCCCTCCGAGGCAAAGGCGGGGGAGAACCCATGCAAAAGCAAGCGCTGCAAAACACGTGGTCGCAAAGAGTCGAGTCGACGCTAGCATCCACCGGCCGCGATATAGGTGGTTGCCGTCGAGATGAAGGCACTTTCTGCGTGCTTGCTTTTGAGTTCAGTCAGCTTGGTGGCGGCACCGGCGCAGTTCTTTTGATCCACCAGAATGCGAGTTTGGTAGTACAGCGCGTTGTCGATGTACTGGCTGTTTGGGTCGCTGCCTAGAAGATCAGTGAGAGCCTGCGATGCTTTTGCAAGATCCATCGTTTCGTAGTACGCACGCGCCACGTAATATCGCGCATCATCGTTGTACGACGACTGCTTGTTCGCCACGACCCGGCCCAACGGGGCGAGGGATACCACGAAGTTGCCCAAATCGAAGTTCGAGCGCCCCATATAGTACAGCGCATTGTCGAGGTAGGTGCTGTCGGGGTGGTCCGCTTCGACTCCGGCCAGTTCGATCAAGGCGTTGGCGTAGTCACCGGTTTCGTAGGACGCGCGTCCAAGGTAGTACTGGGCATTGTCCGCGAACACGCCCTTGGGATCGGACGCAAGGCTGGCTCGGAAGTCGACCTGTGAACCAACGAAGTCACCCTGTTCAAATTTAGATCGGGCGGAAAAATAGGCTGCCGAGTCCACAAACACCGAGGTCGGATACTTTGTGCGCATTTCACCCAAGACCATGATCGCACCTGGGTAGTCCTGCTGTTCATAGCGACAGCGGCCGCGCAGGTATCCCGCGTTATCATGGCGAATCGACTGGGGGTACATCGCCCACAAGGTGTCAAAGGCGCTCTTGCATGTTGCGTAGTCTTGGCTATTTAAGGCCTTCAGACCTGTCTGAAACAGCTTCTCGTCCGCAGCATTCGGATTAACCGAGGCGCCTGTCCCCCCCGTACCACCGGTGCTTGAAAGCGGACTTTTGTCTTGCCCACATCCGGGCGCCATCGCAGTGGCTCCAATCGAAACACATAGAGTGAATAGAATGCGTAGCAACGCTGTTGGGATACCGAGATTGTGCAACATCTGGATGGGTCCTTTGAGGGTGAAGACGAAAATCAACTACTCGCAGAATTTGAGATTGATCGTATTTTGCGTGGGATCGGCGTCGGGAAGCGACGCCGCACGGATTTGGGAGCGGCAACCTTCCGTGTCGCCTGTGGAGCGCATGAGCTTCGCAAGCGCTAGCCTTGCGTCCCGGTTTCCGGGCTCGCATTCGACCATCTCGCCGTAGATACGCTGTGCTTCGTTACGATTGCCACGTTGGTTCTCGATATCGGCGAGCACCCGCATGCTGTCAAGATGTGCGGCATCGAGCGAAAGCGCTGAACGCAGTGAGGCGACGGCGCCTTCTAGATTCTGAGCAGTTCGTTGTGCTGCACCAAACGCGTACCAAGCGCGTACCGACTTGGGCTGTGCAGCTACGAGTGTTCCGAGGACGACGACCGCGTCTTTGGTGTGGCCAGCCACGAGCAGCGTTTGTCCCAGAATCAACTGGGCCTCCCAATATTCGCGTCGAGCCGATGTTGCCATTCGGAGCAAGTCGATTGCTTCATCGAAACGCGATTGTCCGGCAAGCAATTCACCCAGGTTCAATAAGCCCGTCGGGTACCTGGGATCAATCTTGAGGGCTTCTCGAAAGCTCGCTTCTGCCTCTTTCGGACGTCCAACCAAGTTCTGGGCAAGTCCCCGGTTGTTCAATGCGGCGACGTAATTTGGGCGGTCTGCGATCGCTTTGTCATACGAATAGATGGCGGATTCAAGATCGCCCACATCCTTCTCAAGGATTCCGAGGTTAAACGACGCTTCGGGATAGCTGCCATTGGCAGTCTCGATGGCTTTGAGATATCCGGACCGTGCTTCAGCTTTTCGATCATCTCGGGCCGCTACAAGCGCCGCGAGGAAGTGGTGCTCGGGATCTTGTGCGTCGTCGGCCAACAGCCTCTCTGCGTGGAATCGCGCGCGGGCGAAATCCCGACGGGAAAGCGCCAATCGAAGCAAACGCCGCCGTGCGTAGACGTAGCCCGGCTCCAGCTGCACGGCGCGTTCGTAAGACGATTCGGCGGCAGTGTCATCGCCTTGCCGTTCGCGGACGCGTGCAATGGTTGAGTGGATTCTCGCCAGATCGGGCGCCAGATCGGCCGCTCTGTTCAAGATCTCGATCGCGCGACTGCGGTGTTCAACTTTGCCGGTGGATAAGTAAGCCCGGCCGACGCGCAGGTGAATCTCCGCTTTTCCGGGCGCACGTTCAATCGCGTTGGCGAAGGCACGTGCGGCATCTTGCGAACGGCTTGCGGACAGGTACGAACGGCCAAGGGCGACGAACGCGTTGGCCCGATCTTCGTTGCCACCTGCGCTGGAGGCCTCCTTCAATAGGGCGATGGATTCGGCGACAGCGCCATTTCGGCGTAGTACGATACCGAGAGCAACTTTGGCCGAACCATAACCGGGCCGAAGGGCAAGGGCGCGGCGCAATTCGATCTCGGCATTGGCAAGTTCGCCGACGCGACTCAGGGAAACACCCAGGTTCAATGCGACACCGGCATCTTTGGGGTCAAGCAGCGCTGCTCGATGCAGTTCCGCAAGAGCCTCGGTTGGTTTTCCGGAGAGAAGAAGCCAGAATCCCAATTCTTCGTGTGGCTTTGCTTCATCGGGATGCGTCGAAACCGTGTTGCGAAAGAGATCGACAGCATTGACCAAGTCGCCACGACGAGCCGCAGTTCGCGCGTCGGCATGCTGTTGGTCAATCGGAGGCGTCTGCAGCGGCGTCGGGCGGCTTTCGTTGTCCGACCGTTCGTCGTCGGCGTCCGTGAAAGTGCTGTCGTTGGAATCAATCGTGACACGTATTGGGTTGCCACTGCGCGATCGCCCCATCTTCTCCAGGGTGACTGCGCCTGCCAGCAACAACCCAAGGACGCACAGCATGGGCCAAAGACGATCATGGGCTTGCGGACTCACGCGATTGCCTCCAACGTTGGGCCGAGGCCCTTTCCGTGGATGTTCTGGATCTCAAGGCCAGGTCGTGCGTTGATCTCAAGCACCAATGGACCCAGTCGGTGATCGACCACGACGTCGATGCCAAGATATCCGAGTGGAACCGCCGCAGCGGCGTTGCGGGCAACCTGTAGAACCTCTTCCCACTGCGGCAGTTGCAACCCAATCAAAGGGGCGTTCGATTCGGGATGGTGGGTGACCGGTTGATGCACGCACAGGGCGCGAAAGGTTTTGCCGCTTGATAAATCCACCGCGAGCCCAAGACCACCTTGATGAAGGTTTGCGCGTCCGCCCGAACGGAGGGTGGGGACACGAACCATCGCCATCACGGGCTTCGCATGAAGGGTGATGACGCGAATGTCACACAGCCCATCGGGCCACAACGTCTTGAAGACCGCGTGCGGTGTTATCCGCGTTTCGATCAACGCATGATCTTCACTGTCATTTGAGAACGCCCCGAAGACGATGTCGGCAAGCCGCTGTTGGATTTCGGAAACATCGATTTCAGCACCGCCTGCTTTGCGCCACCGACCCGGTGCCAATCGTTCGCCGATGACCAAGATTCCCGCACCGCCACCGCCGTTGGCTGGCTTGAGCACGAAGTTCTCCTCGTTTGCAAGGGACGCTACGACAGACGGGATCTCGAACAGGCCCGTGCAAACCGCCAGGGTCTTCGGTGTGGGCACGCGAGCACGCCCAAGATGTTCCTTGGTCAACAGTTTGTCATTGGCGATCGGATAGTGTTTCCGCTCGTTGAAGCGATACACAAAGTCGACGTTTCGTCGGTTGATCCCGACGATGCCCGCGCGCTTTTGCAGAAAGGCTTGAAGGGAACGCCAGATAAAGCTCATGATGCTTCCTCCGGTGCGACCAACAATTGTCGGAACCGCATATATTCGGAAACGCGAACGCCGACCCAACGGCCGAGATAGATATTTGCCGCCACGACCACCAGCAAGACTTCAGGGAATCCAATGACCAAGATCTGCAAAGCAAGCGATCCCATCACGACGTGACAGGCAACGATGACGATCAACGTTCCCGATAGTTCCTTGCAGGCCCGCACAGTTCCTTGTTCGGTCAGCGCCAAATAGAAACGTTCGGCCGTGATGGCGAGAACCGCGACGGGAAAGAGCGAGATTTGTGCGAGACGCGGCAGCCCAACGCGTTCTGCCAATAAACTGATTCCAAGCATCGTAACCGCAACACCAGTAAGCAGGATTGCGAGCGTGGGCGAATGCAACAGCTGTAGTTTTTGGAAAAACCAGCGCAAGAGCGCAACCGCGAAGACGACCAGCACAAGGCCGACAAGCCCCCATCCAATGCCCGTTTCCGTTGCCGCAGCCGCCACCAATGCGGGCAGAAACGTGCCGAACGTGGGCATACCGATCACGTTGCGAAACAACACAACGATGAGTGCCCCGAATGGGAGCATCAAAACCGTTTTCAAGAGACCAAAGGGAAGCCCAAGGCGCTCGAACATGGCCCAAACGTTGATGAGACGAAATGACTCTTTCGCACGCGGTGAGGGCACCAAACGCGATTCGATCTCGAAGTGGTAGTCGAAATTGATATCCGAACTGTGGCGAAAGAGTGATTCGTCTCCCCGGTAAAGCGTCAAATATGACGCAGGCAATGCGGCGAAGTATCCATTGGTCGGACAAAACGGAACCCAATGGCCCCCGACGTACGCCTCTGCCCATTGATGGCTTGTGCGTTTCGAACCATCATCCAGAATGATTCCGCCCACCAGACGACTGGGAATGCCAGACGCTCGCGCGAGTGCCACGAAGAGTCGGCTCTTGCCGTTGCAACTGGCTTCACCAAGCCGCAATGCGGTGATCGCATCCGTAGTACCTTTAAAGGACTTCCCGCGCAGCGACTCGGTTTTCGCAAAGATTCGGCGCAACCGTGCTGCGGCGGATCCCTTGTCCGCGCCGATCGAAACCAAGGTCTTTGCGATGATCGGATCATCGGCCTGGATGTCTTTTTCGGGCCGCAAGAATGTCGCGATGTTTGCGGGGTAGATGTCGGGAAGGGCAAGCCCATCGGCAACGTCGTAGGAAATGGGAGATACGAGGGTGTTGAAGGCGAATCGAATCGATGTGTTGTCGGGTGCAGAACCGGCCGTCCAAACCGCAGTTCGATTGCCGTTTTCTATACGAGTGGCCAAGTGGGTGCCGGGCCCGTCGTTGGTTTCGTCACGAACGGTTTGTCTCGGATCGGAAAGCGGCAAGAACGTTCGAACCCGCACATCGCCGTTTTGACCGTCGAAGGTCATCGCAACGACGACGCGATACTCTTTGCGAGGCACGACATCGTCGATCGAATACCCAAGCCGAAACAACTTGTAAGACACCATCGCCCCTGCAGCGACGAGCAAAACACCAATGGTGAGCGCGGCGGCGCGGGCGCGGGGGTGCATCCATTTGACGGTTGTCGGGATTGGGGTCACGCCGATTGGTGACCGGTCGAACCAAGTCCTTCGCCGATTTCTGTGAAATTGTGTATTCGGAGCTCAGACCTGACAAATGACGCGCTCTTCTTCGAAAAAGCGACACGGGGGCAAAATATTTCCGAAGGATTTGCGTCTCGCAGGTCACAAACTAGGCAAGCCCACTCCTTTGTTCAAGTCATCATTGCTCCCCCTTGCCGTATTTGCCGTCGCTGTCCCCACGACGGCGTGGGGGAATTCTTTGACCACCTGTGCTTCTGGCGCACGGGTGGAAAGCACTCACCCCGAGGTGGCGAGCGAAGTCACAGCATTTCTGTCTCGCTCCGGCATTGCGAACAATTTCGCCGCAGCGGGCTGTGGGATCGTTCTGGCCCGAGTGGATCGCGTGGGTGGCGGGCTGCAGGTTCGGATCAAGGACGCATCCGGGCGAATCAGCCAGCGCGACGTATCGAGTGTCGCTGCCGCGGGCGCCTTGATTGAGAGCTGGGCCCGTTCGGACGTTCCCGCGTCTTTGCTGTTTCCAATCGACGAAGGGGATGCGACGGTTGTCGATGTACAACGGGATGCGATTGCGTCCGCTCCTGTCGTTGCTGCCGTTTTCGGTGTTGCGTTTTCCGCAGAAACGACCGTATCCGACGATGGTTCGAGTTGGATGGGTGCACGCGCTTCGGGATGCGTTCGCGTCGGAGCTGTTTGTGTGGGTGTATTGGGACGGTTCGCATCCGATATGGAGAACCAACGACCTGCATCGGAGGTGGCCCGTGAGCGGACGGCCGTCGACGGCTTGCTTGGGGTAGGAATGCCGATCGGGATAGGTGGACTGACGTTGCAGCCTGGCGTTGCGTTCGGCGTGGGTTGGTTACGCAGTCAAATCACACAATTTGAGAGTACTCGCAATGCGAATGAAGATGTTGAAGTCGACGGCGACGCCGACGCCGAGGAAGAAGAGGATTCCTTAGTAACGGACGTTCGTTCGGGCGTTGGCCTTCGGGCCGAGGCATCCATGACGCTCGGATGGAAGGTGCACCGCGCGATTGGGGTAGAACTGACATTGGCCACCACGGTGGCGCCGGCGGCGGAGACCGTTGATGAATCCTTGTTGCTCTACCGCGGTTCAATTGGTGTTCGATGGGGGACACCGTGAAACCCCATCTTGTTTTACTAAAGCCGTCGGGTTTCGTACCAACGGCGGTTCCCACCGACGAAGCGCTTGTTGAGGCCTGTGCGGCAGGTGATACGGATGCGCTGGGGATTCTGTTCGACCGCCGCGCGGATGATGTCGCACGCTTTGTTGGCCGGGTTGTCAGTGGAAACCGAGACGACGTGGACGACTTGGTCCAGATGACGTTCATCGAAACCATGCGATCTGCCCGAAGCTTTAAGGGCGATTCGACTGCCCGTACGTGGATCTTGGCAATTGCGGCCAATGTTGCCCGCAACTACATTCGCAGCAAGGTGCGGAGACGGCGTTGGCTTTCGTTCCTCGCGGAGTCGCCGCCGACGCCGGTGCCGTCTCCAAGTGTGCTTTTGGAACGGAGACAATCGCAGGAACAGATGTCCGTTTTCATCGCCGAGTTAAAGCACGATCTGCGCGAAGTTTTCGTTCTGTGCGATGTCGAAAAGATCCCCGGCCCCGAGGTAAGCAAGATGCTTGGCATCAAGCCGGGGACGTTGTGGCGCCGTTTGCACGAGGCCCGTCAATGCCTTCGACAGAAATTGGAGCGGGCGTGATTCGTAACACGAATATACATTGCCCGACGACGGAGGACCTTTCGTGGGCACTGACCATGGGCGTGCCGCCCGAACTGGAAGCGCATCTCAAGAAGTGCCCGAAATGTGCGGCCGAGTTCGCCGCACTGGGGTACCCCGGTGAGATCGCCCGCGAAATGCCGTCTGTAGCGTTGAGTCACACTTCTCGCCAGCGCTTGCGTGCGAAAGTTCTGTCAGGAGAGTCGGTCCCCGTGCCAAGGCGCAGAAATCCCACGTTTATAAGAGTTGGATTCACGTTAGCGGCTGCTTCCGCTGTTTGTGCTGCGGTTATGTTGTGGCCTTCCGCAACGCCGGTTGTCGCGCCATCGGTGTTGTCGACAGCGCAGGTCTCGCCCCCACTGCGGGCGCCATTGGTCCCAACTGGGAAAGCTTCCGTTGAGCGCGGCCGTCTCCATGCGCATCCTGGCGCGGCCTTTGTACGGGTGAATGATCAACCCGATGAGATCGTTCGACTTAACGAGGGGAAACTGACGGTCGAGGTCAAACCGCTGCAAGCGGGAGAGCGTTTCCGTGTCGTCGTGGGCGACGGCGAAGTGGAGGTGCACGGAACTGCCTTTGACGTGGAAGCGAGCGACGATCGCTTGATGTCCGTCCGCGTTCTACACGGCGTCGTCGAGGTGCGTTTCGACGCAAAGGAACCCGTTCTGTTGAAAGCAGGCGATCGATGGGCGCGACCTGCACCCATGAGTGCCCCTCGCATTTTACCCAAGACTCGGGTTGCGCTTGCGCTGCCGCGACCTTCGGAATCGGTTGGCGCGCCTGCGGTCCATCACGAAGCAGCGCCGCCTCCTCTGAAAGATCCCGTCGCAGTGCCGACGCCATTTGCGCCGCCTGTGCCTGCTGCGCCGACTGCAACCCGCGTAACGCCGGGGCCAAGTCCCGCAGAATTGGCATTTCAAGAAGGGTGGCTCGCGCTGAAATCGGCATCTCCGGATCGGGCTGCTGCCAGCTTTGGTCGGGCGGCGCAGAATGCTCGCGGCACCGCGCTTGAAGAAGATGCTCGGTTTTGGTACGGCGTTTCACTCGCACGATCGGGTCAGGTGGACGCGGCGGGCAAGGCGCTTGGCGATTTTATCGACACATTTCCGCATTCCGTTCGGCGTGGCGAGGCCTCTGCCGTATTGGGCTGGTTGCAGTTGAAAGCGGGCAAGCTGGCTGCGGCCGAGCGTTTGTTTGGTACGGCCAACCGTGATACGGTTGTCCGGGTCCGACAAAGTGGTCAGAAAGGTTTGGACGCAGTTAAAGTACGGCGTTCGCGCGACAGTCACAACATCGATCCATAAGGAAAACCGACATGAAACGAACAAAATTCGATCCAATCCGAACGGCGATGGCCTGCATATTCGTTGGATTCCTTTGTCTAGTCGCCGGGGCCTGCAGCGACAGCGGTTCGGTCCTCACGGACAACACCCTCGACGGTAGCGTTGCGGGCTGCGGCGCGCTTGGCAGCGCGTGTTGTGCCAACAACGTCTGCAACTCAGGCGTCTGTTCAGGCAATGTTTGCCGAGATTGCGGCAGCGCGGGAAGTGCTTGCTGTGAAGGCCGAGTTTGCGCGGGTGGATCAGTTTGCTCGGGTCTTACGGGCGGAGGCGCGGGTATTTGCCAAAATTGCGGTGGCGCCGGCGAGGCCTGCTGTGCGGGATCTGCCTGCACCGGTGGTGGCTGCTGTGTGAATGATTCGTGCACGCCCAGTGCTACCAATTGTCCCGTGGTCGGCGGGGCTTGCATGGCGGGCGCTTGTGGTACGTGTGGTGGGGCCGGCCAACCCTGTTGTGGCAATGGCGTTGGCTGCACGGCAGCGGGTAGTGTTTGTTCGGGCGCAACGTGTGTGGCGTGCGGCGCTATCGGTCAGCCCTGTTGTCAAACCGGGGGTCGCGAGCAACTGGGCAACCGTGTTTGCACCAACGTTGGCACGGCGTGCGCCAACGACGTATGCGCTGCATGTGGTGGCGCGGGACAACCCTGTTGTGCTGGAGGAAGCTGCGGGGGCACAGGTCTAGCGTGTCAACGTGGACTCTGCGCGACCTGTGGCGGTGCGGGTGAAGCATGTTGCGCTGGCAGTATTTGTGCTGCCGGCGGTTGCTGCGATCCTGGAGCTCGGTCTTGCGTTGGCGCTGGAAACGCGTGTATCGGAGGCGGCGCTTGCGCGAGCGGAAAGTGTCCGCCCCTCACGATCACTTCGGATCAACCAGGACAACAACCCAACTGCCCGGACGGTCGCACCTGCACGATCGCAACCGGCGTGGGCGGCGATGTCGGGTGCAACAATAACAACATCTGCGACGTGACTTGTACGACGGACTGCCAGGTGGATTGCAGCCGTTCGACTTGCAACATCAAGGTTGGCAACGGCGCGCGCATCAACTGCGACGATACGCGCACGAGTTGTGCGATTGCTGCGGCCGACAACGCCCGCATCACGTGCAATGATGGATCGAGTTGCATCGCAACCGTTGGCAACGGAAGCCAGGTTGATTGTGGTGATGCACTGCTGTGTCAGATCACCTGCACCGGAATGTGCCAAGTGGATTGTGGCGGCGCGGCAACCTGTACCTGTTCGGGGGCCGGGTGCCAGGTCGAACGCTGAATCGTGGCACGTCCAAAGCGGCACCGTGATAACCGCCCGCGTCCAGGCGTCCGCTTCTCGTGTATCCGACGGATCAGCTCACTTCGCTCGATCTCTCGCGTGGAAATGGTTACAAATTCCTTCGGCATGAATCCAGCAATGAGCACGCACAACGCGTCTCAAAGGGGACATTTCTACTTCGGCCGAAGGGGACATTTCTACTTGGGCGCTACAGGCCGAATATCCGATAGCGGACGTTACGCAAACTTTTCGGTCGAAACCATCCGGACGCACGCCGGTCGCGGCGCCGTGCCCTGACCCAGGCGCCTATTGTCCGACGTTGGGCGCGCCCGCTGCAACCTGTTTGGCGGTCAAGTTCTTCATGTTGGCATGAATTGTAAACGAGCCCTTCTGCCCGTGATCGCCAAACGTGTTACTGGTTAAAAACGATGCGTCGGCCAATAACAATTCAACCGCGCCACCCTGCAAGGTAGAGAACGAGACAGATCCCCGCACACCACTCGTGCCCCAGGGCAATCGCATCACTTTGCCCCCATGGAGACGCCTGGAGCTTGAAGGAGAAAAGCATCTTCCCAACCTGCGCGAAGCCGCCTGTTCTTGATGCCGATCTTGCACCCCGGGATTGCCTTGAGAAGGTTCAGCGTCAGGTGGCGCATAACCGAGACGTTTTGTGCGGCATAGCCAGCCCGGATGCGACAATCGTCTTCGCGGAACGCGACATCAAGTACCCAGTGCAGCTCGTTCTCAATTCCCCAGTGGCTGCGCGCAGCCCGCAACGCTTTGACTGCGGAAAAGTTTTTCTTCGAGCTGATGTAGTAACGGCGTTCAGTCGAGGTTTTTCCGTTGGCGGTTCGTTCGCATTCGATCATGGCAATGGACTCCAGATTGGTCCACTGTTTGTGATTCGGAATGCTCTCGACCTGGGACATTGTCCAACATCGACGTACCTCGGTTCGTCCGTGGCCTCTGTTGCTGGTTTCGTGAGTAGAAACGTCGTACGCTTTCGGATCGCGCAAGGCGTGCTCGAAAATGGTCGTGACAGCATCACTGAGCGATGGCTGGTTGTCTTTGACCGCGAGCAGATAGTCAGCGCCCGCATCGATGATGCCTGTTGCGATCTCTTTTTGGCAGCCCATTGCATCGATCGTGACCAGGCAACCTTTGATGCTCAACAGCTTGAGCAGGCGTGGGATCGCTGTGATCTCGTTCGATTTTTCTTCGGTCTTGACCTGCCCAAGTACGATTCGATTGCTTGTAGCCCACGCGCTGACCATGTGCACGAATGTGCCCGACCCCGCCGTTTGAAACGAGCGTCGCAAACTCTTGCCGTCGATCGCCACCACCTCGCCCTGGGTCAGATTGGCCACCGCTGCAACCCATTGCTGGAACGCCGCCGAAAGTGCATCGGGGTTCAACACACTGAAGACTCGCCCCAACGTATCGTGTTACGGTATGCCGTTTCGTAAATCCAAAAACGTCTTGAGCCACGTCTCCTTTGCGCGACCGAATTGTTCGATTGCCACGAACGAGTCGGCACCGCAAACCACAGCACACAACGTAAGCACCAGAATGTCCGTCAACGTATGCTGCCGCGTGTGCTCTCTTCTCGGGTCCGGGACCGCCGTGAAATACTCCACGATCGATACCGCCAATTCCTGCTCTTCCTGCTGTGCTTTCGTCTGCCTCATCGGCACACAGCAAGCTACGTCTCGTGCCCTTTTTCAAAAAATCACCCACGAATCCCCGCTATCCCAATGGGATCGTTCGGCTTATGATGCGATGGCCCTGGGACCCGAGGGTATCGTGATCGACAGTGTACCGCTCTTATGTTTCCTATGCTCAATTGAGCGAAGAACGGAATAAATGCTGAAGTCACGAGTCCTGCGACGCGTTAAGATAATATCCCTGCAATAAGGGGGGAGCCAGGAGGCCGTCGCACGACGGTGCCGTTGGAAGTTTCGGCCGTAAGGGAAAGAGCTAACCGTCATGCTGCAAAGAGAAACACTGATCGCAGACATTCGCAGAGGCCTCGCGGTGTTTCAGGATTACGTACGGCCAGGCGGCACGCTGAACCTCACCGACTCGAATGTGCATGCGGAAGACTTCGTTGCAGGACTGCTCAACTCAATCTATGGCTGGAGCCTTCTCAGCACGAATAGGGTAACTGCAAACTATCCGTGTATCGATTTGATCGACGAGCAGCAGGGGTTGGGCGTCCAGGTCACAGCGGAGGGAGGATCGGCGAAGCTCACGAAAACTGTTGAATGCCTGAAGGCAAACGAACTCGCGGGCAATGTCACACAGCTAAAGGTGTTTCTTCTGATCGCCAAGCAGGGGCAGTACACGGTCAATGCCGTATGCCCCGGCGTCACGTTCGATTGGCGTAGCGACGTGCTCGATTTCGATGACGCGACCAGGGCAGCTCAAGCGATTAGCGATCTGCAACAGTTGCACCGAGTTCACGAGCATGTGGTCACCTCCCTGCCATCGATCTTCCCTGAGTATCGAGAAGACCCACTGCCACTCAACGTCCCTACTACCGACCCAGCCAAAGCATGGCTTGCGTTTTCTTCGCGCGCCACACGTCTGATTGGTCGAGACAAAGAGCGA
>Ga0163147_10004853_pt1 | contig 16793 bp, 7 predicted proteins | sample OliLakLV19MP6G1_FD_148597 | JGI IMG/M metagenome (GOLD analysis project Ga0163147, IMG submission 148597) | Freshwater microbial mat bacterial communities from Lake Vanda, McMurdo Dry Valleys, Antarctica- Oligotrophic Lake LV.19.MP6.G1 | ecosystem: Environmental > Aquatic > Freshwater > Lake >...
GACAAACATAGCAAAGGACAAACAAGCTTGAAGTGATAGCCCGATAAGGCGCCCAAATAATAAAAAATACTTTTTGAGGTTCGACTAAATAGGGTTTCAGTTTCACAAAAATAAATGTTAAAAAACCACATAATTTAACAAATATTGCACTTTGGCACGGTACTTGAATAATATTGGAAAAACAATAGTATTATTGTAGAATATTAAAATCAGAAAAAATGAAAAAAGTAATGAAATTAAAAATGATCGGCTTTGTATTCGCTTGTTTACTAGTTAGCAGTGCGTTCGGTCAGTCCCAAAAATTTATTGGGGATTCACTAGCAGGGTTTGAAGAGAATGCTGCTAAAAAAGCCGCCCTATCGGAAGGGTTTTACGGAGCTGAATTTCCAGTTCGTATGGCTAAATTAAAAAGAGAGTATATTAATTCTAAATATGGGTTAAAAGCGGCTAAGCCAACAATGTGGAAAACATCACTTAACTTAGCTAAAACTGCGGCTCCGGCTTGTAACAATGAGGACTTTGAGGCATCAGCACCTGGTCCAATTGTAGCTAGTAACCAAATCACTGGTTGGACAGTTGAAAGTGGAATAAACCAATTTCCAAACAACTCATGTAACCTTGGTGGCTGTTGCCCTAGTCCACCGGTAAATTCTCAACTAATCTCTGCAGGTTCAACGGGTTTTGTTGATCCAGTTGTTGGAGCACAATACCCACTTTTTTCGGTGTTTGGTACTTCTGCTAACAATGGTATTGCATCTAACCCTCAGTTAGGTTTGCCTGCTATGTTTGGTACCAACTTTATTCGTTTAAACGATGCTGTTACTGGTGACTATAGCATGGAAAAATTAACTAAATCATTCTTAGTTGCTCCAACTAATGCCTTATTCCAATTTGCATTCATTTCTGTATTTTATCCTGGTCATGGTTGTTGTGATGCGGGTGCTTTTCAAATTAAGTTAACTAATTTAACTACCAACTCCGTATTAGCTTGTCCTGCGTTTTCGGTATCAGCACCAAGTTCACAATGTACAGGAACAACTCCGGTTACATATTATATCGGAGGAACAAACAATGTTAATACGCCTGCAAACTTTCAACCTATTTACAATAAGTGGAAACTTCAAACTTTAGATCTTACAGGATATATAGGGCAAAACATTCAGATCGAGATCATCGCATCTGATTGTACTGCTGGTGGTCACTATGGTTATGTATATTTTGATGCACAATGTAGTCCAATGGTTATCATTGGAAACAACAGTAATTTCCCTGCAGGAACACCAAGCATTACTTTGCCAACATGTGGTGCAAGTGGAGCAACAATTACTTTGCCAAATGGTCTAGGTCCATATTCTTGGCAAGGTCCAGGTGTACCGGGCTCATTCTCTGTACCATCATTCACCAACCAAACTTATATTACACCGATCTCAGGAACCTTAAACGCGATTATGAACCCAGCGGGAGCATGTGCGCCAATTATTCGTTTGATCACTGTAAGTATTACACCGGCACCAAATTTAAATATGACACCAATGCAACCAACGTGTTCTAATTCGGTGGCAAGTTTAACGGGAACACTCACAGTTGGGGCCACTCCAATGACGGTGATCCACTCCGGCCCAACAGGAACAGTACCGGCTAATGTAACAGGAAACACCTTCACCTCACCAGGTGGAACAGTTACCACATTAGCACCGGGTATTCATACCATCACTATACTTGATGGTATAGGATGTAACCTTACAAAAACAATTCAAATAAATCCACCGTTGGCACTTCCAACCTTTAGTGTTGGATCACCGGGCGCGGATTATACATTAACGTGTATCAATACACCAATTACAATGACCACAAGTAATGCGGGCTTAACGTATACTTGGACAAGTCAAAGCGGAACAGCAACCGGAAACTTTGTTAACGTAGCTATCCCGGGTAACTGGCAGGTAGTTGGTCAAAGTCCAATTTCAGGATGTAGCGTTGCGGTAAACTTCACTATCTCTCAAAACTTAACTTCACCAACCATTGTGGTTACACCAACTATAAATAATATTACATGTGCAGGTGGATCAGGATGTTTTACAGTAACAAGTAATTTAGGTCCAAACGTTACCACCAATTGGTTCCAAGTATCCGGTACTAATACAGTATATGTTGGTATTCCTCAAGGAACGATCAATACATTCTGTGCGGGATCACCTGGTGCATATTGGGCAGAATCTGTAAACAATTTAACAGGATGTAAATCTACCAAAAGTGTACAAGTAACTGCATCGGTAGGTGTGCCTGTATTTACTGTAACAAGTCCAACTAACTTTACCATTGGTTGTGGTAGTACAAGTATCACAAGCATGCAGGTAACAAATGTAATTACCAGTCCGGTAGTAAGTGCTCCTTGTCACTACACATTTGTTCCACCGGCAACAACAGGAACGCCAACTACATTTAGTATTAATCCAAACCAGAATGGTATTACCGTTCCGGGCACATGGGTAGTGTGGGTAAAAGACCTTACCAACAACTGTATTTCAAGTCAATCGATTAGTATCATACAAAATACGATTGCACCAAATATTGACTTCATACAGCCGTTAAGTTTATTAACCTGTAGAGAACCAAGCATGGTATTACAAGGTATTAGCAGCAACAGTAATACAACTATTACATGGACTGTACCTGCAATTCCATCTAACTCAATTAATCCAACACCAAGCCACACGGTAAACATCAATCCTGCGATAACCAGTGCCACAGCGGTATTAACATCTGTAGGAACCTTTACAGTAGGTGCGGTTGATATTAATAATCAATGTCGTTCAACAAAAACGGTACAAATCATACAAGACGTGAGGTTGCCTAGGTTCACCATCACGGCCTTAACCAACTCTGTTATTAATTGTATTAATCCGGATGTAGTTATAGTACCAGTGGTCACGCCAACTTTAGCAGTGGCTTTAGTACCAACTTATGAGTGGTTTGCACCAATAGGAAACGGTGTACCGGGCACACAGTTCAATACTACAGCATGTGGTACTCACTCGGCAATTTCAGTTTCGGCTGTAAACGGTTGTACAACATCAGCAACCTTTGGTGTTGCTTGTGATCTTACACCACCTGCAGTTGATTTTACACCAGTGTATACATTGGATTGTGGAACAAACCAAGCAACAGTGCAAGTAATTGTATCACCTACCACAAACTTAAAATACTATTGGGATGCATTCCCAGCAGGTGTTTTTGTAACAGATAGAACTAAATCTTTCATTCTAGGAACTCAACCGGGTGAGTACGGAGTAACGGTAACTAATACTGTGAACGGTTGTAAAACATCAGGTGTTTACGAAGTAGTACAAGGAAGTTTAAATACCGACTTTATACCAAGTACACAGTTTGGATACTCACCATTAAATGTAACGTTCCAAAATACCAGTACATCATCAGCGGGTACAGGAAGTATGATAGGCACATGGAGTTATGGTAATGGTTCGGTATTAACTAATACGTATAATGCAAGTGGCAGCTCAAGCATCACGCCAAACGCTACTTATACAGCAGCAGGTACATATAGTGTATTATTAAATGTAACCAAAGGAACTTGTAAAGGAAGCAAGATCAAGATCATTGTTGTAGAAGTACCAAGTAAACTGGAAGTACCAAACGTGTTCACACCAAACGGTGATAAAGTGAATGATGTGTTCCGTTTGATAGCTGCAAGTTTAAATGAGATCGAAGCAAGTATCTTTGACCGTTGGGGTAATAAAGTATACGAAGTTACTAGCGGCACAGGAAACATTGGATGGGATGGTAAGAACATGTTCGGTAAGGAATGTCCTTCTGGAACATACTTTTATATGATCAAAGCCACAGGTAAAGACGGACAAGAATACGACCTAAAAGGTAACGTTACCTTGTTCAGATAATAATTTTCTTTTCAGAATTAAAGTCTCTATCTTAGATGGTAGGGACTTTTTTTTTGAGAAGAGTGGGCGTACCTTCTAAACAGAATGCCTTTAATTGTAAAAACAATTTACCATGAAAAAAACACTGATGATCGCATGTTGTTTATTTGTAAGCTTATGCGGCGCACAACAAGACATCTATCAAAAAGTTAATGCCTTTGTAAAACAAAGCGATCCAACACTAATGGTACAAAACAAAGTGATGGTAGTAAATTTTGTTGAGGCTAATTTAAATGATGATAAAAGCGTTTATAGCACGCTTGAAAAAACAGCTAATGTTTATGGCGGAGCAAAGTTAAAGGGTGGTAAAAACGGCGTTATATGTGTTGCCGTTGTAAGTGATACACAAGCCCAAATAGCCTTAAATAAAAAGGGATATAAGAATTTGCATGTCATCACAAAGTCGCAACTCGAAAACGCAGATGTAAGTGGGATTGATAACATCACGTTTAACTCCAACGGAGAAGTGGTGTTCAAAAATCTTGAATCAGGAAAGATCTACGAAGCAATCAATCAGCTAATAACCAGATAAGAATTAAAAAAAATGAAAAAACTACTATTCTCCATTTTTATATTATTTGCCTTTATTAGTAATAAAGCGCAAAATGATGATTGCGTAGACGCCATCCCATTATGTACAAATCCAAGTTTTACCTTTAATGCGAATTCAGGACCTGGTAACGTTATAGATTTCACAACTTCTTCAAATGTTAGTAATCCACAAACAAATCCAAATCCGCCTAACTCAGGATGTTTACTTTCTGGTGAATTAAAACCTCAGTGGCTTATTTTAACCGTTGGTAATGCAGGAAGCTTAGAGTTTGTATTTGGAGCTAGCTCCAGCGCGAACCCTCAAGCAGGGTTTTATGATTGGGCTATGTGGCCTTATACACCCTCAAGCTGCTCGCAGATTTTCAACAACACTTTACCTCCAATTCGTTGTAATTGGAACGGAACTTCAACTGGTGGAACAGGAATGGCTTCGGTTGCAAATATTCCTGCCGGGGGCGATCCAAGTAATTACGAAGCGCCACTTGCAGTTAACGCGTGTCAGCAATTCATTATTTGTATTTCAAACTTTAGTGGTGTAAACACTTTGGTAAGTTTTCAAAGTATTGGATCAGCAAGTTTATCTTGTAATCCAAATTGTAACCCGAGTTATGCAGTGTGTCCGGGTGCTACTATTGCAGTAATGCCGGTTAATTTTGCTAATCTAACAAATCCAACATTCTCATTAATTCCAGGGCCTTTGGTTAATACCACCGGAACCTTTGTTCTAACACCAAGTGTTAGCACTCAATACACGACTTACATTACAGGAACAAACTCATCAAATGCGGTACAAACTATTAGCGCTACATTAAATGTTACGGTACATCCAAAACCATTTACAAGTCCTTTGGTGATGAATGCTTCATGTAGCAATATTGTAACAAACAGCGTGAATTTAAATGTTACATTTAATCCAAGTGGAAGTCCTAATTACACTACTACTTGGAGCCCAATGCCAAGCACTGTTACCACGGTGAATAGTGGAACAGCCGCAGGACTCACCCCCGGCGTTAACACTGTTACAATTACTACATCCAATGGATGCACAAACATAGCAACCTTTACCGTAGCGCCAATACCGCTACCTGCGAGTTTTACTGTAGTGAATCCAAGCGGAGACTATACGATCACGTGTTTAAATACAAATGTTTTACTTACTGCCAGTGTTACCAACGGTGTACCTTTAACTTTTACATGGTTCCCAACTTGTACAGGAACGGTAAGCGGAGCCAGTATGAATTTTACGCAGAGTTGCACGGGGCAAGTTGTGGGAACAAGTTCTACAGGTTGTCAGTTTGCGCAAACATACACGGTATATCAGAATTTTACTTCACCAACAATTGCCATTACACCAACTGTAAATAATATAACATGTTCCGGTGGCAGTGGATGTTTTACCTTAACTAGTAATTTAGGACCTAATGTTACAACCAATTGGTTTCAGATAATGGGCACGTCAACGGTATATGTTGGCGCTGCGCAAGGAACTATAAATATTTTCTGCGCAGGATCACCTGGCGCCTATTGGGGAGAATCGGTAAATAATTTAACGGGATGTAAATCAACTAAATCAGTGCAGGTAACCGCTTCGGTTGGTGTTCCAATATTTACGGTGACTAGCCCAACCAATTTCACTATTGGTTGTGCAAGTAAAAGTATAACAAGCATGCAAGTTACTACGGTAATTACATCGCCTGTTCTCAACACTCCTGTAAATTACACCTTTATGATCCCGCCTGTAACTTCAACACCTACAACATTTACTACAAATCCAAATCTGAATAATATTATTGTTCCGGGAACCTATGTGATCTTTGTGAAAGACATCACCAATAATTGTATATCCTCACAATCTATTAGTATTATTCAAAACACTATTGCCCCAAATGTCGACTTCATACAGCCATTAAGCTTATTAACTTGTAGAGAGCCAAGCATGGTTTTGAATGGCATTAGCAGTAATCCAAATACGCAGATCACTTGGACAGTTCCTGCAATTCCATCAAATTCCATTAATCCTACACCAAATCATACGGTAACAATTAATCCTGCCATAACGGGAGCAACAAATAATGTTTCGTCGGTTGGAATATTTACGGTTGGTGCTGTTGATCAAAACAACATGTGCAGCTCAACAAAAACCGTACAAATACTTCAAGATATTCGATTACCAAAATTCACTATCAGCGCCCTTACAAATTCGGTTATCACTTGTAAAAATCCGGATGTAGTTATTGTGCCAATTATAACACCAACATTGGCGGTTGCTTTAGTTCCAACATATATTTGGTATCCACCGGTTGGCCCTGGAGTTGCAGGATCGCAATTCAATTCAACAGCTGCTGGAAGTCACACTGCTATTTCAACATCGGTTGTAAATGGTTGTACAACATCGGCTACTTACATTATTGCAATAGATGTTACACCGCCTGCGATCAGCGCGGCACTTCCGTTCACATTGGATTGTAATGTAAACCCAACGGCAAGTCTTATGCCAACAATCACAGGAACAACCACAGGATTTACCTATTCTTGGACAGTTCCTGCAGGAGCCTTAACTTCTAATCTAACGTCATCATTATTAGTAACTAATAAAAGCGGATTATATCGCGTGCTTGTAACAAATACACTTAATGGATGTGCGGCACAAGAATCTTACTCCGTTGTGAATGGTGTGCTGAACGCTGATTTTACACCTAGTTCAATTTTCGGATTCGCACCCTTAACGGTTAACTTTTTAAACACCAGCTCCACAAGTACAGGCGCAAGCAGCATACTTTGTTTATGGAGTTATGGTAATGGCATTGCCACTCCAACTACTATTTTAAACACAGTTGATCCTGTTACAACATATACCGCAGCCGGAACTTATACCGTTGTGCTTTTGGCAAAAAAAGGCAGTTGTGTTGATAGTTCCATGAAGATTATTAGGGTGGAGATACCAAGTAAAATGGACATTCCTAATGTGTTTACGCCAAACGGTGATAAGGTAAATGATGTCTTCCGTTTGATCGCCTCTAGCCTTAAAGAAGTTAGCATTACAATATTTGATCGCTGGGGTAACAAGGTGTACGAGCTTGCCAGCGAAACAGGTAATTTTGGATGGGATGGCAAGAATCAATATGGTAAAGAATGCGCCACCGGAACTTATTTTTATATCATAAAAGCCACAGGAAAAGATGGTCTGGATTTTGACCAAAAAGGGAACGTTAGTTTATTTAGATAAATGCACCTAAAAACCCGCCTAAACAAAGGCGGGTTTTTTGTTTTAACAGAGTTTGGTTCGGTTTTTGTTTTATCTTTGTTATACGATTCACATGAAGAAAATACTCTCAATTTTAGCCCTTTGTTTTGTATTTGTGTTAGGCACAAATGCACAAACAAGTTGTGCCAGCGCGCAACCATTTTGCGCGGGTGGAAATTCTGGAGGAACTTTTCCGGCAACGGTTAACGGCCCAAGTGCCGAAAATGGACCAAACTATGGTTGTCTTGGTACTCAACCAAATCCGGCTTGGTATTTTTTGCAGATCAGTCAGTCAGGTAATCTCGATATTTTGATCCAAGGTAATGCTAATCAAGATGTTGATTTTATTTGTTGGGGGCCGTTTAGTAGTTTGGCAGGTTGCTGTAGCTCGCTAACCGCATCTAACATTGTTGATTGCAGCTATTCATCTAGTCCTACCGAAACATTAAATATTGTTGCAGCAGTTGCAGGGCAATTTTACATGGTGCTAATTACTAACTTCTCTAATGTAGCTCAAGATATTTTGTTTACACAATTCGCAGGAACTGGTGCAACCAATTGTGGTATTGTTTCAAGTAATACAATTATTTGTGCCGGAAGTGTTGCAACGATTTCACTTACTAATAATTCAAATTTAGCTAATCCAACTTTCTCACTTAATCCTGGCGCGCAAACGTCAAGTACACCTGTGTTTACGGTGGCACCAACTGTAACTACTACCTATACTCTTTATGTTACGGGCACTAATACCATCAATAATCTTGTTGTTACACAAACTGCAGTTTCAACTGTTACTGTGTTACCAAAGCCTGTTGTTAATCCAATGTTAATGAACAGCACATGTAGCAATGCAAGTAACTCCGTCAATTTAAACGTAACGTTTATACCAAGTGGAAGTCCTAATTACACGGTTGTATGGGCGCCGCCACCAAGTAATTTTACTTCAGTAAATAGTGGAACTGCTTCAGGCCTTATCCCCGGAATACAAAACGTAACTGTAACTACAGGAAGTTGCAGTGCAACAGCAAGTTTTGTAGTTGGCCCTATTCAGATCCCTGCATCCTTCACTGTATTCAATACAGTAAATGATTATACAGTAACCTGTAACAATCCAAACGTTGTTCTTACCACAAGTATTACCAATGGAAATCCTTTAACGTACACATGGTTTCCAAGTTGCACGCCTACTATTACAGGGTCTAGCATGAGCTTTAACCAACCATGTACAGGGCAGGTAACAGGAATGAGTGCTACTGGTTGTACGATGACAAGAACTTTCCAAGTGTTTTCGAGTTATACGGCGCCAACAGTTGTCATCACGCCAACTGTTGTTTCTATAACATGTATTCCGGGAACAGGATGTTTTACACTTACAAGTAATTTAGGACCCAACGTTACTACACAATGGTATCAAATTGCAGGAACAAGTAGTGTGCCGGTTGGTCCTTCGCAAGGAACAATAAATATTTTCTGTCCAGGTAATCCGGGAAATTATGTAGGTTGTTCAACAAATAATTTAACTGGATGTGTTTCTTGTAAATCAGTTCAGGTAACAGCTTCGGTTGGTGTACCGGCGTTCACCGTAACCAGCCCTACTAATTTTACAATAGGTTGCGCGAGTACAAGTGTAACAAGTATGCAGGTAACAACCGTAATTACTTCTCCGGTTCCAAACGTAGCTTGTCAGTATACATTTGTTCCACCGGCAACAACAGGAACGCCAACAACATTTACAATCAATCCAAATCAAAACGGTATTATTACACCAGGAACATGGGTAGTGTGGGTACAAGACCTTACCAATAATTGTATCTCGAGTCAGTCGATAAGCATCATTCAAAATACGATTGCTCCAAATGTGGATTATATACAGCCATTAAGCTTGTTAACTTGTAGAGAACCAAGCATGGTATTAAATGGAATAAGCAGTAATGCTAATACTACAATAACTTGGACAGTTCCTGCTATCCCAACTAATTCTATTAATCCAACACCAAATACAACCGTTGTAATTAATCCTGCAGTTACAGGAGCAACAAATAATATTTCGGTGGTAGGAACATATACGGTAGGTGCTGTAGATAATAATAATCAATGCCGGTCAACCAAAACAGTTCAAATAAATCAGGATGTTCGGTTACCAAAATTCACTATAAGTGCACTTACAAACTCGGTTATCACATGTAAAAATCCGGATGTAGTTATTGTGCCAATTATAACACCAACATTGGCGGTTGCTTTGGTTCCAACATATATTTGGTATCCACCGGTTGGCCCGGGAGTTGCAGGATCATCTTTTAATTCAGCAGCTGCTGGAAGTCACACTGCTATTTCAACTTCGGTTGTTAACGGTTGTACAACGTTTGCTACTTACATTGTTGCAATAGATGTAACGCCACCTGCTATAAGTTCTACAATACCATTTACCTTAGATTGTTCAAGTAATCCTACAGTTTTAATATTGCCTGCGATCATACCAACGCCTGGTCCGTATACATTTTCGTGGACTGCGCCAGCAGGTGTTTTAATTTCAAATCCTTCAGCAATGAATTTATTGGCTAATCAAATTGGCTTATATAAAATTGCTTTAACAAACACAGTGAATGGGTGTGGTTCTTCCGAGTCTTATTCGGTAGTTAACGGCGCTTTAACCGCTAATTTTGTACCAAGCCGTTTAAGCGGATTTGCGCCTCTATCGATTTACTTTACAAATACAAGTGCAACAAGTACAGGCGCCAGTAGCATTATTTGTTTATGGAGTTATGGAAATGGCGCAGCATCAAACACCGTTTTAAATATAGTTACACCTGCAACTACGTATACCGCAGCCGGAACTTATAGTGTTGTATTGATCGCTCGAAAAGGAACGTGTATTGATAGTGCGATCCGTATCATTCATGTAGAGATCCCAAGTAAGATGGAAATACCAAATGTATTTACACCTAACAATGATAAGGTAAACGATGTATTCCGTTTGATTGCTTCAAATTTACTAGAAGTAACAGCTATCATTTTTGATCGTTGGGGAAATAAAGTTTATGAAGTAACCAGCGATACCGGAAACTTTGCCTGGGATGGTAAAAACCAATATGGAAAAGAATGCGCCGCTGGAGTTTATTTCTATGTTATTAAGGCTAAAGGAAAAGATGGTCAGGATTACGAGCAAAAAGGCAATGTAAGCCTCTTCAGGTAAGGCTGTTAGAAGATATTCTTTTTAAAAACCCGGTCTTAAAAAGATCGGGTTTTTTGTTTATAATTTGTTAGGGCCCATCCAAAGGATTTCCTGTAAATTAGGTATCCCTATGACGAAAAGTGCAGACAAAGAAACCCCGTTAATGAAGCAATACAACGGCATCAAGGCAAAATATCCTGATGCAATTTTATTATTCAGGGTTGGAGATTTTTACGAAACATTTGGAGAAGATGCCATCAAAGCTGCAAAGATATTGGGCATTGTTCAAACCAAACGGGCTAACGGTTCGGGTACGCATATTGAACTAGCAGGTTTTCCTCATCACTCATTAGATTCGTATTTACCAAAATTAGTTCGTGCAGGTTACCGAGTTGCAATTTGCGATCAATTAGAAGATCCAAAAACGGTGAAGGGAATTGTAAAACGTGGTATTACCGAATTGGTAACGCCGGGTGTAAGTTTTAATGATAAGATATTAGATCATCAACAAAATAATTTTTTGGCTGCTATACATTTTGAATCTATTGGTGGGGCAGAAAAAGCAGGTGTTTCATTTCTGGATATTTCAACTGGCTTGTTTTTGATAGCGGAAGGAAGTTTAACCTACGTTGAAAAACTCATTCAAAATTTTAAGCCCAACGAAGTTTTATTTGAAAAAAATAATCGTACTAAATTAAATGATCTATTGGGAGATAAATTCTACTCCTTTGGATTGGATGATTGGGCATTTAAGTATGATTTTGGCTTTGATTCGCTTATTAAGCAGTTTGAAACTACTTCGCTCAAAGGATTTGGTATTGAAGGAATGAATACCGCTATCACCAGTTGTGGTGCTTTGTTACATTATTTAAATGAAACAAAACACGATCGCTTAAAACATATTACACGGGTAAGTAGGATCGATGAAGATGAATATGTTTGGATGGATAAATTCACCATTCGTAATTTAGAGATCTATGGTTCTAATCACGAGAACGGAAAATGTTTGGTAGATGTAATTGATGAAACGCATACGCCTATGGGTTCGCGTTTATTAAAGCGTTGGTTGGCTTTGCCGTTAAAAAATACAAGGGCTATTAACGAACGTTTAGATGTGGTAGATTATTTTGTAAAGAATGATGTGCAGCGTTTAGAGTTGATTAGTTTACTAAAGGATATTGGCGATATGGAACGTTTGATCTCCAAAGTTGCTGTTGGCAAAGCAAATCCTCGAGAATTATTTCACATCAAACGCTCTTTGCAAATTGTTGCCGAGATAAAACAACGCACACAAGGTTTAGAGAATACCTCACTCAAAAAAATAAGCGAGCAATTAAATCCTTGTCTTCTGGCCTTTGAAAAACTAACAAGGGAATTAAATGAAGAAGCTCCTGTAAATATTTTAAAAGGGAATGTGATAAACCCTGGGATAAACGCTGAGTTAGATGAGTTGCGCGGCTTGTCTTATAGCGGAAAAGACCATCTTTTAAAAATTCAACAGCGAGAAATTGAGAATACAGGAATTAGCTCTTTAAAAGTAGCCTACAATAATGTATTTGGGTATTATTTGGAAGTAACCAATTTGCACAAAGATAAAGTACCATCAGATTGGATGCGTAAACAAACACTCACCAATGCAGAGCGGTATATAACTCCTGAATTAAAAGAATACGAAGAAAAAATATTAGGCGCCGAAGAAAAGATAGCCAGATTAGAACAACAATTGTATGAGGAGTTAATTCGTTTTGTGGCCGATTATATTGAACCTATTCAACTCAATTCAAATTTATTGGCACGTTTGGATGTTCTTATTGGTTTTGCAGAATTAGCGTATCAAAATTCGTATGTGCGTGCGGTTGTGAACGATGGACATGCCATTGATATTATAGATGGTCGCCACCCGGTGATAGAAAAACAATTACCCTTAGGAACTGAATACGTAAGTAATTCGGTTTACCTGGATAACGAAACTCAGCAAGTGATGATGATCACTGGACCAAACATGAGCGGTAAATCGGCTTTGTTGCGTCAAACTGCTTTAATTACATTGATGGCGCAAATAGGAAGTTTTGTTCCTGCAAGATCTGCAGAGTTAGGCATCGTTGATAAAATATTTACTCGCGTTGGTGCTACTGATAATATTTCTTCGGGCGAATCTACCTTTATGGTGGAGATGAATGAAACGGCGAGCATATTAAATAATTTGAGTGATCGCAGTTTGGTGTTATTAGATGAAATCGGAAGAGGAACGAGTACATACGATGGAATTTCTATTGCCTGGAGTATTGCCGAATTTATTCATAACCAACCAACCAACCGGGCAAAAACATTATTCGCAACACATTACCACGAACTTAATGAGATGACGAACTATTTTCCGCGCATCAAAAATTTTAATGTCTCGGTTCAGGAATTAAATAATAAGATCATCTTCCTGCGTAAATTAAAAGAAGGGGGCAGCGAGCATAGTTTTGGAATTCATGTAGCAAAAATGGCCGGTATGCCGCGCATTGTAATAGAACGCGCTAATGTGATCCTTCAAAAATTAGAGAAGGAGCATGAGATGGAATTAGAATTGGCTAATGCAAATGGGGTAGAAGGTGGAATGAAAAAAGTTGCATCACCAAAAGCATCAAGTAATAATGGAGCTTTGCGCGACGAAGAAATGCAACTCAGTTTTTTCCAATTGAGCGATCCTGTGCTGCAAAAAATTAAGGAAGACATTTTAAACACCGATATCAATACTTTAACTCCTGTTGAGGCTTTGATGAAGCTTAACGAGATCAAAAAGACCCTTGGAATGTAATGATCAAACGATTATACCAAAAGCCGATATATTTTAGGCCAATCTTCTTGGTCTTTTTTGCTTACACTTCTTCAAAAAAATCTTCCGTAGGCTTTGCAACACAAGATTTTTTTTCATCATTTAAACAAAAAGTAACTTCGCAACTTTGGCCGAAAACATATCGGCATTTGGTATTATTTTTTATTCTTAGTAGTGTTTCATTTTCTTTACTTGCGCAAGATAGTATTCCAAAAAATAGACTAGAACTTTCAGTTAATTCTTACGCGGGATATTTGGTTCCGGCTTACCCCGATGCACCAAAAAGTAATTATTCTCTTTTAAATTCTATTGGTTTCCAATGGCAAACAATGGGCAAAGATTATTGGCAGCAACTGTATCGTTTTCCAAAACAAGGTTTTGAAATATTTTATAGTACATTCAATAATCCGGAACAATTAGGATATAACATTGGTATTGTTCCATCGCTAGAGTGGTATGGAAAGAAACCAAATAAAAATTGGCGCTTTAAATTTGGTATGGGCGTTTCCTATTTTAATAAACCGTTTGATCTGGTTTCAAATCCAACTAATTTTTACATAGGAAGACATTTTGCAAACATGAGCGTTACTAGTATTTTTTGGAGCAAACGAATTAACACAGATCTTGTTTTAACTTATGGTATTTCGTCTATTCATGCGTCTAATGGGCATACAGCTTTACCCAATGCAGGAATGAATATTTTTTGCGGACATTTAGGCGTTCGCTTTGAAAAGAAAAGAGAATTTAAAAGCGTCGACATCTTATCGCAACCAACCAAAAGAACGTTTGTAATAAAATCAGGAATTGGTTTTCATGAATTTGGTTCTACTACAAAGGCTATTGGCGGACCAAGATATCCTAGCTATCATTTATCGGGCTGGTATTCTATTCCATTTAAGAACATTCATTTGTTTCAGTTAGGAACTACCTTAGCGTATTATACCAGCTTTTACGATTATATTCGCAACCAAGAGGTTTATGAAACAGATCAGCATGTAAGAGCAAGTACAGGAGTTGTTTTTGCGGGACACGAATTTGTATTTGGGAAATTTGGTTTTGTTTCGCAGCTTGGAATTTATTTTTACAATCCGTTTTTTATAAAACAAAAAAAGATCGAAGGAGAATGGAATGGCTTTGGTGAGAAGTTACAAGCGATTAACACAAACCGAATTGGCGTGATATATTATCCTTTCAAGAAAAGGAATGCGCTTAATAATATCAGCAAACAGTTAAGCATTGGCGCATTCATTAAAGCTAATGTTGGTCAGGCCGATCTTTTTGAATATTCAATTGGGTATTCGTTTTGATCAATGTTTTCCGGCAGCTCCGCTGCTTGTTTTTTTAGACACGAATTCCACTAATAATACGAATCTGTGTTTACAAAAATTACACCTATCTATGTATAAACTTAACACGGTATATAAATGGAGATTTGTGAAATGTGATTATCTCGTACAGTTATGTTAGCGAAAATTCGTGATTAAGATAGTTGGGATTTTTTGAATATGCAATTGGATATTCTGTCTCGTTTTCGTCACTCAAAAGTATGCCACGTTTTTTCTGCCTTATTTTTTTGACCCTAAACTCAACCGAAGTGTGGCTTAGGGATGCGAAAGGTTCCTGCCGGCACGGCAGGTAGCTCTTTTTGTTTCGCCTTTTCGTCGGAACAAAAAAGCCGAAGCGAAGCGGAGCCTGCAGCAGCCCGGGCCGCAGGCAAGCCCCAAAAATACTTTTTCATCCTCAACTAATCGGTAATGCGGTGAAGTTTTCCGGCGGAACTACTGATCACTATTCTCCCTAATTTATCTTTCACAACCGAAAGAAGATCGGCCTTGGTGATGGATGTATACTCAGTAAACGTTTGTCCGTCATCACTACTCATTACTAAACCATCTGTTCCAACTGCCCAACCGTTAGTGGCATCACTAAAGTAAATGCCATTGAAATGAATTCTCTTGCGAGCGGTTTTATTCGGCTTTAATAGTGTTTTCCAATTGTGGCCTGCATCATCTGTTCTGTAAATTCCGCCGTCATATCCACTCACAAAGCCGATTTGCGAATTTATAGTAGATGATGACGTAAAAAAATCTCCTGAAAATTCCATGGGCGTGTAAGTATAACCATGATCAGTTGTGCGATAAGAATTTCCATATCCGGCCAATACAAAATTTTCTTGCAAAAAATTTAAACCGGTTCTAAATTCGTGATCAAAGTGCCAAACCCATCGCATGGTATTGTTCTCAAACCAAAGTGCGTTTCCGTTATGGTAATTTTCTCCACCAACGATCATGAGTAAATTATAATTTCCAAAAATGCAGCGTAGTGGTGTATAATTAAAATCTTCGAGGTTTATGTTCGCAAAACTTATTGGAATCCATGTATTTCCATTATCACTACTTCTTAAAACTAAAAGTGCATCACCACAACAGTAGGCAATAGTATCATTCACAAAATTTATATCGTACAAACATTTGTTGGGAGAGTTGAAAATAAGCTCCCAGGTTTTTCCGGCGTCTTTGGTTCTGTAAATAAAACCGGTCTCGTTTTTTTTACCGCCGCAAATAAATCCGGTGTTTGCATCAAGCCAAACGCTTTTATGTATGGCCTGTTGAGTTGGCGTAATAAGCTCTTCGCTGTTTAAACTTCCTGCACTTTTACTCTTTTTACAGCCGTTAAACGCCACAAATTGAAGCAGGCCCAATAGCCACAAAAACCCTATGAAAAGCCTTATTTTCAAGTGGTTAAATATACTTATTGAGCGTATAATAATTTTGTGAGGTTATTAAATTTTATTTACATTTGCACTCCCCAATGAAAAGGCCTAGGCCTGATCACTGGAAAAGCGAAAGTAGCTCAGTTGGTAGAGCGTAACCTTGCCAAGGTTAAGGTCGCGGGTTCGAGACCCGTCTTTCGCTCAAAAAAGAGCCCTTTTTGGGCTGTTTTTTTTGTTCTGCTTGGGTGGTGGAATTGGTAGACACGCAGGACTTAAAATCCTGTGCTTTCACGAGCGTACGGGTTCAAGTCCCGTCCCGAGTACTAAGCCGG
>Ga0163147_10004859_pt1 | contig 16775 bp, 14 predicted proteins | sample OliLakLV19MP6G1_FD_148597 | JGI IMG/M metagenome (GOLD analysis project Ga0163147, IMG submission 148597) | Freshwater microbial mat bacterial communities from Lake Vanda, McMurdo Dry Valleys, Antarctica- Oligotrophic Lake LV.19.MP6.G1 | ecosystem: Environmental > Aquatic > Freshwater > Lake >...
TGGAAATTCCGCCTAAGTTGACCACTTCATTTCGCGGCAAAGTGACCACTGAAAGTTAAGTGGAAAATTGTGGTCTTGGTAGTATCGATTTTTCGGTTGATGATGGCGTTGGTTTTAGTTATCTTTTTCTGTTATTTCTTCGGTTAAGATAGTTCTTTTTTTACGCATGGATTCGCCCTTGAGTTCCAATCGGTGTGAGTCATGGATAATACGATCCAAAATAGCATCGGCAATAGTTTGCTCTCCGATTACTTCGTGCCATTTACTGACAGGCACTTGAGAAGTGATCAGGGTTGATCGTTTACCGTGCCGGTCTTCAATGATCTCCATTAGAATCGTGCGACTCAGCTGGTCCAGCGGTTGGATTCCAAAGTCATCGATAATGAGCAGTTCCTGTTTTTCCATTTTCGTTATCTCCTTCAAATAGGTTCCATCTGCCTTGCCCATTTTCAGGCGGGCAAAAAGTTTGGACGTGTGTTCGTACAGAACTTTATACCCCAGTGAACAGGCCTGATGGCCAATGGCCGATGCTATGTAACTCTTGCCGATACCGGTGCTGCCGGTGATGAATACATTTTCTTGCTTATCAACAAAACCACAGTCTGCAAGGCGCAGTATATAGTTCTTGTCAAGGTCCCTGGCTGCATCAAAGTTTATTTGTTCGACCGCAGCCTTGTAGCGGAAGCGCGCATTCTTCACATTCCTGTTCAGCTTTCGGTTGTAGCGTTCGTCCCACTCGGAGTCGATCAGCATGGACACTAGTTCATCTGCGGTCCATTTGTCCGCATTGCCTGATTCAAGACTGGTCTGAAAGACCCGCGCCATACCGTGCAGTTTCATGGTCTTCATCTTCTCAATGGTTTGTTCATTCATTTGTTTTGTGATTTAAGGTTTAGTATTTGATTGTCTTATTCTATTGATAGTAATTTTTGCCGCGTATGTTTTCATGATCAGGCATAGGCAGTTGTCGGTCTTCCTCCAGATCAAACAGGTCAAGCCTTCGTTGTAAGATATCGTCAATGGCACGGAAGTGATACAGGCCATAGGCATGTGCACGTTGACAGGCCTTGATCAATCTTTCGTGGCCAACCCGTTTGGCGAAGGACAATATCCCCTGACAGGATTTGTAAGCTTGTTCAGGGTGGGGCTTTTTGTGGAGCACCTGCGCGATATAAAACTCTACCTCTTTGCTGATGCTACGGGCCTGTGCTAAAAAATAATCAGGGTTCCATTCGGCCAATACCTGGTGTTGGGTAGCCATATGCAAGGGATCTGTTGTATAGTTATGTGCACTTCGCACACGCGGGTGTGAAGCAATACACTCGTAGCGGTAAAAGAACTCAACCATTGATTTGCTATACAGCACGCGCACCTTTTTACTGATGTAGCCATAGGGCACACTGTAATAATGCTTATCGGCACCCAGGCACACATGGCCATTCTTCATCACCGTGGCCACCGAGGATGATCTTAGTTCAAAACGTTTTTCGGGCAACGGTTGAAGGGTGATCTTCTCCAGCTCATCGAACTGCTCTTGACGGGAGTAATTGCGCCCTTTGAAAGACATGCGGTTGTGGGTTGCCAACAAGGCATGTATGCGTTCATTGAGTTCAATCAGTGAAGTGGGCAACTTCTGGGGCAGTGAAGCGAAGATGCGTATGTAGGCAATCTTTACAGCGCCTTCTACCAGTGCCTTGTCTTTTGGTTTATATGCCCGGGCGGGAAGAACGGTCATGCCGTAGTAATCAGCAAAGGCTTCGAAGTTCTCGTTGAGCTTGGGCTCGTAACGGTTGCTCTTGATCACCGCAGACTTCAGGTTATCGGGAACAATAGCATTGGGCGCGCCTCCAAAATAATGAAGTGCATTCTCACAGCAGCCAATAAAATCTTCTACACGTTGGCTCTCCACTGCTTCCACGTAAGTGAGTTGACTGGCCCCCAGGATGGCCACAAACACTTCCATCATTTTTACCTCTCCGCTTTCGGGATCAACTACCTGAAGCTTCTCTCCGGTATAGTCAACGAACATTTTATCGCCCGCCTTATGGGCCATGTGCATGCTGGGATGCACGCACTTCTTCCAAAGATTATAATGACGATAGAAAGCTGTCATCTTAAATCCATCCGGATATTGATCATGATAAGCTTCCCACAAGCGGAGTAGAGTTACCCCCCGTTGTCGCAGCCGCTTCTCCTGCTCCTTTAAAAAATCATAGAGTGGCAATAGCCGGTCATCTACTTTGGGTTCGGGCTCCTGGCTAAAAAGTTCTTCCAACTCTTTATCGGATCGTTGGCTTATCTCTTCCCAGGTGGTCTTCAATCCAATAAAAGAATGGATATACTTCTTTACCGTGTTACGTGAAAGGCCGGTGGCCGTGCTAACCTGAAGTTTGTTCTGCCCTTGGCAGTGCAGTTTCAATACATGTCTGAGTTTACTCATGGGGATCGGTTTATTGGCCATCGTTAGTTGATTTAGAAGAGCGCAAATAGCCCTATCTGAATCGACCAATTGGTCAACCGATCTCAATACTTTTTAACTCAATTTTTGGTGGTCACTTTGCCGCGAAAAACGGTGGTCACTTTGTCGCGAAATCAACTGGTCACTTTCAAACGAAAAACAGTGGTCACTTTACGCGGAATCTCCATTGAGCCAAGAGATGTCTAAACTTGTTTTATCTCTTGCAATGATTTCATCATAAGTAAACTTTCTCCAACGTCCTTCGGTATTGGTGTCTGCGTTATAAGTTTCTTTTCGTTTGTTTCTGTTGTCGGGTTTGTAACAAGCAATGAAGTCTTTTAAAACTTCAATGTTTAATGGGTTTTTCTTTAAGGTGTGATGAATGTTAGTTCTGTAATCATACACCCAAATTTCTTTTGTCCAAGGGTTTTTACTTGCAGGTTTGTTGTCGAAGAAAACAACATTTGCTTTTACGCCTTGAGCATAAAATATTCCTGTCGGTAAACGAAGAATGGTGTGCAGGTCTGTTGTTTCCAATAATTTTTTACGAACAGTTTCACCTGCACCACCTTCAAATAAAACATTGTCAGGCAATACAACGGCTGCCAGTCCTGTTGTTTTGAGCATTGAGCGAATGTGTTGAACGAAGTTCAATTGTTTGTTGCTTGTGGTTGCCCAAAAGTCTTGACGGTTATAAGTCAAATCGTCTTTCTCTTGTTCGCCTTCGTCATTGGTAAAAGTTTGTGAACTCTTTTTTCCGAAAGGTGGATTGGCTAAAACATAATCGTAAGTTGTAGGAGAAGCAGCAATTAAAGCATCAGCAGGAGAAATGAAATTATCGCTTTCTATATCGCCAATATTGTGTAAAAACAAATTCATTAAAGCCAAACGCCTTGTTCCTGCAACAATTTCATTTCCAAAAAATGTTTCCATTTTCAGAAACTTGTTTTGCTCCTTGTTGAGTTTATTATTTTCTACAATGTAATCGTAAGCCGCTAAAAAGAAACCACCAGTGCCGCAACTTGGGTCTGCAATGGTTTTCATAGGCTGTGGCTGAATACATTCTACCATTGCACGAATTAAAGGACGTGGAGTAAAGTATTGCCCTGCACCGCTTTTTACGTCTTGTGCGTTTTGCTCTAAGAGTTTTTCGTAAATATCTCCTTTCACGTCTGCACCCATTACCAACCATTGTTCGCTATCAATCATGTCAATGATCTTGGCAAGCATTGCAGGGTCTTGAATTTTATTTTGACTCTTGGTAAATATTTGTCCTAAAATTCCTTTAGCTGTGCTTAACTCACGAAGCAAGGTGGCATAATGCAATTCCAGTTCTGCACCTTTTTTTGTGGTTAGACTTTCCCAATCGTATGTTTTTGGAATGGGCAATTTTCGATTGTGTGGTGGCTTACTGTATTCATCCGCCATTTTTAAGAAAAGCAAATAGGTAAGCTGCTCTAAATAATCTCCATAGCCAACGCCTACGTCACGCAGGGGGTTACAGAAAGACCATACTTTGCTTACTATACTGGATGTATTATTGCTCATTTTTTCCTTTTATTACTCGTTATTTTTTTCAGATCTTCGTCAAAATCACTTTCTATTAATCTGTCTTGCACAATGCGATATTTTTCAAATTCTTTTTCGGCTAATGCCAATGCTATCTCATGTGAAATTTTTCCCGCATCTTTTAAAATTGCTGCTTCGTTGAATTGTAAAAATGCATCCACCCTTTTTATCCAATCGTTCATATACATCACTACACCTTTGCTAGCCTGTAATTCGGCATAATCTAAATACATGGTAACTATTCGATTTAAGCCGTCCAATTCTTTTTCATTCAAATAATTTTTTGCAATCCCAATATCTGTCTTTCTAACTTTTCCTTGTGGTGCATTTTTCCAGGTGGTAAGCCCCATATTTTCTTTTGTGCTTTCGGCCCTAGATGAAATTAATTCGGCAGCAGTTTGCCCGGTAATTGCCCAATGCAATTTGTTTTGTACGGTTGCATAAAAGGTTTTGGTGGTTTCGGTATCCTTACTGTAATCGGCACTGCATGATGAATAGATGTCCGTAATCTTTTGATAAAATCTTCGTTCGCTGCTTCGTATGTCTCTAATACGGGCGAGTTGTTCTTCAAAATAATCTTTGCCAAAAATGTTGTTCGGATTTTTAAGCCGTTCATCATCCATGGTAAAACCCTTGATGATGTATTCCTTTAAGCGTTCGGTTGCCCAAATACGAAATGCGGTTGCTTGTGTGCTATTTACTCTATAACCTACTGAAATGATTGCATCAAGATTGTAGAACTTCACTTTTGCTTCCTGCGTTTTCCCTTCCATTGCTCCGTGTGGAGTGGTATGTTCCAAAATGGAACTAACCACTTCTTCCTGCAATTCGCCTGTTTCAAAAATGTTTTTGAGGTGCTTGGTGATGGCAGGACGCTGCACCCCAAATAAGTCGGCAATTTTTGGCTGCGTGAGCCAGATGGTTCCGTTTTGCAAATAGATTTCCACTTTTACCTTTCCGTTGGGAGTGGTGTAAAGTAAAACTTCATTAAAGCCATCTGCGGCCGGTTTTATTTTTTTTGCCACGGTTTCGTTTTTACCAACTTCCCCTCAAACGCCTTCTTCAAAATACTCTGCCTTAATGTTTCTGCCTGTTGCAAACTGTTGCTGATGGTTTCTTCTATTTTATCGCATACGGTGAGTTTGCTTTCTAATTCGGAGACGATGAGTTGTTGTTCTTTCATCGTTGGCAATGGAAAAGGAATTGTTTTAATTATCCCTAAATTTAAAACATCCATTGTAGTCCCCTGTGCTTTATTTTTGTAAAGGTTCTTAACATAAGAACTTTCGAAATAATACTTGAAAAATTTCGGGTAGTATAATTCTCGATTGAGTGTTATTTTAATAAGTCGTGGATTGATAATGCCCTCTTTACAATTTTCTGGTAGAATTAAAACTTTCCCAACCGTGCCGACTAGACTTATCAAAATGTCAAACGCCTTGACTTTGCAAGATTTCAATTCCTTGTATTTTTCCTCATCAACATAATAATCTCCCAGAAAAGCATTATCGCTAATAACTTGTTCTTGACCGTAAATTTTAAACCCAGTATTGGTATAAAACTCTTTTTTTAATGCAGAACCAAATGGACCTGCTTTTAAAGAATGTTTAGCCTTGTCCGCTAAATCAACAATACTTACAACTTTCCACCCTTTCGGTAATTCCCCCTTCTTCACTTTTTTATTCGTAAGTTTCCCTTCAAACGCCCATTTCAACAAACTTTGCCTATAAACTTTCAATTGCTGCTTTGCGGTTTTGAGTTGGGCTATGCCGTTGTCTAATTCGCTGAAGAGTTCTTCTATTTTTGAAACTATGGTGTGTTGTTCGGGTAGCGGTGGGAGAGGGAAATCTAAATTTCTAATTGTCTCACCTGAGATTGCAGAGAAAGTTGTGCCTGTCGCTAATTTCTCTAATCTTTTCTCGACACCTCTCAAATAATAGAAAACAAATTTGTAATTATTAGCATAGCGTATTGCGGCTAATCCTCTACCAATACAACATTGCACATTTGAAATGTTTGTGGGACCGACAGGAGCTCTAACAGAAATTAAAATGTCATCAGGTTCCGAAATTTTATTTGGTTTAGAACACCATTTTCTAACTACTGGATATAATTCGGTAAACTCTGTTTTGCCTTGAAAAAATGGAAGCCCAAGTTTTTCGAAATTATAGGTATCTGATGGTGGAGATTGCCCCATAATAATTTGACACACTTCTCCCAGCTTTTTAACCTGCCAATGTTTCGGTATGTTGTTACTCTCTGTCATTTTTATACGTTTCGTTCCTACGGAACTCTTTTTTTTCTTTTTCTCTCTCTACCAACGGACTAAAGTCCGATGTTACGATATCTTTCGACCCTACGGGTCTTGCTCTTCATTTTCAGAGCCATAGGCTCGGTTCATTTTGTTGGGCTGGAATTTATTCCAGCATTTAGATTGCATCTTATCCATCATAGAGCCATAGGCTCGACCCATTTTCACCTTCTATCAAACTAAATCTTCAAAAAGATATATCTCATCATGAGCTACATTAAACTTTTCTAAAAAATCTAAATATTCTGCTTTAAATGTTTGTTTTTTATGATGTTCTTCCTGATTGGCAATGTATTTATAAACATTGTCAATATGAGATTGACTGTATGAAAACACTCCATAACCTTCTTGCCATTCAAACCTATGCTCGGTCAACTGATGATCATTTATATACTTTGATGATTTGGCTTTTACAGTTTTCATCAATTCAGATATGGAAACAACTGGCTTTAATCCTAAGAAGCAATGTATATGGTCTGCTACACCATTTACAATAATTGTTTTACAGCCTGTTTCATTTATTAGATTTCCTATTACACCAAGTATTGTAGGTCGCCAACTTTTGTCAATTACCGCTTCTCTATACTTTACTGCAAATACTGTTTGAATATATACTTGATGATAGGTGTTTGCCATTTTTTAAAGTTTTATGCTGCTAATGCTTCATTTAGTTCATTAGTAATATCTTCTGTTTTGTCGCCAAACAATTGCCACATTTCTCCCAACTTTTTCCGTTGCCAATGTTTCGGTATGTTGTTGTTTTATGTCATTTTTTAGTGTCCAATCAAATAACCGTCAAATAAGGAATCAATTGACAATAAAGACTTTACGACTTTTTTTGTGGTGCTGGCGGTTTTCCAGTCAAATAAGATTTCTTGCCGTAATTGTGGATAACTCGCGATTCCAGTCAAATAACCATCAAATAAGTAATCCATTGACAATAAAGACTTTATGACTTTTTTTGTAGTGCTGGCGGTTTCCCAGTCAAATAAAACTATGCCCATATTGGTATGTATTTAACGTATTTACGGGAGCTGTTTTCAGGGTCTTCTTCTTTTATCAGACCCGCTTGAGCCGTTTCTCTGATAATTCTGGAAACCATAGCGGCATTCTCGTCTGCTATTTTAAACCGCTCTCTTAAGGTGGTGTTGGTCATTTTTTCATTCATTACGTACTTCAAACAAGCGTGCTGATAGCAGGCTCTAATTCTATCTTGCTTATCCATATCAGCAAATTTTTGATAGGCGTATAAAATTACTTTGGTGTGCTTTTCTTGAATCAAGGCATCATAAGCGGGAAGTTGAAAAATTTCAATATTGGTCACTACCTTATCTATGCCACTTCCTCTTTCTTCGCAAATTCCAAATCTTCGCATTATACCTGCTAGGTCTTCATTGCGGCTTTGGCATTCATCAATAAATCTATTGGGCGTAATTAAGGGTAAACCCGGATTAGAAATTTCAATTCTGTCAGAAAATATTTCTACCATAGGTCCAGTTCCACTTTGTTCAAAGTCTTGGTGTATCATTGCATTTGCAACCAGTTCCCGAATTGCAATTTCAGGATACATACTTACCGAATCCCTTAAAGCTTGTCCAATAATTTCATTTGTAGGGAGCAAATCGTTGATATATTTTACCATCCTTTCAAATCCAACAGCGTATCCAAATTTTCCTACGTGCTCTTTAATGGTTTTTAATTTATTTTTTTCGGCATATTGAATCACTCGAACCGCTTTGCGTTTGACGGTATCAAAGTCTTGTATGTTTTTGGCAAACAACAAAGCACCAAGATTTGTGATGGCAAAACCTGATGAGATTGATTTTATGAATTTTTCACTTACAAACTTTTCTATAACAGCTTCCCTAGTGGATGGATAGGCAATTTTAAGCAACTCAAAATAACATTGGGTGTCTAGCAATGCTACAACATCAGCGCTTGACTCTACATTTAAAGCTATTCCTTTTTCAAAAATTTGTTTGGGGCCTTTTAGCCAAATCTTTTTTTCCTTTTCAGGAAAATCTTTTAATGGACGGGTAATACTGCCAACTCTAATGAAGTCGGCATGAGAAAAGCAAGTCGGCTGCCCATGAGCTGCCTGTATTTGGAAAAGTGAAACCAATTTTTCGTTATAAATCGTTTCAAACAGCAATATTTCAATTCGCGGAAAAGTGCGTTGAAGTAACCAATTTTCTAACTCTTCATTGCCAATTTTATGTAGCTTCGGTCTAAAGGTAGTACCGCTAACTTGTTGTGTTTTATCATCAATTCCAAAAACCAAATAACCAAAATGCTCATTTTGCAAACAAGCGCCATTACTTAGAGCGGAAATGTATTTGCCAATTTCCTCTTCACTTTTAAAATTCAATTTAAACTCAGCCCATTCGCATTCTTTGGGGAGTTTTAAAAGACGATCTATGATTTTATGTAGTTCTTTATCTTTCATTATGCTGCCAACGCTTCATTTAATTCATTAATAATTTCTTCAGTCTGCTCTCCAAATAGTTGCCACATCTTGCCTAATCCGCCTTGTGCGTTGAATGGGTTCAAATCAAAATCGTCTTTCTCAATATGAAAACTATTCATTACATAATCTTTTATCATCCGTAGCCATTGCATTTGTTCTTCATTGAACTTGGTTGCACCAGCTTGTTTTTTAAATACCCAATCTTGAAAATTCTTGTCCACTATTTTATCGTAAGCCGTCAATGTGGTATCTATTCCGCTTATTTTACGAATGAGGGAAACAATGGCAGTTAATTCATTTTTTGGCGAACCGTTGCATTGTTCCAAAGCTTCATAAGCACGCCATACATTCATTGGTGCAAGAGTTGGCTTGTCGTTTTGTAGTTTCTCCAACACTTCTTTTATCATTGTGTAAGTCAGTTCTCTTCTGCGAAATGGTTGGTTATAGAAAATCTGCAAAGCCATTAATTCATCTTTGTGTTCTTGCATCCATTCCGAAAAACTGGCAATTAATTCTTTCGCTTTGTTGGTATTATCTTTGTCCCAGCCAACGTGAATCACTTCATCAGGATTTGCCAAGTCAATTTTTTGTTCGTGAGCTTTGCGAACATTTTCAATGTATTCGTTCAGTTCGCCTGTAAAAACTTTTGCGGCTTCTTCAATCAATTGCGAATTACGAATTACGAATTCTCTTTCAATATCATCTGGAGCAGCTCCTGGCATTTCTTCCGTAATTCGTAATTTTAAATTCTCAATTGTATCCGGGTTAAAGGCATTCAATAATTCTTTCACCACCTGCGAAACACTTTTTCCGTTAGCTTTTTCAGCAAATTGTTTTTTCTCTTTTTCAGTAATTTGCTTATCTAATCTTGTAAGTCGGTTTGCCAATGAAGTAAATAATTCTTCTTCCCTTGCTCCAACTGCTATGGCTTGTAATAAATCTTTAAGCGGAACGCCTGGCTTTTTCTCTAACGGTCGGCTATCTGTTTTTAAACTTTTGGTTACACCAATGGCATCCACAATTACAAAATGGTCTTTGGTAAATTTTGCAGTTGGCGTTACTTTTCGCAAACTATCTAAATCAATTGTTCGTGTTCCTCTGCCTTTCATTTGCTCAAAATAATTGATGCTTTTTACATCTCTCATAAATAGCAAACATTCAAGCGGTTTAATGTCAGTGCCAGTTGCAACCATATCAACGGTTACTGCAATTCTAGGGTGATAGTCGTTTCGGAATTGTGATAAAACCGATTTTGGGTCTTCGTCTGTTTTGTATGTGATTTTCTTACAGAATTTATTTTCTTCAGCAAATTCTTGTCTTACAATATCAATAATATCGTTGGCGTGGCTATCGGTTTTGGCAAAGATTAATGTTTTAGGCACTTCAAAATTTCCATTTTTATCATAGCGGTCTTTGAAAATGCTCGGAAGATTTTCTTTGAAGGAACGAATGATGGTTCTAATTTGATTGGGATTTACTACAACCTTATCCAATTGCTGTTTGGAATAGGCTTCATCTTCATCCTGCAATTCCATTCTTTTCTTTCTGCTCAACTGTTCACGATGTTCAATGTATTCGCCTTTCCAAAGTGTAGCTCCTTGTTGGGTTACTTTGGTATCAATGATAAATACTTCATAACCTACATTCACACCATCGGCAACGGCCATTTCGTGAGAATATTCACTCACCAAATTCTGGTCGAAATAGCCAATAGTTCTTTTGTCTGGAGTAGCGGTTAAGCCAATTTCAAAGGCATCATAATATTCCAACACTTGTTTCCAAAGGTTGTAAATGCTTCGGTGACATTCATCAATGACAATGAAATCAAAAAACTCGATTGGCATTTTTCCATCGTATTCAATCGGTGGAATTTCTTTCGGTTGATATTTACGTTCGTTCGGATTTTCTTCTTCGGCACTTTCTTCCAGTTCCGTTCCTTTTAAAATTGAATATAAACGCTGAATGGTACTGATGCAAACCTGACTGTCGGTTGCGATGTAACTTGATTTAAGCCTTTGAACGCTGTATAGTTCGGTGAATTTTCTGTTGTCGTCATTTGGCACGAATGACATAAATTCTTGTTCTGCTTGTTCTCCAAGGTTTTTGGTGTCAACCAAAAACAAAACTCGTTTTGCTTTGGCATATTTCAGCAAACGATAAATGGCGGTAATAGCAGTAAACGTTTTTCCCGAACCAGTTGCCATTTGTATTAAGGCTCTTGGTCGGTTTTCTTTAAAGGAAGTTTCCAGTTTTGTGATTGCGTTTATTTGACATTCACGCAAACCTTCTGTTTGCAAAGAAGGTAAATCCAAAAATCTTTTACGAAGCGATTTGTCTCGCTTTACCCATTCTCTCAAAGTTTCAGGTCGGTGAAAACTAAAAACTTCTCTTGCTCTTAGTTTTGGGTCGGTAAAATCTGTAAATCTTGTTATTTCTCCTGTGCTGATATAGACAAAAGGCAAAGGCTCATTTTTCAGATGTCTGAGTTTAGCGTTTGCATATTCTTCACCTTGTCCTTCGTGGACACTCATTCGATGTCCTTCTTCTTCACGCTTCGCTTCAATTACTCCACAAGGTTTTCCTTCAACAAATAAAACATAGTCCGCAGGGCCAACATCAGTCAAATACTCTTTAACGGCAACACCAATTCCAGCCTGCCCGTCCGGCAGGCGGGCATTCAGATTTATTTGTTTAATGCTCTGAATAACCCAGCCACAAGCAGTCAACTGCTTGTCAATGTTATCTCTTGCTATTTGCTCTGGGTTTTGATTTGCCATTATTTAATTAAATTCAATTTTTAGTCGGTTAAAGTACGAATTTTCATCCTTTAAACGGTCATTCTCGTTCTGTGGCGGGTGGGAGAATTGGCTCTTTTGCAAGCTTGGGTTTACTCGTGGCATATTTATTTTCAGCGGTACTCGTGATTGCTTCGCAGTTGTGTGTCGGCTTGTGTGGCTTGCAAATGTGCCAATTTTGCGTTGGCACAATATCAAAATATTTTGTGCGGTGGGAAAAAAAATAAAATACAGAAGGGTCGGCAATGAGTGTCGGTTCAGTTGCTGTCCGATTGAGATAAGTTCTGTATGTTGGTCACTTGTCAAAATGGTTTACTTTTCTCTTGTTAAATTGTCTGCCTGTCGATGGTTGTTGTGTCGTTCTTTACGCTTGCTGGTAACGCATGGCTTGGCGAAACTGTGCAGGTATCTATAAAGATATAATCGGGTTATCAGAAATCAAATCATTTCTTCTTAGTCAATTAGTTCTTGGTGGTGGCCGATCAACGAGAGAAAAATAATCCCTCACCCCGCCCAACCGTCTCTGTCCAAACCTCTATATTGAATCGCTTCCGCGAGATTTCCTCGCCAACATACTTTAAAATTAGTTTCATTGCCAGCCCATTTACGATGTCAAATTTCATAGATGAATCTGAATTATTTTTCCCAAGCGCGGATAATTTTTCTAGCTAGCAAGCCGGCTTCCGATAGATTGCTATCAGGCCAATTTCCATTAATATTTGCACCCGCTCGTAGAATGGACCACTCTTCTGCTTTGTCATTTACTGCCCAATTACAATGGCTGATTTTATTGGCTTTGCACCACTCCATCCACTTTTCTGTTTCCGGGTCGTTTTGAGTATACCCAATAGAACCCCATTCGGTAATAAACAATGCTATGCCACTACTCAACGCAGCGGTAGCCCGGTCGCGCAACCATTGGGTATGGTATACCGTGTAGAAGTGAAGTGTGTAAGCAATATTGGTTGAACTAGTAATGGGATCAGCTGCAGGTTTATCTACTTGCTGCGACCATTCGGGCGTGCCAACAATAATCATGTTATCAGGATCAACGATGCGTATCGCCTGAATCACCGCCTCCGCATACGGCTTTAAAGTTTGACTCCATGATATCTTTAAGGGTTCATTGTAGATTTCATACATTACATTGTCATACTCTCCATAAAGTGTTGCCATCTCAGTGAAGAATTCAATAGCCTCGGTTTGATAGTCTTCAGCATGATGCGAGTGCCAATCGATTAATACATACATGCCATTAGCTATGGCTGCGTCCACAATAACCTTTACCTTATTTTTATTAGCCAACTTATCGGTCAGATACCCACCACTTTCATCTACGCCCATCGATGCGCGAATAATTGTCGCGTCCCAATCCAACGAAAGCCACGAAACTATTGAGGCATTGTAGAATCGTTCCCCGCTCCAACCATTGTTGCTCCAAAAAAAACTATTGCCAGCAAAAGAAACAGGAAGCCCATTCTTATTAACAATTTTGCTTCCGTCAGTACGCAACAATCCATTTTTCTGAACAGCATTTTGATACGATTTTGATGTTAGTGTAAGGGTGTATTCCAATTCTTTCTGGGAAGTGTTGTTCTTTATCTTGAATATAATTGGAGTTCCATCCACGCTAAGCACATCACCCGCTTTCAGGGTGGTAGCATTGTTATCATATAAAGAAATGGTTTTAATCTTGACGGAAGTAGTTCCGAATGGCAAATCCCTGGTTAATGAAACTTGCTCGCTATTAATCACTGTGTTGAAAACTGATCCATTAATTTCCAAGTCGAGGATCCCAAGTTTGGGTTGCAAATTTAGGTCAGGTGCAGGCTCACTTCCAGATGTGTTGCACGCACAAAATACCAGACCGAATAGCAACCCAACAATCCCATAACTAATTTTCATAACGAATGAATGTTATTTAGACTTCTAATTAAGACTATCCCGCCCAACCATCTCTATCCAAACTTCTATATTGAATTGCTTCCGCGAGATGTTCAATTTTAATCTCTGGTGTTCCGGCTAAGTCTGCAATGGTGCGCGAGACTTTTAAAATGCGGTCGTACGCGCGGGCAGAAAGACCGAGGCGTTCCATGGCGGTTTTTAACAACGTGCGGCCGGCATCGTTGATTACACAAATTTCCTTCACCATGTTGGCGGGCATCATGGCGTTGCAATAAATATTCTTTTGATCTTTAAAGCGTTCGCTCTGCATCTCGCGCGCTTTCACCACACGCGCACGAATTTCATCGCTGGTTTCATTTTTACGTAGCGTGGTCATTTGATCAAAACTTACGGGCACTACTTCCACATGCAAATCAATTCGGTCGAGCAGCGGCCCACTTACTTTGCTTAAGTAGCGTTGCACGATTCCCGGTCCGCATACGCATTCTTTTTCAGGATGATTGTAATACCCACACGGGCACGGGTTCATGCTTGCAACCAACATAAAGTTGGCGGGATAGTCAATGGAAATTTTTGCCCGCGAAATGGTTACGCGTCTATCTTCCATGGGCTGGCGCATTACTTCCAATACGCTACGTTTAAATTCCGGTAGCTCATCTAAAAACAAAACGCCATTGTGCGATAAAGAAATTTCTCCGGGTTGTGGATTACCCCCGCCACCAACCAGTGCCACATCCGAAATGGTATGGTGCGGGCTTCGGTATGGCCTTGTGGTTATCAGTGTTGCATCGGCTCCAACTTTCCCGGCAACGGAATGAATCTTCGTTGTTTCGAGTGCCTCATTCAGCGTAAGCGGAGGAAGAATAGAAGGCAGTCGTTTTGCCAACATAGTTTTACCGGCACCAGGTGGGCCAATCATAATTACATTATGCCCTCCGGCAGCTGCAATCTCCAAGGCACGCTTAATATTTTCCTGTCCTTGCACATCTTTGAAATCCGCATCGTAGTCATTTAGTTTGCTTTGAAACACTTCGCGTGTGTCCATGCGCAGCGGTTCAATCTTTAGTTTGCCTTCAAAGAAATCAATGGCTTCTTGCAAGGTCTCCACACCAATCACATCTAAATTATTAACAATCGCTGCTTCGCGGGCATTTGATTTGGGCAGCACAAATCCTTTAAACTCTTCCTTGCGTGCCTGAATGGCAATGGGCAACACACCTTTAATTGGACGAAGAATTCCATCGAGCGACAACTCGCCCATGATGATGTATCTATCTAACTCAACGGCTTCAATTTGTTCGGATGCTTTGAGTACACAAAGTGCAATCGGTAAATCGTAAGCGCTTCCCTCCTTCCGTAAATCTGCTGGTGCCAAATTAACAACCACTTTGTTGCGTGGCATAAACAATCGCAAACTTTTAAAAGATGATTCAACCCGGTGTTGACTTTCTTTTACAGCGGTATCGGGTAAGCCGCTCATGTGAAAATCTTTCCCTTGCGTTACGTTCACCTCCACTGTAATAGTGCGGGCGTCTACTCCGTATACTGCACCTCCAAAGGTTTTAGCGACCATTATTATTTACGAATTACGATTGACGAAGTACGAGTTAAATCCTGATAACTACCGGGATTGAATTACTAATTACGAATATTGATCGTAATTACCCAACCACTTCCTTCTCGATGAGCAATATAAGGATATGAATGATTTTGATGTGGATTTCCTGAATGCGATCGGCATAGCCGAAGTGAGGAACGCGCAATTCGATGTCGGCTAACGGAGCCAACTTGCCACCATCTTTACCGGAAAGAATGATTACTGTCATGCCTCTTTCCTTTGCAGTCTTTGCAGCATTGATAATGTTGCCTGAGTTTCCACTGGTGCTGATTCCTAAAAGCACATCGCCTTTATTTCCCAATGCTTCGAGATAGCGCGAGAAAACAAACTCATAACCATAATCGTTGCTTACGCATGAAATGTGACTAGGGTCACTGACGCAAATAGCTGGCAGTGCCTTACGATTATCGCGATACCTACCAGTGAGTTCTTCCGCAAAATGCATAGCATCGCAATGTGAACCACCATTGCCACAGGAAATAACTTTACCGCCTTGTTTGATTGAATTGGCGATTGCTTTCGCAGCTGCTTCGATGGTTTTTAAATTATTCTCATCCTTCAAAAAACTTTGAAGCACATCAGCTGCTTGACTTAGTTCGGCTGCTATCAGTGAGGTATAACTCATAACGACTTTGAATCGGAAGGCGGTGCTTCCTTCACCTCCGGCTTAGCTGGCTTAGCGGCCTCTTGAAAATCATACACCTTAGCTTTTAACGCATTATTTTCAAGGCGCAAAGCTTCTTGTGCTTTTTCAGCATTCTTAGTTTCAATCCAGGTCCAGATGAAGTCAGCCAGGTATAACACTACGCCAAGTAAAGCGCCATATTTCAGTAATGAAATCTTTGAATAAAGGTTTGCGAGGACTCCAAAATCGATATTCTTTGAACCGATGTATAATGTAAAAAAAAGTATAACGAGGTGGTATCCTCCAAAAATTGCAAAGAAAATGCGCCTGCGTTGATTCATCTTACATTATTTATCAGGAACAAACATAGGGTTTTTCATGTAAAGCAAAAATTGCAATCATCGTTAAAACCTTGCATCACAACCAATTATTAACCGGCCCGTTCGGCAGTTTGAATTGATACTAACTTGCGATACAAACCTTCTTGTGCATTCAACTCATTATGCGAACCCCGCTGCGCTATTTCTCCATTTTGAATAACCACAATTTCATCGGCATGCTGTATGGTGCTTAACCGATGCGCTATAACGATGGAGGTTCTATTCTTCATTAGGTTGAATAAAGCTTCTTGCACTAATTTTTCAGATTCTGAATCTAATGCAGAAGTAGCTTCATCTAAAATAAGAATGGGTGGATTCTTTAATACGGCTCGGGCAATGCTCAATCGCTGCCTTTGCCCACCTGAAAGTTTAGAACCACGCTCACCAATAAAGGTTTGATACCCGTTTTCTGTTTGGATAATAAACTCGTGCGCATTGGCAATTTTCGCTGCTTCCATAACAGTTTCTTCACTTGCACTTGGCATACCAAAAGCAATGTTGTTGAAAATGGTATCGTTAAAAAGAATGGATTCTTGTGTTACCACACCAATCTGTTTGCGAAGCGATTCTAATTCATACTCCGCTATTGAGACTCCATCAATCTGTACTTCCCCTGACGTGGGATCATAAAATCTGGGTATCAAATC
>Ga0163147_10004872_pt1 | contig 16757 bp, 16 predicted proteins | sample OliLakLV19MP6G1_FD_148597 | JGI IMG/M metagenome (GOLD analysis project Ga0163147, IMG submission 148597) | Freshwater microbial mat bacterial communities from Lake Vanda, McMurdo Dry Valleys, Antarctica- Oligotrophic Lake LV.19.MP6.G1 | ecosystem: Environmental > Aquatic > Freshwater > Lake >...
TCAATTTTGATGTCGAACAAGACGAAGCATTGCAGCAGCCGATTGTAGAACACGCTTTGAGGATATGGTGTGGCTCGGTGGGCAGTGCCTCACCTTTGGCAATGGCTAATACACTTTCTTTGTCCTGACTCATCATGAGCCGGTCGTAGAGCAGGCTGTTGATCTGTCGCTCTATCTGGCGCACCGGCCTCGCGTATTTTGTAACTGTCCAGCCGCCCCTAAATACTTGGGAACGCGGCACCAATAACTTAGTCATTTGATGCCACCCTTTGTTCCGTCATACGGCCGCTATTTTTCTTTAAATAGCCCCACTATTCGCAGAAAAATAGTGTTGTCTGATGAAAAAATGGTTGACCTAAAATGACTAAGTTATTGGTGCCGCGTTCCTTGGGTCTTCTGCCCAAACAGCCTGTTGAAAAATTTTAATGCTCAAAGTAACCAGTGCGCGCAGCCGCAGAGCGGCGAAATATTTTTAGGCTTTAGTCGGAATATATCAAGTATCTTTTACCACAAAAGAATATGTTTCGGGGGTTTGTGATTGACCTGTTGGCCGCTTTTCTTCTGACCTGATTGTTGGTTCGGTTTGAAAATATCAATATGTGGCCAAGGGACTGCTGAAGTATTGCCCGATGGCACGACCCACAACTTTGCCACTTTTGGGCACGGTGTCATACATGGCATCCTGATCAACATCACGGTGCTACTCCCAGTGCTCGGCACCTTGTCCATCTTTGAAAAGCGCAGCTGGAACTGGGTATTCACCAACCTTGGCTATTGGGTGGTCACACTGGCCCTGATGGGTGGTATTTGGAGCGCATGGCGTTGAGGGGGTGATTGTATTTTTTCGCAGCCCGCATGGAAGATTGTTGTTTCAGTATTTTTTTCAAAGCCAAAATTTACTCCGAAGCCAAAAGCACTACTTTTGCCCGCAAACGCAACTCAGCGATTGTTTCTGCATTTATCGTTCATCATTCATTATTAGACAAAATGACTTTTCCATCCAATTGCAAATACACTGAAGATCATGAGTGGATTCGCCTCGACAGCGGCAACACAGCATACGTCGGCATCACTGATTTTGCACAGGGCGAACTGGGCGAACTCGTGTATATCGAAGTGGAAACGGTCGGCGAAACCGTGGAGGCGCACGGACTCTTCGGCACGGTAGAAGCCGTAAAAACGACTTCTGACCTGTTCATGCCAATCACGGCCAAGGTGTTGGAGTTCAACGCTGAAGTAGGTGACTCCGGCAACCCAGCGTTGGTCAACGAGGACCCTTATGGCAAAGGCTGGATCGTGAAGATAGAAGTGCAGGACCTTGCCGACGTAGCGGCACTGATGGATGCTGACGCATACCAGAAACACATCGGTAAATAAAAGCGACCATCTCTATCCTTTGTGATAGGGATGGTCGCTTGACCTCTTCAGGAGTGCTTCATTTTAATGCGGGGCGGATTCGGTTTCTTCTGTTTTTACCTTTTCCTTTTGGGCACCTCGCTTTTTGAAAAACTTAGGCTCTATCACGAGCAATCCGAAGGACTCGCAGTTTTCCTTGGTGTTTTTGATGTGGTGTGCCCCGTGCGCGCGCAATACTGCCCGGGAATATTCGGAGTCCAAGTGCCGGAACCAACTGAACCGGCGGTGGATGTACACGTCGTGGATCAAGAAATAAGTCAGCCCGTAGAGCGAAATGCCGATCCCAATAAACATGACCCACAAATGCGGCGTAAGGCCGCCGATCATGTAACAAATCATGGATGGAATCGCATACACCATGAAAAAGAGGTCATTCTTTTCGAAAAACCCCTCTTTTTCATGGCGGGGTCGGTGGTGGTCTTCATGCCAGCTCCAAAGGAAGCCGTGCATCACGTATTTGTGTGTCAACCAGGCCATGAACTCCATGCCACCGTAGGCAGCGAGTGTAATGAAAGTATAGAGCAACCAATTCGGCATATTCATTGTGCGTGAATATCAGTGAGAAATCTAGGTAGAATGAACGGGAAACAAGACACCGGTCGCTTTGTTTATCGGTCCTTCGGCACAAAGCTGAAGGACCGGTACTTTTTTTCGAGCCATTAAAAGTTCTTCCACATCATGCTCTCTACGGGCTTGTTGGTACGTTGGTTGTACTTGGCATTCTGTTTTTTGTTGTAGTAATTTTCAATGTCGCCGTCTACCAGGAAATAGATCAACTGGCCAATGGGCATTCCAGCATATACGCGTACGGGTTGTACACAAGAAATTTCCAGCGTCCAGTGGTTCGAAAAACCTACATCACCCTTCCCGGCAGTCGCATGGATGTCAATGCCCAGTCGGCCGATGCTGCTTTTGCCTTCGAGGAACGGTACTGAGTTATGTGTCTCGGTGTACTCTTCGGTTACCCCCAGATAAAGTGTCCCGGGCTGAAGCACAAAACCTTCTTCGCCAATTTCCAGCATTTCCACCTGATTGTGTTTCTTGGCATCCAGCACCCGATCCCGATAGACGGCCAGGTAATTGCCCAAATGTACATCGTAAGAGTTGGTGCCGAGGCAATCCCGGTCAAAGGGTTCAATCACAATCTGGTGGCTTTCGATGGCCTCCAGGATTTTTTTGTCGGTCAGAATCATGTTCGATCAGGTGAAAAAAGCGGGCAAAGATAGCGCAGTACTTGTGTGAAAAAGGAGGATACAGGAAGGAGTTTAAGGCTGCTACCACCTTGTTTTAACGTATGTTTATAATTACTCAGAAAACTAATTTTGCAAAAAGACTCGTTTTGGTTCGGTATTTGATTTTATCCAACAAACAAAAATCGTATTATGAGCCACTACACAGAAAAAAATGAGCGCCTGAATCGCCAAACGGCTTTTATGCTTGCTCTCTCGCTGCATGTGGCATTGGCCACAGCGCTGTATTTTCAAACGAACGACAAACCAACCGTCAAAGGTGCAACCGCCTCTACCGAACAACACCGGATTACTCCGGCCTCCCATAAAACCGCTCCGATCCCCTAACAGGATGGTACACTTATACGAACGCCGCACCTTCCCCGAAAGATGCGGCGTTTTTTTGTCCACTTCCGAGACGCTGAGTGGAGGTTCGACTTGAAGTCGAACCTCCACTACAAGTCGAACCTCCCATCAGCGCCTCAACTTCGCCCGTGCTGCGACATCCATTCATTGTAATACGTCCCCGGCAAGAAAGAAATTTTCTGACCAAACCGGCCCGGCGCCCGCAAATAGAGATTCACGACCCGACGGCCCAGGCGACGTTTTTCTTCCAGCCGTTCCACATCTGCCCACAGGTAGCGCACCGTCGTCCAATAATTGGTCACATAGAGATGCATGTCATCGGCATCTACGCGATGCAGCCGCCAAATAGTGCGGTACACGAACACCAACCAACCCAGCCATAATAAAGCGGCGAGCATCTTAGCCCACCACGTCGGGATGAACGGAATATATGCCGCGTCTTCGTCAGTCAGAATATAAGCCAGTGCCAGCACTGTAATAAATACAGTGCCGAACATGGGCACAAAAATGCGCCAAAAAAGAGTCAGATTGGAAGAAAGAATGGTTTGGCGGGCAGAAACGGTTTCGGGAGTTGCATTGGTTTCGGGAGGCGAATCGTTCGTATTTTCCATGAAAACATCCTTTTTTGAAAGATCTGCGAAGGTACGCCTCCTGTGTTTTATTCCCGCTTAATCGTGGATTAACTCCTGCTTGACCATCGTTTGACTGCGCCTTGACTGGTGTTTGACTGTTGGTTAAGCCTGGCATCCCGACATTTGTGCCAGTTCAGTAATCAAATGTAAGCGGTTCATTCCAAAAGAAAACTTTGCGAAGGCCCATGCGACGAGAAGAATCCCTCCCGCTGAACCAGCCGCGCCAGCCTTTCGCAAATATTCAAACCCATCACAAGTCATGGCTAACATGCAAATTGAGGAAACCCTCGCCACCCCCCAGTCTTTTAAGTTCAAAGGCAACTCCGTCGTCACAATCCAGGAACTGCCTACTACCGGCCCATGGCCCGACAACCTCACCGACAACAAATTGATCCAGTGCGAGCAGGCTGTTCGCTTCGGATTCAAGTGGGCCGTCGAGGGTGTATTGGTGCCGCTGCTGAGCAATGCCAACAAGTGGAAAGTGCAACTGTTCTTCGAAAAGTGGGGCCAATCCGAATTCAACCTCGGCGCCAGCGGTACCGCTACGGTGAACTTCGTGCCGACCAGTGGCCACACCTACAACGTGGTCATCACCCTGCCAGCCAATTCCATTCCTGAAGGCGTGTACGATGTAGTGGCCATTCTGCGCCTTTACGACGGACGCAACCAGCCGATCCCGGTAGCAGGCTTCGCCGAAATGGGCAAACTCGAGTTCTACGAAGCAGCGTAAAACGCAGATGTTGACTGCTGACTGTTGACCTTTAAACTTCGTATCCCTCGGTGAAAAGCCGCCTCCATGCCCGCTCGCCGGGAAGAGGCGGCTTTTCTTTTTTTCAATTTTTTCACAATTCCACCCCTTATACAATGAAAGACAAGCGCACCAAAGAGCAAATCCTGCAACTTCTTGACCACGCAATGGAGCAGGAGGAAAAACATGCTCAAAAAATACAAGCCCTTGAAAACCAACTGGCAGAATGCCAAAAACGGGCTGACGATCCACGGTACGAATTGACGGATGAAGCGATTGCCGCCAGCAAAGTTTCTTTTCGACTCAATCCCGCTTCATATCCTCCTTCGCTGACCTCACCCGCCCGACAGCCAGAACCTGTCGCGCCAGCAACGCCGTCGGTCGAGTCCCCCGATCACCAGCAGCCACAAATGCACACGGCTCCTGTATCCTTGGGGCAGTTGTCGCAGCGAGTTCGGAGCTTACTGTCAGATATGGTCGTACACGAAGAAGTGGTAGAGCCTGCCCTTTCGGATGCAGCCACGCCGCGCCAGGCCATCAAACTCACTGCACCTGCATGCAGCGTGATTGCCGGGGGCGAGCCACAGCACCAGGGTGTCCTGCAAGCTGGCCAGCATTTTCAGGTAGAGATTTCGATGGAGGAACTGGGTGCATTTTGCGGCGAACCTTGCCGGGCTGCATTGTTGATAAAAAACCTGGAGTCCGGGCACGATCACCGGCTCTCTGAAGCGTGTATACCCGGCAGCCGTGCCTTGCGCCTGCCGCGTCAGCCGATCCAGTTAACTACCGGCGCATATCGGTTTACTGCGGTGCTCAGCCTGGATGCTGACCCACGAAAAGTTTATTACAAAGAAAGTCGCCTGCTCGTGGTTCAGTAAATCGAACGTGAGCAGTAGCTGCGGTCACTTTGCACCGGAAACGGCCTGCCGTTCACTGTTTAATTCAAATATACCACTTGCCGAAGGGCTTCCATGTTTTCTGTTTTTGTGCTCATACCCGTGTGCAAGGCAATGGAACCGCCGGTGCGCACATTCATTTGATTGGTCGCCCAGTTGAAGCGGCGCTCATAGCCGTCGCAATGGGGGCAGCGCCATACGATCCAGTCGCCGTCGCGGTGGCTGGTGCATTGGTGTGTTTGCTCCGAAAAACCTGATGCTTGAAACTGTGACATAATTTACACGCTTGAAGTGAAAAGATATTGGCTTCGGGAGCACGTTTTCAAGCGGTTGGGGGGACGAGTGTCCAATAAGGCGTAAAGTACAAAAGATGGGCCAACGTGCCTGATTTACAAAAATCAGTCTACAATTTACTGATCCGGAGGATGTTGAGGATAACCGGCATATTTGTCTTGATAACCTTGCTATTACAAATGTCGTCTTGCCGTCACTCGCACATTCTTAACAGATGCAACGCATTTCCTTTTTTACTTTCGTGTCTGAATTTTTAAAACAAAACCGCTTGTCATGCGAACACTCCTACTCGCCTTCGTGCTCCAAATCTCCTTGTCCGCCGCCCTCCACAGCCAGGTTTATTACACGGTCAAATTCCCGGATGACCGCACCGTCTACGGATGTCCGGCAAAAGCCGACACGATATGGCCAGAAATTACCAAGCTCGGGAACTGTAGTTTTAATGTCGGGGTCTCGATCAAAGACGAAGTGTTTTATACCAGCGGTACCAACTGCGGCAAGGTGTTGCGCACCTGGAAACTCAACTGGTGGTGCGACTATAACCCCAACTGGTTTCCAACTATTATCCCAAACCCTGGCAATACAGACATCGGCGTCACGGTGCAGGGCAATTCTACCAACCACGGCTTTATTCAGTACACGCAGATCATCAAACTCTTAGACCCTGTGCCGCCCGTCATTTTTGGCTGCCCGGCGGGTCCGGTCACGTTCTGTGATCTCACCAACAATGATCTCACTCAATATGGGGCACTGTGTGAAGGCCCGGTCAAGCTTGAGGTCCGTGCTTCCGATGCCTGCTCCAAATCGAACCTGATGATGTCTTATCGCCTCTTCCTCGATCTCGATGCGAATGGCAGTATGGAAACCTACCTGAGCAGCAGCAGCCCGACTGCATGGCCCATCGAAACCACCGTGCAAGGGGATACTTTAACAGGGAAAATCAAATTCCCGGCTGGGCATGGATTCCCCTACGGGAAACATAAAATCGAATGGATCGTCAATGACAACTGTGGCAATGAGACGCTCTGCAAGTATGAATTCATTGTCAAAGACTGCAAGCCGCCCACCGTTGTGTGCATCAACGGCCTCAGTATCAATATCATGCAGACGGGCATGATTACCCTTTGGGATACGGACTTCCTGAAGCAGACGTACGACAATTGCACGCCGACCAACCAACTCAAAATCGGCATCCGCAAAATCGGCACCGGAACGGGATTTCCTACAGATATCCATTCGGTCACGTTCGACTGCACAGAGCTCGGCCTTCAAGAAGTTGAAGTGTGGTCGCAGGATGCTTTTGGGAACGCAGGATATTGCGTGACTTACGTCATTATTCAGGACAATTCAGGCTCTTGCCCGCCCCCCACTCCGCCCAGCGGCAATATCAAAACCGCATCATCCAAGCCGCTTGTGGGAGCCAAACTGACGCTGAAAAGCACGAATGGGCCCGGACAATGGACCACTTTGACCGATCCCAATGGCGCTTATGCTTTCGCGGCAGGGATGCCCGCCTGCAAAGTGCTGCTCTCCGTTGCGCTTGACACGTTGGCGAAGCAAGGTGTCAATACCCTGGATGCATTGCTTGCGGCTGCCCATATAGCAGGTTTTCAGCCACTGGCCTCGCCTTACCAGATCATTGCCGCCGATGCGAATCACGACGGCTTGCTCGACGGCGACGATTTGCTGGATATCATTCAACTGGTCACGGCTCAGACAGGCAAATTCCCGGAACATGCTGCCTGGATGTTTATACCGCAGGATTTCGTGTTCCCGGATCCTCAACATCCGTTCTCGATGGTGTTTCCTGAAAATATGGAGTTGAAAAGCCCCGGTTGCTACCAGAATGCACCCGAACATTTTGTGGCAGTCAAAGTCGGGGATGTCAACGAATCCGTCGTGCCGGGTCAGTTCAATTCTGAAGGCAATGAAGATCGCTTGGGTGAAACGGCTGTGTTTACGGCTCCCAAAGCCAAATGCCTGACCGGTGTCGAACTGCGCGTCCCGATCCAGACCCCCGCACTTGCCAATATTGCAGGGTTCCAGTTTACCCTGGATTATGACCCTGCTTATCTTGTACTCGACCATGTGGAACCGGGCCTGGTGCCGACTTCCTGGACAGGTGTTTTTCCCAACGAACATTCGATCACAGGTAGCTGGTACAGTCCCGGCGTATTGAATCCCAATGGAATAGGGAAAAATGAACGCAAGACCGCCTTCACGCTCGTCTTTCGGGTGCTTCAGGATGCCAGTCTTTCAAAAGTGCTGAAAATGACGGGTGCAAAAACCCAGAATGAGGCATATACCCGTAAATTGAGTACGGTTGGCGCAGTGCTGGAATTTGCGAAGCCGCAATCCTCGCCGTCGGATATGGACTCTTATGCTGTCTATCCCAATCCGGTGCACGACCAGCAAGTAGTGGCGTCCTTTTTCCTGGATGAAATGGACGATGTGTCATTCACACTGGCTGACCCTTCAGGCAACGTGGTTCGGGCGACAAATGCTACTTTTGCTCCTGGTTTCCACGAAGTGAAATTTGAACTGCCTGCTGGAACGACCGCTGGGATGTTGTTTTTGCAAATGCAAACTACCCATGGAACTGCGGTGAAGAAAGTAGTCGTACAGCGGTGAAAGTGGTGAGAATGTGAGAGACAACTTTCACTTTCCCACGTCGCAGTGGAAACCAGGCGAGGGATTTGTCTACTGGCAAATCCCTCGCCTGTCGTTTACACACTTGGTTTTTCATGCGGAATCGCCTGACCTTTTTTTGTTTTACCCTTCTTTTACTCGCTGCCTGTACAAGCGATGACGATTTGCGCAATCTCCGCAACTACTACTTTCCAGTAGACCAATTGCGCGGCGGCATGGTGTACGAATATGTTTCGGAACAAGGAGATTCTGTGACAACGGAATATTGGTATTACCGTACTTTCGTGCGGGATAGCGGGATGTTTATGGCTGGAACCTACTATGATGCGCAATTTCAGATCGGCCAGATCGTGCGACAAAAAATAACGGAAAGTGGGGCAGTGGCGCGCGAGTATTTTCTCTACGAAACCGATGCGGCGACCGGCAAACAGACCCAAATCCGTACCACACTCGAATCCGCCCAATTATTTCCCTTTACCGCCAGGGATTCTACGGTAAAGGTTGTTTTTAGTTTGAAATACCATCCCACGGACGATCCGGAAGGAGTGATTGAGATCTCCCGCGATCGGCACTTTTTGGGCAGTGCCCCGGAATTTGAATTCCGGGGTGAAAAAATACCGTGCATTCGATTTGGACTCGAGGAGTCCATTGCCGGACTGGAAGGGCGGGGTGAGGAGCATTATGCGCTGGGTTTGGGCTTGGTGTATTACCGGAAAGCGTACGGACCGAGGGGTGATGTCCGGTTTGAATACAAGTTGCACGATGTATTTCCAATGTCTGAATTGGAGCGACGGGCAGGCGTTACAGGCAACTAGTGCCACGTCCGGTAGTTGGCGTATGAATCCAGGAGACATGTTTTTCCTTCCTCAAGGCGCGAGGAGGGCGAAATACGGGATATTTTAACCGACGAGCAACGCAGAAGAAGGGGAAATAGGGCGCTGGATTCATACGCCAACTACCGGACGGGGCACTAGAGTCTATCAAAACAACAGTCTATAACTAACAACCGACAACCGACTATGGCCCAACTTTCCCCCCGCGCTTTCGAAACGCATTCGACCCACTCATTTGCGAGCGCAGTACAACTCGACCTTTTTTTTAAAACCAAAACGGGCGCAGACTTCGTGGACTGGTTCAACCAGCGACTTGCGGGCAATGGCGCCTTTGCCGACCGTCGCATCCGACCCGATGCGGGGGAGGACATTTTGGCTGTAAAGCGGGAGTTTGCCGAGTTCTGGGATACTATTCCGGTGGTGTTCGCCAAGCCCGCTATTTCGCTCTTTGACTTTGCCGCCTTGATGTGTATTGCGATCAACGAAACGGGCGGACGATTCCGCTCCCGCACGGAGATCTGCGGGCGTGGTGCAAAGGACAATACCGGTCGTCGCCACGAAGGACTTTCTTATGCCTTCGACCGGCTGCCCGGCATCAAAAAATCATACAATACCTTGGCGGGCAATCGCACCGCGCGTGCGTGTTTTTGTGATCCCGTGTTTTGCCTGGCCCACCGCGATCTGGCGCTGGCAGATCAACTCTCCGGAGTAGACGATCCGGGCAGGGTCAATGCAGTTTGGGAAGGTGATCTTTATCCATTCGAGCAGTTCCCGGTAGTGGAAGACCTTGAACAGACGGGTTTTATCATGCAGGCAGATTTTTACAAATTCAGGGGACGCGGTCCTATTCAGATCACCGGGCGGGCGCCCTATCGCAAACTCGCAGCGTTTATCCAAGCCTACATGGGTCCGAATGCTGTACTTCAGGAGTTCAAAGCAAAATGGCAAACGCTTACGCCCGACGAGGCCTGCACTGCCAGTCGCAATTCAGATTGGGATGAAATTTTCAGGGAAAAAACGATCGTGCCGCATGCACTGCGCACGTATGCAGATTTGGCCGTTCCTTCTAAAAATATGTTTTCGATGCAACTGGACCTCGATAAATTGAACGCCCCGACGCGCCAGGCAGGGTCGTTTTTTAGCGTCGGGCGCATCATCAGCGGCACCGACGACTATGCCAAAAACAAGTACTTGCCGAGGGTCGTGGAAATGTTGGAGGCGCTGGTATGAGTATCATTGGCCACATGGCCCTTCTCAGGCGTAACGGAATATTGGGTGTATTGACGAGTGCTATCGCAGCATTTTGCCCAATTTCCACAGGGGCGACCATTCCTTTTGGACCCGAAAATAGGGACGTTGTTCTGCGCCGAATTGTCGCCGTACGCGCTCGATCGGGCGGAGCATGCTTCCTGAAAAATCAAAAGTGGACACCTTGAGCACTTCCGCTGCGTATCGAATAATTTCCCAGGTCAAAAAAATACCTGCGCCGGAATTGCGCAGCCCCGGGTCATCGCCGCTCATAAGATAGTAGGCAGTATGCGTGTCCCATACCAAATAACCAACCGAATGGATCGCCCCTGTCTGGAGGTCGCTAGCAGCGAATATCTCCCGCTGATGGTGCAGGGCAAGCGCTTCATCCAGGCGATGTAATGTGTCAAGAGTTAACGGTATTTCTATTCCCTGACGCTCAAAACTAAGGTTTTGCAAACGGTTCAATTCGCTGAGTGCACGGCCGGGACTGACCGCTACCTGTTTTTTGGCCTGGTTGATCCGTTGGTTTCGGTAACGGGGTTTTATATTTTGCCAAACGGCCTCCAGATCTGTGATGTCCAGGAGATAGGAATAGCGGGTTGTTTGCCGGAAACCTTGCCAATGCATCGGCAACCAATTGGTCGCTGTGTAGTTGAAATCCTGCTCAAACGCCGCCAGATCCGCTGGAAACAGGGTGAGCAAGCTTTCCAGCAACTCAATTTCATCCCGCGCATTGCGGTATTCCGGCAGTAGATAAGGCCCCATCATTCGTGCCAGCGGTGGCATGGCCACATATTTCCAGTGCCATTTTTTTTTCAAAAAAAGCGGCCAGGCAGCGACGATTGAGCCGGATTTGTCCACCAGTAATACATCCCACGTACCACCGGTACAAACAGCGTCCAGATACCACGGCTGCATGAACAGGGGTAGATCAGGCGCAGCAGCGCAGAACGTGGCGTAGGCTGCTTTTCGGTGAGACTCGGTGGAGAGATTGATGGCAGAAAGGTTATTGGTTACGGAAAATCAGTTGGGGTGGTTGCTTAGGCACGAAGGATGTTTGTTTCAATGCGCGCCAAAACATCTTCGCTTTCGCTTTTTACAAAGGTTTTTCCAGTCACCTTATCGAATAGTTCGATGTAGCGGTCGGTGATCTCCTGTACAAATGAATCGGGCATGTCGGGCATTTGCTGGCCTTCTTTGCCTTGAAATCCGTTGGCGATGAGCCATTCCCGGACAAATTCTTTACTGAGTTGGCGTTGTTTTTCACCCCGTGACTGGCGTTCGCCATAGCCGTCCGCGTAGCAGTAGCGCGAACTGTCCGGTGTGTGGATCTCGTCCATCAGCATGATTTGGCCGTCTTTTTTACCAAATTCATACTTGGTGTCTACGAGCACCAGCCCTTGTGCGGCAGCCATCTCGGTGCCGCGCTGGAAGAGGGCGTACGTGTAGGCTTCCATCTGTTCATAGTCGTCTTGACGAACCAGGCCGCGCTCCAAAATTTCTTCTTTGGAAATATCCTCGTCATGGCCCTCCTCGGCTTTGGTCGTGGGCGTGATGATGGGCTGCGGCAACCGGTCGCTTTCCCGCAGGCCTTCGGGCAGTGTCACCCCGCAGAGTTCGCGCAAACCGCTGGCATAGGTGCGGGCTGCATGACCGGCCAAATAACCCCGGATCACCATCTCCACGCGCACGGGTTCGCAACGATAGCCGATGGCAACATTCGGGTCGGGAATGCCGATGAGCCAGTTGGGACAGATGTCGCGAACAGCTTCAAGAAAGTGTCCTGCCAACTGGTTGAGTACGGCGCCTTTGTGCGGGATCGGGCGGGGCAGGATATGGTCGAACGCCGAAATGCGGTCGCTGGCCACCATGATCAATCGGTCGCCAACCGTGTATACGTCGCGGACTTTGCCCCGGTAAAAAGCGGTTTGGCCGGGAAGGTTGAAATTTGTTTCTCTTATCGTCATGGTGTTCCTTCAATCACTCCTGTTTCCAGATCGCTCCGTATTCTTCTACCAGGATGTTATCGTAATAGTCGGCTTTTTCGAACAGGTTGCGCAACATGGTCATGCCCGTTTCTTCGTTCAAATAACGGTCGTAGATGAGCAACGAAAGGATGATGTCCTGTTCGTGTACGCTGAGGGTAAGCGCCTCATTTTGATAGTTTTGGCGCAATAAATATTCGTAGAGCGGTTTGATGTTTTCTTTGGGCAACTGGCAGAGCACAGCATCCGCGGACATAAGCCCTGATTTGTCGTGGTAGGTGATCAGGATTTTTGCGCTTCCTTGCGTGATCTCCCACGCATTGGGGCCGCTGCGGCTGATCAGCACATCGTGGCCGATCTGGCTGATCAGGTTTTCGATGGTGCGCGGCACACCCGTAGGCATATATTGTTCCACCGACGCCGGCAATTCGACGCGGCTCCCACAGTAACTGCAAAAATCTTTTTCCACCGTCTCCGCAGTAACGACGTTCATGCAGGCTACGCAGCGGCAGGAATTGTCGGAGCCGACGCGTTGGTATTCCTGGAGGGTGTCATAGAGAAAATTGACGGGCAGCGAAAAACCCGTATTGTCGCCGTCGCGGATGATGAACGTATTGATGCCTACTATATGCCCATCATTGTCTACCAGCGGGCCACCGGAGTTGCCGGGATTGAGCGCAGCGTCAATGTGCAGGTATGGAATGCCGTTCATCACTTCGCGGGTAGCGGATACGATGCCACTTTTTACCGAAAATTTCAGTCCGAAGGGGTGGCCAATGGCAGTGACGGCATCACGTTCGCGGAGGATTTTCTGGGTGCCGAGGTGTACTTCGGGGAGTTCGTGTTCACTTTTCGGTGCATCGAGGAAAGCCAGATCGTATTTCTGATCCGTATAACGGACATGTACCAATTGCTTCTCAAATTTTGCGCCTTCGATGACCACAGACCGATTGCCTTCCACCACATGGTGATTGGTCACGATCACTCCCCGGTCCCGCAGGAAGAAACCAGTACCTGTGCTACTCGGTGTCGCAATCTGGATGATGACATCGCGGTAGGTTTCAACAAAATCGTTCATGCGCTGGATAATTTGATGTTCTACTGGGTTTATAATCGGTTCGTACTCAAATTCACAACTCTCTGGTCAAATCCAGGTCCCGCATCATGAGCAGATACGACTTTGCAAAAAGGGTTTCGGAGCCGAAATCAAGCAGGTCAATATTGGGCCTGCCTCTTGGATAATCGGCTCGATTCATTTCCCGGATATTTTTGACGGCTTTCAAAATTTCCGCCTTGTTCAACCGGCCTTCCGCGTCCATATAAGGGATTTGAAAACCCAGGTCGCGAAAAAATTGAGGCTCCATGACTTGGAAAAACAAGTGCAAAAACTCCCGATCCGGTTTCGGAGGCGCATAATGAAACATCGCGAACCCTGCGATATACTGCGGTACGGCCAGTGCCAGCGTCATGTGATTCTGCTGCAACGGCCACTCCATATTGGGCAGTTCTCCATCAATCAGGGTCAACAAATTTTGGTGGGGCACTGCAGGGCTCACCCCAAACGTGCTGCGGGTGCGGTACATTTCCTTGAAGAAAGCCTCCTTCGGGCGTTCCACGAGTTTCTGAAACTCCTTGCGGATGTTGGCGACTTTCACCTGCGGAGTGCGGTCATTTTTTGCAAAATAAATTCCGTGAATCCGCTCCATCACATCCATCATAAAACCTTCGGGCCGGATGAGGTAGTCGAATTTGAAGGCCAGCGCCAGCATCAGATAGGCATAAGTACCAGGATATTGATTCGGGTCGGGCTTCGCTTTGTCAATTTCGTCAAAGACTGCCTTGATTTCCTGTTGGATATAGGCGTATTTCACCTCCTTCTCTGTGTCGGGGATATCGCCAAAGGTGCGCGCTTCGGCAGGGCGCAAGGTTTTGAACTCATCCAGCAACAGGTCGTCCTGCTTGTCGGCGTGAATAGCAAGTTCGCGGAAGGCATGAAGAAGTTTGAGCGGCGAACCATCCACACCATGCGTATCGAATTTGATGGAGAGCGCATTAGCGGGTGAAAGGGCGAAACGGCTGAATTTCAGCGAGAAATTGGCCTCCATAAGCCGCCGTAGGAAACCGACATTGAGGTCATCGGCCAGGGCGACGTTGCTTTCCGCTTTTACTTTGGTGTTGCTGGCCGTGCCTGTGACACGCCGCGACCCTTGCCAAAGTTCGAAGTATAGCGTCCCTTCCTCGTCTTCCCGCCAGGTGATATTGTCCTCATGTTCGTCTTTCAGGTAGTTCAGGAAAGCCTTGTATGCTTCCATGTGCTCACCCGCTTCAAAACGTTCCAGCGAATGGTCAAAGGTTTGGATCTGCGCTTTGGTTTTATACGCATCCGTGTACCGCCCAAACGTGATGTCGGGGCCGCTCGGTTTTTTTGCCGAAGGAAAAAGGAAGTCTAACAGGCTCATGCTGAAAAAAGAGCCGTAAAAGTAGAAAGCCGTTTTGGATTTTGGGTTTTGGATTTACGAATTGCGGTTGCCAGACCTGGCAACCGCAATTATTTGCCTTCAATCCTATTTCCTGTCCAGTACATCCTTCACCGCCCAGAGCACATCTTTTTTGGAAAGACCATATTTATCGAGCAGTTCAACAGGCTTGCCGCTCTCGCCAAAACTGTCGTTCACCCCTACATATTCCATGGGGACTGGCAACTTGTGGACCAGAAGATTGGCGATCGCATCGCCCAGGCCGCCATTGCGCTGATGTTCTTCGGCCACTACTACCGCGCGGGTTTTACTGACCGAGTCCAGAATCGCCTCGTTGTCGAGCGGTTTGATGGTGTGGATATTGATCACTTCACAGGAGATACCCTGCGCAGCGAGTTCCTTTGCAGCCTCAATGCTTGTCCATACCAGGTGGCCCGTGGCAAAAATGGTGACATCGGTGCCCGAAGCCAGATGCAGGGCTTTGCCAATTTCAAATTTCATATTTTCGGTGAACATCGCCCATGCCGGGCGGCCAAAGCGCAAGTACACCGGGCCATGATGTTCAGCGATTGCCATGGTCGCAGCCTTTGTCTGGTGGTAATCGCAGGGGTTGATGACCGTCATGCCCGGTAGCATTCGCATCATGCCGAGGTCTTCCAGAATCTGGTGGGTAGCACCGTCTTCGCCGAGGGTCAAGCCCGCGTGGGACGCACAGATTTTGACGTTTTTATGCGAGTAGGCGATGCTTTGGCGGATCTGATCATAAACCCGACCAGTCGAAAAATTTGCAAACGTGCCGGTGAATGGGATCTTGCCTCCGATCGCCAGGCCCGCAGCGATGCCCATCATATTCGCTTCAGCGATGCCGACCTGAAAAAACCGCTCGGGAAATTCCTTGTGAAAATGCTGCATTTGCAGACTTTCCATGAGGTCGGCAGTCAGCCCGACGATGTTGGGATTGAGGCGGCCTGCTTCCAGGAGGCCCTGGCCGAAGCCATCGCGGGTGGCTTTGGTGCCGGTGGAGTTGATATTATCTAACGACATGGTTGTTGATCTACTTCAATTAGAAAAAACGGTTTCAAGAAGTTCACTTTCAAAAATGGAAGCCGGGCTTATCACCTTTTCTTCCAACGGGATTTTATTGCCGTGGATGTCTGATTAAAAATCCCCCAGCGTCGTCTCTTTCAACTGTCCCATGGCGCTTTCCAGTTGCTCCTGATTCGGCGCTTTCCCGTGCCACTTGTGTGTGCCCGCCATAAAGTCTACGCCATAGCCCATCACTGTTTTCATCAGGATGACCACTGGCTTGCCTTTGCCACAGCGACGCTTGGCTTTGCGCAGCATGGCGATCATCGCTTCCAGGTCATTGCCGTTTTCCAGGATCAGCACATCCCAGCCGAAGGCTTTCCACTTGGCGGGCAGGTTGCCGAGGCTCATCACCTGTTCGGTAGAACCGTCGATCTGCTGGCCGTTCCAGTCCACGGTTACGATGAGGTTATCCACTTTGTGGTGGGCGGCGAACATAATGGCTTCCCAGTTTTGGCCTTCATCCAGTTCGCCGTCACCGGTGAGTGCGAACACCCAGCGGGAGTCGCCGTCGAGTCGCTTGGCGAGTGCCGCGCCGATCGCGACCGACATGCCCTGGCCCAGGGAGCCACTGGCAACCCGAATACCCGGCAGCCCTTCATGCGTAGCCGGGTGGCCTTGCAGGCGAGCGTTGATCTTGCGGAAGGTGGCCAGTTCTTTTACCGGAAAATAGCCCGTGCGCGCCAATGTGCTGTACCAAACCGGCGAAATGTGGCCGTTGCTCAAAAAGAACAAGTCCTGGTTTTTGCCCTCCATGCGGAATGGTTTGGGACTGTGTTTCAGTACGTTGCCATACAATGCCACGAAGTATTCGACGCAACCGAGGGAACCTCCGGGGTGTCCGCTTTGGCAATTAAACACCATGTGCACCACGTCCCGGCGCACTTGAGAAGCG
>Ga0163147_10004875_pt1 | contig 16745 bp, 15 predicted proteins | sample OliLakLV19MP6G1_FD_148597 | JGI IMG/M metagenome (GOLD analysis project Ga0163147, IMG submission 148597) | Freshwater microbial mat bacterial communities from Lake Vanda, McMurdo Dry Valleys, Antarctica- Oligotrophic Lake LV.19.MP6.G1 | ecosystem: Environmental > Aquatic > Freshwater > Lake >...
TGCGTGCGATTGAGGCGCGTAATGCCCCGATGATGCGGCCTACTTCTGTGACAAGCCCATACAATTCATCGAATGTTGCTTGTTCGATATAGCCCGTATCAAGGGCGACGAATAAATGGGAGCGAACTTCTGCGGCGGATGCTTTGGCTGTGACCAAAAATTGATGAAATTCCTTTGACCCACGTTCACTCCCCTCAGCGATGTTTGCCATGATGGATACCGACGCTCGTTGAATTTGATTACTCAGGCCGAAATCACATGACAAATTGCCCAGTCGTGTGACCTCATAAATCCGCTTGGTTAGAAACCGCTCTTTTTGCCATGCAATCAACTCCTCAAACCCCGACATCCCACTCATCTCTCATCACTTTCTACTCATCACTCGCCCTTAGCGGTGCATCCGCTCGTAGCGAGTCATCCACTTCCAATTGCTGGCGTCGCGCTTGCCGGGGGCGACCACTTGCGTGGCGAGTTGTTGATTGCGATGCGCGACCAGCGTCGCGGCGATGGCGGCATATTCCAGCGCTTCCTCGCTCGGCTCGGTCTCATAAGTCGTCATGCTGAAGCGTTCTTCGACAAATTTCGTATCGAATTGCCCCGCCATGAAGCTGAACGAATTCAACAGATTGATGTGGAAGGGGATGTTGTGCTTGATGCCCATGATGGTGTATTCGTTGAGGGCGCGGCGCATCCGCAACATCGCCTCAGAACGGGTTTCGCCGAAGCAAATCAACTTGGCGACCATGCTGTCGTAATACGGGGTGATTTCAAATCCGCTATACACACCGTGGTCAACGCGCACGCCGGGACCCGTCGGCGTGATGAGCGTGCTGATTTTGCCCACAGATGGGATGAAGTTGTTGTATGGGTCTTCGGCGTTGATGCGGCACTCAATCGCCCAGCCTTTGGGGTCGAGGACGCTCTCGGTTGGCCCCATACGGCGGCCACGGGCGATGCGGATTTGTTCTTTCACCAAGTCCACGCCCGTCACCAATTCCGTGACCGGATGCTCGACTTGTAGGCGGGTGTTCATCTCTAGGAAATAAAAGTTCTTGTCCTTATCGACCAAGCACTCAATCGTCCCGGCGTTGACATACCCGACGGATTGCGCGGCGGAAATCGCCATATCGCCCATGCGCTTGCGGAGGTCGGGATCCATGAACGGCGACGGCGCTTCCTCGACCAATTTCTGGTGGCGGCGCTGGATGCTGCACTCGCGTTCGCCGAGGTGGATGGTGTTGCCGTGCATATCGGCCAAAATCTGGAATTCGATATGGCGTGCGCCGACCAGCAATTTTTCGGCGTAGACGCGGCCATCTCCGAAGGCGGATTCGGCCTCACGACGGGCATTGGCGAGCGCGGAGGGCAAATCTTCTAGCGCGTAGACCGCCCGCATCCCTTTACCACCACCACCGGCTGCGGCTTTGACAATCAACGGGAAACCGATGAATTTCTCTGCGTAGGCGAAGATTTCATCATCACGCATCCCCGGCTCTGTCCCCGGCACGATGGGGACGCCATATTTCTTGACCGCTTCACGGGCGGCTTGCTTATCGCCCATCGTGCGGATGGCGCTGGGGGTTGGCCCGATGAAGATGATTTTGGCGTCGGCGCACGCTTGGGCGAACGCCTCGCGCTCACTGAGCAGGCCATATCCGGGGTGGATGGCGTCCGCGCCGGTCTTGCGGGCGGCGTCGATGATTTTGCCGATGTCCAGATAGCTCTCGCGCACGGGCGGCGCGCCGATATGGACGGCCTCATCTGCAAAACGGACATGCAGCGCGGCGCGGTCTGCGTCAGAGTAGACCGCCACGGTGGGGATTCCGAGGTCGCGGCAGGCGCGGATGACTCGTACAGCAATCTCGCCACGGTTAGCGATCAGGATTTTGTTGATGGATACAGGTTCAGACATGAAAGGTGTCCTTTGAGAGTAGGTTTAAGAGGGTGAATCATCAGGGTTTTGTGGCAGTAATACCACTAATTGCTCAAGTAGAGGAGCAAGGTCGTTTTGGATAATGTCCCACAGCGTTTCATCCCCTATCGAGTCGTATTCATGGGCGAGACGATTACGCATCCCTCGCATTTGATGCCATGGGATATGAGGACGTTCGTCTATGAATGTTTCTCCGAGACGATTCGTCGCCTCTCCCATGATGATAAACTGCCATTTTACAGCCGACTTCACCATATCCATGGTCAAGAAGTCGTCAAGCGTTAAGCCAGCCACAAAATCATTGACCGCATTAATTGCAATCACGATATCAAGGATATGGGCTAAGTTACGATTTTCAGGCGGCATAGATAACCTGTGCAGTGCCTAGTATTTCGCGTCGGCGAATCCAATTCTTACTTTGTTGAAGACCCATCTTAGAGACAAAATCGACGGGTCTTTTCATCAATTGACTCAGTTCAAGCCGCATGGCTTCCCATTGTTCATAGCGATAATGAGCATCAGGACGCATAACATATAAAATATCGATGTCACTCCCCTGAGTGAAATCATCACGCAACACCGAACCGAACACCGATAATTCGACGACGCCCCATTTTTGGCAAAACGCGGCGATTTGCTCTGTTGAGACATCGAGATGAGGGATAGGCGTAATGACGGACATGGCTCATGCCTCCATTTTACTTACGGCAGGCGCGGATGACTCGCACCGCAATCTCGCCACGGTTAGCGATCAGGATTTTGTTGATGGATACAGGTTCAGACATGAAAGGTGTCCTTTTATGGTTAGGGAATATCAATGATGTCGTCGGATTCAGGTGGTGGGATGAGTGGTTGTACTGTGTCTATCAACTCATCCAAGTTTTCAGTAATCACTTTCCAAACCCGATCTAGATTGACATCAAAATAGGCATGAACGAGGATATTTCGAAATCCTACCAATTGCGTCCAAGGCATATCGGGTTTCGAGTCTTTGAAAGGCTGTGATAAATGGCGGACAGCCTCTCCAATCACGATAAATTCACGCTGAATCGCTACATACGCCATCTCATGTTTTTAAATGTTTCAAGTGTTAAGCCCTCTGAGAATCGTTTTATGCGTTTCGCCGCATAGACAATATCGAACGCAAGCGCCCCATCATCACGCTGCATAAATCACCTGTGCGCTATTGAGGATGATTTTACGCCGAATGTAGTTGGGTGATTTTTGAACCTGACCTTTCTCAATGAAATCTACATGACGCCCCAACAAGAGGGACAGTTCTTCTTGCGCGTCAATGAGAGCAAATAAGGTCAGTTTCACATTGACCCCAAGCACGAATAACACATCCACATCGCTTTCATCCGTAAAATCATCGCGCAACACCGAACCGAACACCGATAATTCGACGACGCCCCATTTCTGGCAAAACGCGGCGATTTGCTCTGTTGAGACATCAAGATGAGGGATAGGTGTAATGATGGACATGGCTCATGACTCCTTATTCGTCAAGTAGCGTGAAAATATCGCGCACAACAACGCTAAAATCCACCAGAACCTCGCCACCTTCAAGCGTATCTGCGACAGTCAAATTGCGAGAACCATCAGATGTATGTACTTCAATCGTCCGCGTATTGGGATAAACGACCCAAATCAAGCGCGTGCCGTGTTGGAGATATAGGTCAATTTTGCGCCGGATGTCTGCCGCACGATCCGTTGGACAGATGACTTCTACCGCCAAATCAGGCGCAACAGGGTAGTAGCCCGTTGGCTTACGCTCACCAGCGCGTTCTTTGCTGATAAACGACGCATCAGGCGAGACGATGGTATCGGGCTTGCGAGAGAGTATGTACCCGCCATCCGCACCAGCAGCATAGCCTAAATTCTTGCCACGGATAAAATCTTTGATGATATAGAGCATCTCTGCACCCAATTCCGTCGCATTGCGCTGTGATGGGGGCATAATCGTTAGTTCTCCGTCGTAAATCTGATATTTCGTCCCATCGTCATCCGGCAGGTCGTCGAGGTCTTCAATCGTATAGAGTTTGGCTTGCTCAATTGGGAAGGCCATGATGTATTCCCCTTTACGGACGCTTCTTGAGACGGTCAACGATAGTGAACAGATCGCTTAGGCTGAGAGAGAAACCGGGCAACACATCACCGCCATCCAACACTCCAGCCGCCTCAATAATCGTCGCCATCGTCGTTGTGCGAACATGGACGGTCTGTGTTTTAGGATAAACTACCCAGACGATGCGCGTTCCCGCCCGTAAATAGTCCCGAATCTTACCCTCAACATCATCGGCGGCCTCACTGGGCGAAACGACTTCTACCGCCAGTTCTGGCGCAGCACGAATGACACTTTCTGTGAGTGGCCCCGTGTGTGCAATGGAGTCGTAATAGGCGTCTGGCGCTCGAACGGTATCAGGGTTGAGTGCCAAAACGTGGCTACTTTCCACACCGGCTCTCCCGTCTATACCGTTTAACAGCACAAAGTCCCAGATAAATTTTGCGATTAACGATGCTATCGTCCCGTGTTCATCCCCCGGTGGCATGTGTTCTACCAACTCTCCTTCAATGAGTTCATAGCGTTTTCCCTCAACACTCATGTTGATGAGGTCGTCAACCGTATAGAGTTTGGTTTGAATCGGAAAGGCAGTCATGCGTTTATCCTCACATCGGGCGTAGCACGCTACGCCCCTACATCATCACGACTACAACGGGATATTGCCGTGCTTCTTGGGCGGATTCTCGTCGCGCTTATTTTGCAGCACGCCGAGCGCGTTTATCAGGCGGGAACGGGTGTCACGCGGCTCAATCACGTCATCGACGAAGCCACGCGCCGCTGCGATATACGGGTTGGCGAACTTCTCGCGGTATTCGGCGGCGAGTTTGGCCTTGAGCGCTACCGGATCATCCGATTGTTGCAAGTCGCGCCGGTAGATGATTTCCACCGCACCTTCTGACCCCATGACCGCGATTTCTGCCGTCGGCCACGCCAGATTGAGGTCGCTGCGGATGTGCTTGCTGCTCATGACGCAATACGCGCCGCCATACGCCTTACGGGTGGTCACGGTCAGCTTGGGGACGGTAGCCTCGCAATACGCATAGAGCAATTTCGCGCCGCTAGAGATGATGCCGTGATGCTCTTGGTCTGTGCCGGGGAGGTAGCCGGGGACATCGACAAAGGTCACGATGGGGATGTTGAAGCAGTCGCAGAATCGGATGAAGCGGGCAGCCTTTTCGCTGGCTTGGATGTCCAGCACCCCGGCCAGAATCATCGGCTGATTGGCGACGATGCCGATGCTGTGACCGCCGAGTCGGGCGAACCCGACCACGATATTGGCCGCATAGTCGGGCTGAATCTCAAAGAAGGTATCACGGTCTACCACGCGGGTGACGACTTCTTTGATGTCATACGGCTTGTTAGCGTTATCTGGGATGATGCTATCGAGTTCAGGGTCGGCGCGGAGCGGGTCGTCCTGTGTTGGGGAAAACGGCGCATCTTCCAGATTGTTCTGCGGCATATAGCTCAACATCTGGCGCAGCAACAGCAACGTTTCGGTCTCGTTTTCACCGACCAAGTGACACACGCCCGACTTGACGCTGTGGACGCTTGCGCCGCCGAGGTCTTCAAAACTGACTTCCTCGTGCGTGACTTGTTTGACCACATCCGGCCCGGTGATGAACATATAAGACGTGTTTTTGACCATGAAAATAAAGTCGGTCAGGGCGGGAGAATACACCGAGCCGCCCGCGCACGGCCCCATGATGGCCGACAATTGCGGGATGACGCCGGACGCCATCGTGTTGCGGAGGAAGATGTCGGCATAGCCCGCCAGCGACTCGACGCCCTCTTGGATGCGTGCGCCGCCGCTGTCGTTGAGGCCGATGACCGGCGCACCGTTCCGCATCGCCATCTCTAGCAATTTGCAGATTTTTTGGGCGTGCGCCTCGCTGACCGAGCCGCCGACCACCGTGAAATCCTGTGAATAGACATACACCGGACGCCCGTCAATTGTCCCCCAGCCGGTGATGACCGAATCGCCGGGGTGATGGTGCTTCTCCATGCCGAAATTGTGTGAGCGATGCTCAACAAAACCGCCGATTTCGCGGAAACTGCCGGGGTCTAGCAAGATGTCGAGGCGTTCACGGGCGGTATTGCGCCCGCTTTCGTGCTGGCGTTTGACGCGCTCTGCCCCGCCGCCCGCGAGGGCTTGGGCGCGTCTAGCGCGGAGTTCTTCGATTTTTGCGTTGGCTCCATCAGCCTGTTCGTTCGGTTGTGCTACCATTCGTAAGTCTCCTTATATAAATGCAAGTTTGAAGTTAGCAGTTTGAGGTTTGTGGCCTAGAAGTGACTCCGTACCCCATCATTCATCCCGTGCTAGTTGTCCCTCATCACGCTTGTGGCGAGCAGATGCCCACCACAGCCCTGATGCGATTGCCACACTCATCAGCGCGACTCTGATAGCAAAAGGCAGCCGCCCCCGGTCATAATCGGCCTGTACAAACCATACCAAGCGCAGCGTCATCAACGTGATAACGCCTGCGAAGGCCGTCGCTGTACCAGCCAACGCCCGGACATCCCTCCGGCGACGCCGCCACAGCCAGACGCACGCCCCACCCATGATGATAAACCCGCCAACCCCAAAAAAGGTGTCGAAAATAGCTGGGGGGATTTCTGGCACAGACGCCCAAGCCCCCCGCATCAGCGGGACGCCCAGAAACGCCAACCCCACCAACGCGCAAACCGCAATCAAGCGGCGAGGGCGGCGGAGCGTGGAGGAGGCGAACATTTGACGGGGTAAACCTTTATCTCTATCGCCCAAAAGTATACCACGCGGGCGGGATGTCGAGCTAACGTCGCCCTGTGCTAGTGGGACATTGGGCCGGGCGCGGAAAATTTCTCCCTTGAGGAACGTGAACAAACCCTAACGCACATATAATTAAAAATCATCCTATAATATAAACATTCCGAATGCCTACTATTAAGGGTTGTTAAGATGTCCCGCCTAGCGTTTGTCTAAAAATGACTCCTATCCCAGATGATACACATGTTTCAAAACAGCGCCTGCACCGATTGGCTGTATCGGAACGCGCCCTTGACATGACTGTTATTGGGGCGGGCGTGATTTGGTTTGTGTTGCTCGAATTGCTGTGGGTGGTGCAAGGGAAAACGCCATCGGGATTGGATGTGTTCGTCGGGGCGGCGTTTCTGGCGATAGGCGCTACGCTGTGGCTGCATCGCCGCAACCGTGGCTTATTCCTACAGATGAGCCAATCGGATGACCTGCGCCGCCAGCTTGAGGATGTCATGTCCTCGATGACCGATGTGATGATTGTGATGTCCCCTGATGGCATCATTCAACGGGTGAACAAGGCCGCCCGTGATGCGTTTGGCTATCAACAAGACGAGATGGTCGGGCAATCTATCAACCATTTTCTGGTACAGGCCGACATGCGTTTTTCGACGTTGGAGGGCCTGCAACAGAACAGCAGTATGCGCCTGACGCGCAGTTTCCGTACCCGCGAGGGGCGGTTGCTCCCGATGTCGGTGATGTATACCGTTGTGACCGCCCGTGATGGGTCGCTGCAAGGGGTTTTGTGCGTGGCGCAAGACCTGAGCGAGGTCGAGTCGATTCGCGCCCAATTGCAATCCACCGACCAACGCTATAACGCGGCCATCAGTTTCAGCCGCTTGGGGGTGTATGAATATGACCCGCACACCAATCAATTGTTGGTTAGTAGCGATCTCAATGTGCTGTTCGGCAACGATGCTGATGAGATAAAGACGCTCGACGATGCGCTGAAAATTATCCCCATCGAAGACCATGCCAAGATTTATACCGCGCTGAATCACGTTTTGACTGGCAAAAACGAGCGGCTTGAAATCGAAATCCGCATTAACAGCACCGAACGCGGGCTACGCTGGCTGGAAGTGCGCGGCGCAATCAATCCGATGGATGGCCGATTGTTCGGCACGCTGATGGATGTCAACGCCCGCAAAGCGGCGGAAGATGCGCTAGAAAGCCGCGATTCGATCATGAATGCCATCGCTGACGCCTCAGAGAAATTTTTACACACGGCAAAATGGGAGCAACACCTCGATAAACTATTGGCCGACTTGGGGAAGTCTGCTAACGTGAGCAGGGTTTATGTGTTCCGTAAGCACATCGCGCCGGATGATAAGACGTTGCTGTTGTCACAAGTGGCGGAGTGGTGCGACCCTGAGACCTCCCCTCAAGTCGATAACCCAGCGCTCCAAAACATTGACCTCGTGGCGGCCGGGTTTGAGCGTTGGATGCGGATGCTGGGGTCGAACGACCCGATTCACGGTGCTATTGAGAATTTTCCAGAGTCCGAACGCGATTTCCTCAGCCAACAGGGGATTCAATCGTTGTTGGTCGTCCCGATTTTCGTTGAAGACCAGTGGTGGGGCGCGATTGGGTTCGACGACTGTAAGTTTCCGCGTGTATGGAGCGCATCTATGATTGACGCGCTGAAATTGGCGGGGGACATCCTCGGCGCCGCTATCTCCCGTACTGATGCCCACCATAAATTGGAATCGAGTGGCGAGTTCATGGCTAGTATCATGGACAATCTCGGTCAAGGCGTGGTGGTGGTTAACGGCGAGGGCAAGCTGATTTACGTCAACCCAGCCTACGCGCAGATGATTGGCTTGCAACCGCAAGAATTGTTGGATCGGATCACCTCAGACTTCACCGAGCAGGAAGACCTCGCCACGATAGAACATAATCGCACCCTCCGCGCACGCGGCATGGTGAGCAGTTATGGGTCGCACTTGCGAAATCAACAAGACGGTCACTTGACCGAAGTCCTGATTACCGGCGTGCCGCGCATGATTGATGGAAAATTCGATGGTGCGTATTGCGTGGTCGCTGATGTGAGCGAACGTCGCCGGTTAGAATCACAGCGCTTTGAATTGTTGCTAGAGAAAGAGCGCGTTCGCCTGATGAGCGATTTCGTGCGCGATATCTCGCACGAATTCCGCACGCCGTTGTCCATCATCCAGACCAGTCTCTATCTGCTCAAGCGCAAGCCAGACCATCCACAGGCCAGCGCACGCTTAGACGTGATTGGCGGGCAAGCGTCGCGCCTCAACCGCTTGGTCGATGATCTGATGTTGATGCTGGAACTGGAACAGGCCGAGATCGTATCGCGGTTGCTCTCGCTGAATACGCTGGCGTCACACATTATCGGCCAATTCAGCAAAAAGGCAGAGGAAAAAGCCCTAAATCTGACGCTGGAATCACCCGTTGGCGATGTCTCGGTACGGGGGGAGGAGGCCTATCTGAGCCGCGCCCTGACCATGCTGGTCGATAACGCGATAGAATTCACCCCTAACGGCGGCAGCATCACCGTCATTGTGCATTCAGACCCGACCTATGCCACCCTCAGCGTCAAAGACACCGGCGTGGGCATCTCGCCGACTGAGATTGAAAGTATCTTTGAACACATGTATAAGGTCGATAAAGCGCGCAATACTGAGCGCGGCGGCCTCGGCCTCGGCCTGTCGATTGTGCGTCGTATCAGCGCATTACACGACGGGGATGTCCTCGTGGAGAGCGAACCCGGCATGGGCAGCACGTTCACCTTACGGCTGCCTCACCCGGAACAGTTCAAGCCCAAACTGACCGTTTCGACCCTGACCCAAGAAATTAGCGCGGTGATTATCAGATCAACCGATGAGGTTGACCGCGCAGCCACTTAATCGCCTCGCGGTCAGCCTTGCCAAAACTGTAGGCGTCCAGTTCATCTTCCGTCACCCACGCCCACGCTAAGGCTTGGATGGCCTTTGGTTCTCCCCCTGTATGGGTACAGGCCAGCGCATGCAGCGTGATTGAGAAATGCGTGAAGGCGTGCTTCACGATGCACAATTCCTCCCCGACTTCGACCTCAATGCCCAATTCTTCCAACAACTCACGTTCCAGACATTCTGGCAGGGTCTCGCCGGGTTCTTGCTTGCCGCCGGGAAATTCCCATAGTCCGCCCAATAACCCTTCCATCGGGCGCTGTGCGATGAGCAGTCGGTTATCCGCCCCGCGAATCACCCCCGCCGCGACATGGTAATGTGGTTTTTTACCGGCCTTCTTCTTGACCGGGCGCTCGGCCTGCGTCCCCGCATCAGCGGCGCGGCAGAATCCTCGTATCGGGCAGACTCCGCAACGCGGGGACTTTGGCGTGCAGACCGTCCGCCCCAGTTCCATCAGCGCTTGGTTATAATCGCCCGGACGTTCAGGCGGAATCCAGTTTTCCGCCCATGCCCACATCTGCGCTTGCGCCACCGGGGTGGTGATGTCGCCCGCGTAATCCATCAGGCGGGCGAACACGCGATAGACGTTGCCATCGACCAGCGCGGCTTGCCGTCCGAATGCGATGCTGGCGATTGCGCCGGCTGTATAGCGCCCGACCCCCGGTAGCGCCAAAAGTCCGGTTGCGGTATCTGGGAAGCGTCCGTCATGCTCATAGGCCACGACTTGCGCGGCGCGGTAGAGGTTGCGGGCGCGGCTGTAATAGCCCAACCCTTCCCATTGCTTGAGGATGTCGTCGATTGGGGCATCGGCCAGCGCCCGGATGGTGGGATAGGCGTCCAAAAAGCGATGGAAGTACGGGATGACGGTCTCGACTTGGGTCTGTTGCAGCATGACCTCAGACAGCCAGACGGCATACGGGTCTGGATTGCGGCTACGCCACGGCAGGTCGGCGGCGGCGGCGTCAAACCATAGTAAGAGAGGGTTGGCAAATGTGGCGGTCATATCTTTGGATTTGTCCTTTCGCGCAACACCGACCATAATATCTGAAACAACCGTGGGTTGGCAGTCGTCAGCCCCAAATGAGATGTGCGGCTAAGAACGCATCGGGGGGCGTATGTCGAGAGAAGTGCTGATTGGGATAGTGGTGCTGCTGGTGGTACTCGGCGTGTTTGTAATCATGCGCCTTCGGCGTCCAGCCCCTGAAATCGCGGGCGCACAGATGGCCGGTAAAGTTTTCAATATCTCCTTCGCCAACGGCACAAAGGCGATTGGTGTTTATTCACCCGCTGGGACGCGGCCAGAATACATCCGCGACCAACTAAAATTGACCATCGCGGGGCCGACCATGTTCATCGTCGGTGGAGCAGGCGCGATGTCGCCAGATGACATCCAGCGGACACAACGTATCATCGACACCATCGCTGCATTTGCCGAGCATAACGGGCTAATCTTGATTGACGGCGGGACGGAATCTGGAATCATGCAGATGGCGGGGGACTCGCGGCGACGCGGTAAGTATACCTTCCCATTGGTCGGGATTGCGCCCCTCAGCAAGGTCAAATTCCCCGGTTATGATAACCTCAAAGCCGAGGGCGACCTAGAGGACAGTCATTCTCACTTCGTCTTGGTTGAAGGGGATGCGTGGGGCGTCGAATCAGCGCTGATTCAAGACCTCGCCCGCAGTCTGTCTGGGTTTGGGACATACCCGATGTTGGGGATGCTGATTAACGGCGGCAATGTGGCGCTGGGTGAACTTAAAATGGCGGTTGAGCGCCGAATCCCGATGATTATTTTGGAGGGTAGCGGGCGTGCTGCCGATCAAGTGGCGACGGCTGTCCGCACGGGCGAGACCAGCCAAATTATGATTAAGCAGATTATGGATGAAAAAGCCGACCTGCAATTCATCAAGACCACCGACTCGCCGGAGCGCGTCAAGGAACGCCTGACCCAACGCTACGGGCGGCGCTAAATACATCAATTGGATTGACCAAGCCGGGACGTGACCCCGCCCCTACAGCAACTTGTCCATCTTATCTTGCGGCGCATGTTTATCAACCCGTTCCATATCGGAGAATGGGTTGTGGGTTTGCGGGAGTTCGGGCTGTCTGCCGCTGAGTAAGTCGGCGATTGTCATGAGTTGTAGCCGGGGATATTTCCGCTTCCATAATTCCGACTCATAATACCCAGCGGCGGCGGCCTCTGTCAGCATAGGTTTGGTCGGAGAGTTCAGCAGAATTAGTATCCCCATCGGTGACTTTTCGCGGTCTAGCGTCCCTACGAGGTCGCGCACCATCGCCGCCCCAATATTATCGCCGCTTTTGACCGAGACAATCACCCGCGCCAACTTGCCGTTTTTCTCGATGAACGGGATGAAACCATCAATCCCCTTATCCGCGCCTTTTTTGCCTTTAGCCCGTCCACCGGGGGCGGGAGCGCTCGCTTCCCCGCCGGACGGCCTCGCGCCGACCAGTGAAATCGCCCACCACTCAAACTGGTGGCGGTCTTGCAAGGCCAGCGCCTGTGCGCCGCCGACATCTACCGGTTCACCGACCACTTGATAATCCGCGCCGACTTTAATCCCCAATTGTTGGTCTAGCTGATGTTTCATCACGGTGATGGCAAGGTGCGTGATGTCGATGCCCACCCAACGCCGTCCCAGCTTATGCGCGGCTGTCACAGCCGTTCCGCAGCCAGAAAACGGGTCAAGCATGATGTCGCCGGGATTGCTGCTGGCTGCGATGATGCGCTCCAACAACGCTAACGGTTTTTGTGTGGGGTAGCCGGTACGCTCTTTAGAATTTGCTTGTAGGGGTTTAATATCATCCCAAATATTGCCTAAGACGCTACCTTGCATCTCATCCAAAAACCGTTTGACTTGGATACGTCCTTCTGGCGACTTAGGGAATATCAATCGTCCCTCAGAATCAAGACGCTGCATCGTTTCAAGCGAATAGCGCCAACCCTTCACCGGAGGTTTGTAACCTTTGTAGTCATATATCAGATTAGGACGTGGATTTGGGCTGGCAATATTATCAATACGGTAAACGCGACCATTCTCATCCGTGAAGCGATAGAACTTATCTGTATATGCCTCTGTGTGTTCCGCATATTGATGATTAAACGTGTATTCATCCGACTTGGTATAAAAGAAAATCGAATCGCTCACATTACCAAACTTCTTGCGGGCGTCGTTGTGGGCGCTGGTGCGTTTCCAGATGATTTCGTTGCGGAAATTATCCGTGCCAAAAATCGCATCCAAGATGAATTTGAGATAATGGCTGGCGGTAGGGTCACAATGTAGATATAGGCTGCCCGTCGGCTTTAAGACGCGGTGTAGCTCAACCAAGCGCGCCGCCATCATCACCAGATAAGCCATCATCTGGTTTGTGCCGACCAAGCTGCGTAATGCGGTGATGACATCGGCAACCGAGCGACTCCCATCATGCACCAATGTTAAATACGTATCTTCGGCTGGCCGTCCCCAATGCCACGTATCCCCAAATGCCTCCATCTGGGCGGCGCTATCCAGACCACTTTCATCGCGGAACAGCACGTTATAATTGCGGGCGCTATTAAACGGCGGGTCAAGATAAATTAAATCTACCGATTCCGACGGGAAATAATCATAATTTCGCAGCACCTCTAAATTATCACCGTAATATAAACGTTGGGTCTCGAAGGCCATAATCCTACTCTCCGGGTGGGTAGTACGGGTGTTCTGAATGCAAAAGTATACCATACACCCCGTCAGCGCGAATCGCCACAACCGGATATTGTATGGATAACGACTCATTGTGGAGATTCGGTCATGGTTTCGCGCCAAAAATTCTTTTACATCCTGACGCTTCTTTTAGGGATAGCGTTCGCCATCCCTCTTAGCGCCCAAGATGCCCCACTCCCGTTGCCTTATGATGGCTTATCCGTCGGGATTATCAACCGCGCCCCGTTTGAAATCCCGCCCGACCTGTTGCCGCAGACGCGCTTACCATTCAGCGTAACCGTCACGACGTTTGCCGACCCCGCCGTGGGCGCGTGCAACGCCTCTGACGGGATGAGCCTGCGCGAGGCGCTGGTCAATTGTTCCAGCCCAACCGTGCAGCCGGTGATTTATCTGCCGACGGGGACGTATATACTCACCAGCACCATCGTCGTGTCGGGAAATTCTTTCACCGTCATCGGCCAAAGCCCGCTGAATACCTTCATTGAAGGCTCACCGACCAATATCCGCTATTTCGACATCGGTCTGACCGGTGCGAACATCGTCACGTTTGCCAACCTGACGCTCCGCAACAGCACCTCAACTTTGAGCGGCAACGCCTTACGGGTGACTGGGAACGGCACTGCACGCCTTGATAATATCCGCGTGACGGGCAATACCGGATCAACTCGCGGGGCGGTGCGCTTGGATGTCGAGACCAATGCCACCCTCAGCGTGAATATCACCAACAGCACGTTCAGCGGCAACACGGCCAGCACGGGCGGCGCGGTAGCGCTCACCAATGAGTTGATTGATGGCGTCGGCATTTTAACCATCAGCAACAGCCTGTTTGACGGCAACAATGCGACATCTAATGGCGGCGGCCTGCTCGTGAACTCCCTCAGCGGCGCATCGACCTCGGTCACACTCAATCGGACGGTTTTCAGCGGGACGACTTCCGCCGTGCTGGGTGGTGGGCTGGCGATGACTGGCAACGGCGACCCTGCTGCGTTGACCATCATCGACTCGACTTTTGATAACAACACGGCCAGCGGCACAGGGGGCGGGCTGTTTTTCAACAATAACGGCGGCGAAATCTCGATCCTCGATTCGACCTTCACCGATAACACCTTCGTCACATCTGGGTCTGGGGCGGGGCTGATGGTCAACACAGCTTTCCACGTCTCGATTGACGATTCGCTGTTCGACAACAATGACGCTAAAACTGGGGTTGGCGGGGCGATGTATTTTGATGGCAATGTCGGCCAAATCTCACTGACGAACACGATTGTCAGCAACAATAAGGCCAGCAATGTCGGGGGGATTTATGCCTTCCTCGTCGATAGCATCACCGCCAACGGCCTGATTGTGACCGGCAATAGCGCCGCCACTGAGGTCGGGGGAGCGTTATTTGCCGCCAGCAATTTCGTCAGCTTGACCGATAGCAGTTTCACGCTCAATACAGCGATTGACGAATTGGGCGGCCTCAGCACATCACGCGCTACGTTGGTCAACGTCAGAATCGAGGACAATAGCGCCCCGATACGCCCAGATTGTATATTTTTTGCCCTGAGCGGGACATCGACCAGCCTCGGCGGGGTCAGCATCACCGATATGACGGGGTGCGATGATGGGACGCTCATCCCCGCAGCGGGCGATCAGCTGGGGAATCTGTTGGTCAACGGCGGATTCGAGTTCGCTGGGGCGACGGCAGGCAAGCCCTCCGGTTGGACTCTCAAGACCATCACGGGCGACAAACGTGCTTGTAATACGGCCATAAAAACCCTGACCTCGTATGGCAAATGTCTGATGCAATTTACCGGCAGCGCGACTGAGAAAGCCACGCTGAGTCAGATTGTTGACCTGACCGGCCTAACGTTTGTGGCGGCAGAAGAATTGCGCCTTTACGCGATGGGTGACGGGTCATCATCGGCCAGCAAACTCAAAATCACAGTCACGGCCACCTATAGCGATCAACCAGCCAATAAGGCCATCTTGAATTTCACAGGCAATCAAACCGGCTTGACAGGGCAATCGCAAATCTTGACGTTGACCAGCGCGGCAGTCACCAAAATCACGGTGCAGATTCAACACACCAGCAAGTCGGGCAAATTTCTGCTAGACCGGGTGTACCTGACGCGCTAAGGGAGTCGTTCAGGGATATTTAGAGGCTGCTTTCTTGATGGGCAGCCTCTTAGACGGCGACCCGTCTGTGGGGGAGTTTGCTCACTCACCCGCCGGAATCCCCCACAGCCGCACCGTCCCATCCGCCCCACCAGAGGCTAATAGCGTTCCGTCTGGGCTGAAGGCAACATTGATTACTACAGTATCAGGCATATCTATTGTATATAATTCCTCACCCGTTATTAGGTGATAAAAACGAATACTACCAGCTTTAGTTTCCCAAGACCCACCATCTCTCAAAATTTGTTTTGAATAACCTATTGCGATAATGGGATGATTAGGATGAATAGAGAAACTAGATATTGTTTCTTTATGGTGCAGGGCACTGATAACAAATTCCTGCTTTATATCACCATTTATCGAAAAGACACCTATGCCAATTTCGTTTAGATGATAGATATGCTTATCTACATAAACCAAATGCCATCCTTCGTTGAAAACTTCCAATGGTGTGATAGTCATATCACTAAGAAGATTAATATAATAAATCGATCCATGATTTGAACTATAATCAACGGTAGAAAAAAACAGCATATTCTCTGTTTCATCAAAAGCTACACCGCCACCGTATATATCACCATCGTATATACCATCTTCATCTCTAAAATTCGGCAGGGAATATTGTAATATTTCCTCACCTGTTGCGAGATTGAGTAGTAAAAATGCTTTTTCGTCATAAGTCGCTATAGTCGGGATAGCAAATGTCATTCCAATGTAGCGATTATCAGGACTGATTGCCACATTATTGATTATATCCCGACTTACCTCTATAGTTTTTTCAAGTTTGAAAGTTTCTGTTTCTAAAATCAGTATTTGCCCATCACTAGACCCAACAATTAAATATGTCCCATCTGGGCTGAAAGCCAGTGTATTTCCATAAATAAGCTGTTCATTGGATATTTGAGTAACATTAAATGTATTTACCTCGAAGACGATTAATTGTCCATCAAGTTTTTTAAACTCTTCTTTACTTCGCACAAGGATCGCTATTTGATTGCTATCAGGCGCGAACGCAATATCGCGGATAGTGGAATCTTTATACACAATCAATACCTTCGCCAATTAGGGGCTGAATTGTGAAGTGGAATGAGTGTGAATCCCACCGAGCGCGGTGAGCCTGTGCCAGAGGCGGGAAATAAAAGGCGCATCGGTCGAAATC
>Ga0163147_10004876_pt1 | contig 16742 bp, 11 predicted proteins | sample OliLakLV19MP6G1_FD_148597 | JGI IMG/M metagenome (GOLD analysis project Ga0163147, IMG submission 148597) | Freshwater microbial mat bacterial communities from Lake Vanda, McMurdo Dry Valleys, Antarctica- Oligotrophic Lake LV.19.MP6.G1 | ecosystem: Environmental > Aquatic > Freshwater > Lake >...
CGTCGAAGTCATCGACGCGGATGAGCGCCAGTACCGGGCCAAAGACTTCTTCGCGGGCGATATTCATATCCGCTGTCACGCCATCCAGAATCGTTGGTCCGACAAACGAGCCTTGATCGAAGCCGTCGATGGTGATACCGCGCCCATCGAGTGCCAGTGACGCGCCTTCTGCCGCCGCCGATGTGATCATGCCCTCGATACGTTCGCGTGCCTGCGCGCTGATCACCGTGCCCATTTGCGTGCTTTCGTCCATGCCATAGCCGACACGTAAACTCGCCGCTTTGCTGATCAACGCATCCTTGAGCGGTTCATACGCATCCCCGACCGCGACGACGACCGACCCCGCCAGACAACGCTGACCAGAGCAGCCGAACGCCGACCCCATGATGTTGGAGACTGACGCGGGAATATTGGCGTCGGGCATGACGGCGATATAATTTTTCGCGCCGCCTTGTGCCTGCACGCGCTTGCCATGCTTGGCGCACGTCTCATACACGATTCTGGCAACCGGAGTCGAACCGACGAAGCTGACGCCGCGCACGAGCGGATGCTCCATGACGGCGGTGCTGGCTTCTGTGCTGCCGTGTACCAGATTGACGACGCCTTCGGGCAAGCCGAGTTCATCGAGCACATCGAACAACAAATCCATGCTGACGGGCGTTTGCGGTGACGGCTTGATGACATACGTGTTGCCACAGGTGATCGCCACTGGCAAAAACCAGAGCGGCACCATGAACGGAAAATTGAACGGCGTGATCGCCGCGAATACGCCGATTGGCTGTCGTTCGGCGGTCTCGTCGATGCCCGAACTGATATCTTCCAGCGTGTAGCCGCGCATCAACGATGGGACATGCGTAGCAAAATCGACGCTTTCAATGCCGCGCCGTACTTCGCCACGGGCTTCGTCGCGGGTTTTGCCATTCTCTTGTACGACCATGCTGGCGAGTTCTTCAAAACGGTCTTCGAGCAGCGTCTTAAAACGATACATGTACTGTACGCGGCTCAAAATCGGTGTACTGCGCCACTCGTCGAAGGCATCCGCCGCCGCACGTACCGCTCGATCGACATCGGCGCGTGTGCCATCGGGGACATAAGCGATGGTTTCGCATGTCGCCGGGTTATTGACGGGGATATTTTGCGTCGCGTCGGACTCTATCCATGCGCCGCCGATATAATTTTTCAGCGTTTTAGTCATAATCGGGGATGCTCCAAAATGTAACGAGTGTATGTCTTAAAGTGTAACACAAGGAAAGTTAAAAGTTAAAAGGTCACCTTACGCAAGCCCCTTCGTTTTCAGCCCTCACCGCCTGCTCTTCTCCCTCAGGGAGAAGGATTTAGGATCAGGGCAATCTGCGCAGGGTGAGTTAATAAACCTCACCCCGCACGCAGGCGCGTGCCGCCCGTGTGTTAAACCTGCCCTCTATCCCACAGAAACGGGGCTACGGGTTGAGGTGTTACCCCCCGGCGCGCACCACATTCAACGCCAGCAAACGCCGTAACAGTTCTTCGTCGCCGTCCGCCGTCCGCAAGCGATCCACCAGATCATCCCAGCCATACGCCGCCAGCACCGCCTGATCCAGCGCGTCATGAAGCGCATGTAGGCGCGGCGCGAATTCACGCGCGGCTTGTCCTTCTGCCCCTCTCCGAATTCGCGGCGGCGGTTGAGGGGTGAGGTCTGTCGTTTCTCGTTTGGGGTGGCGCAAATCTTCGAGCGCGTTGTATAAATTGGTGAGTGTGCGTTCGCGCAGCACGGGGTCATCTGCTTTTGCGCCCATCGCCAATAAATCGGGCGGATTCAACCACAGGTCACGTTCTTGATTCAGCGCTTGCGCCGCCGCGCTGATCGCCGCATACGCGGGTGCGGACGTGTCCTCTTGTCCGGGTGTGTAGGGAAATGGGAAGGTTTCAAACGTCGTGGTCGGCGTATAGCGCGGATCATTGCCTTTGCCAAGCCATGTTCCAAGCCGCAATGACCATTGTTCATGCAGATACGAATGCAGCACGCCGAAAAAGTAGTCATCTTCGCGGGCGATAGCAACTACAGCGTCGGAAGGAAATACTTCTGTATCAACCCACGCAAACAATCTATACTTTGATACCCTTGATGTGAAAATCTGGCGTTTTAACTGGTGAACTGCTAATCGGTAATCGTCTCCGCCACGCCCTAGACGCCACCAATAAGTACGTCTTTGAAGATCACGATTTGCAAGACGTGTCGGTTTTATATATGTTTCAACATAGCGGAAAGGGGCTTCGTAAAGAGCCGCATCTTTCTCGGATAAATCCCCGAAGTCAATAATCCAATAGTTGCGACTACGTTGTACTATATCTTCCCCGTTAAGATACGGCTTAATCACATCACGATTGCTTTTGGCATTTGGATTTGTAGCATTTAAGAATTGCTCTGCGATCGAATTTGCAATATCAAAAGCTCCAACTTTGACGGGACCTTGAAACGCCAGCATTCTATTTGTGGCAATAACTTTTGCTTTTGTTGCATCTATTGTGTTCTGCAAATCAGCATTGATATGATCGACAGGTGCGCCATCCAATACATAGTCTTTTTGTGTACCATCATCGAAACCAATAACAGAAATGCGAACCGCAGCACCTTGCAACACCCACGGGCGATCTCCCCATGCCATAAAAATATCGCCAGTTTCCTTAATGCGATCTAAAACTTTGCGATTCGCTCCGCCACGAATGGAGTTCGTAGCGAGAAATCCTGCACGTTTGGCTCGACTTTGTTCAATTGCTGCGCGCGCTTTTTCGTACCAATAGCAAACTAAATCCACACTGGGTAAGCGATCTTGGTAAAGTGAACGTAAATCATCCACATATTTGTTGCCCAAACCCTCTTGTTTCAGTTCAGTTCTCGCAAAGCGCATATATTTATCGCCCAAAAACGGCGGATTACCCACGATCACATCTACGTCTGCCCATTCCGGTTCATACGGCTTGCCGTCGGCGTCGTAACGCATAATCGCGTCGTCGTTGATGATGCGATCTGGTTCATTGGCGCTCAATTTGTCCTGAATGATCGGGTTAGGCAAATTGCGCGGGTGTGGCAAACTGCGCGGCAGCACCGGGTAGAGCAAGCCGTCCTGCTCGTAGCGCCACTGCAAATAGCCGATCCACACCACCACATGCGCCAAGCGCGCGGCGAAAATATCTTTTTCGATGCCATACAACTGGCGCGGCGTGACCACATCGCGGTAGGGCAAGCCAAGCGGCTCGAACAAGTTGCGGACTTTGGCCTCAAGGTCTTTGAGCGCGCGCAGCGCGACATAAAGAAAGTTGCCGCTCCCACACGCTGGATCAAGCACTTTGGTCGATTCCAAACGATGCATCATGTGATCGTGCAGCGCGCGTAAGGCTGCCTCCGCGTGCGTCTTATCGCGTGGGCTGGAGGCGGGATTTTTGTAAGTTTGGAGCAGCGGTTGAGCATCCGCGCTGGTCTGTTCCCATTCGCGGTACAACGGCTGCATCAACACCGGGTCGATCACCAGCCGGATGTCATCTTCGCTGGTGTAATGCGCGCCCAACTGCGCCCGCTTGGATGGATCGAGCGCGCCTTCAAACAGCGTGCCAAAAATCGACGGGTTGACGAAGCGCCAGTCCTGCTCGCTGATTTCACCCAACAAATCGATCGCGCCCAGTACGCGTCCCAAATCGAGAATTTCTAAGCCGTCCGCTTGGTCGGGCAGCGTATCGCGGAACAAGCCGCCGTTGAAGTACGGCATGTATTTGCCAATATACGCGGTTTTGCGCCCATCCATCGCTTCAAACAGCGGCGTCAAGAGCGGCACGAATTCTTCGGGAATATCCGTGGTGGCGTCCACAATATAGCGAAAGATAGGAATTAGCACCCCTTTTTTGGCTATTCCTAATTTCGGCAGCAGTTCAACATCTTCTGCGAACAGCGCGAACATCAGCTTGGTCAAAAAGCGCGCGATTTGCATAGTTTCCCAACCGAGTCCGTCCTGGTCAGAAACCTGCTTCATCAAATCGGCAAGCTGCGCGAACTGATTTGCCAGTTTGAGCGTGAGCCGTTCGCGTTTTTCAAGTTCGCTTTGCCGATAGTCCTTGAATTTTTCTGGCGCTTCCAGCAGCCACCGAATCATGTTTTGCGCGTCGGGGTGCAGCAAATCGGCGTTGGTAAACGTGAACGGCAGCCCGCTCGCGTTCGTCCATTGTGGATAAATTTTATAGGTCAGAAAATCGCATACGACCAGGAGCGGCGGGTTTTCCAATCCGCCCTTGTACGCGAGTAATTGACCGTAAGCGGCGTCTAAATCGCGGTGCTTGCCTTTATATTCCCACGCGAAATGCCCGCGATAAAAAACATCGGCGCGTCCACGCCCGCCCGTCGCTTTTTCGACGTGTTCTTCAAACGTAAAAAACTCGTGCGCCGGGTCAAGCTGAGTCGGCGTTTTGTGGTTGATCAACTGACACAGTTCGTTGAAGTGGCTTTGCGCGTCCTGCTGCTCACGTCCCGTACTCGCGCCCCACCGTTCGACAAAATCCTGCCATGTCAGCATGTTTTCTGCCCTGATTCTGCATCCTGTTCATCGCACAATTGTACTACGATTTTGTCCCCATCGCCCACCACGAGCCGTTGACCTGTGCCTGATACAACACCTGCGCCATGCGGTCTCGTGTCTCCGTCACCATTCGAATATGTTCATTCACCTTACGCAGATTGCCCGCATCCTAAATCCTACCGCGACGGTTTTTCACCCCTCGCCCTGAGGGCTAAGGGGCAGGGGGTGAGGGCTGAAAACGAGGAGCTTGCGTAAGGTGAGTTAGTAATGGTCATTATGGATTTTTAGAGCTGCATCGTTTTAGAACGCGATTGCCCTGGGGGTGAGGGCTGAAAACGAGCGGCTTGCGTGAGGTGAATATGTTCATTCTACCGTCATCGAACGGACGATCAAGGCGGTCAGTGTGATCACTACCCCATCTGTAAAATCGAGCGGCATGTGTGTGCGAGCTTGTGACGCGCAGTATAACAGGTCGGGGCGAACACATAGGTTCGCCCGTGTACTTATCGCCCGTGTTTTGCGGCGCGCGGGGACACAGCCCCGCCCCTACGTCCCTGTCCTGATCTTTCCACCCTCTCCCCGCTTGCGTGGGAGAGGGGTTGGGGGTGAGGGGCTTCAATTTTCAAATTTCGATCCGCTGCGCGGACTCCCTATGGGGGATTCCCCCACACCCCCTTAGAGGCGTGCTACGCACGCAAGAGCTACAGAGCCGCTCGCTGCGCTCGCTATCAGAGATCAGATTCACCAGAGATCAGAGACGCAATAGGGGCAGACACCACCAACCGCAAACCGAGGCTATTAAGCCCGAAGTTCGGGTAGCTGAGGCTGCGACACGACGCGGCGGCGCGATCCTGATTGAAGTCGAAGGAACCGCCCCGCAGCACCTTAGTACCACCGTTATTATAACCATATAATATTTGCGGATTGTCGTAATCGTTGAGACACCATTCCCAAACGGTGCCTGCCATATCCAATGCACCGAACGGTGATGCACCGTGCGGATAATTTCCGACCGCTGTCGTCCGATATAGGAAGTACGAACCCACACTCTGTGCCTGCTCATCAAGGTTGGCGTGTCCTACACGATAACCATCTCCCCAAGGGTACTCGCGTCCATCGCTGCCGCGCGCCGCGTATTCCCATTCGGTTTCTAACGGCAGACGGATTTCAACATCCTCACCCACAATCCATTTCGTAGGGACAATGCCTGCATTGTCCGTTTTCGCGGCGGACGACGCCGGCGTCGTCCCTACGGATATGCCGTGCATGTGGTGATTCAACCACCGGCTGAATGCCACCGCCTGATACCATGACACATTGTCACGCGGGTGATTGCGATAAGGGTTGTTCTGTTCCGCCATCGGCTGCCGTTGATATTTTTCCGGCATCCCCGCCCACCAGCGCGAATCATCGTACTCACCAGAGTCGAGAAATGTCTGAAATTGAATGAACGTTACGGGGTACTTGGCGATCTTGAAGGCATAGTCGATTTTGCGCTCCTGTTTGTCTCGCTCATACAGGAACTTGCCGGCTGGTACATCACACCACGCTAGATCGGGCAGTGCCCTCACCCTAAATCCCTCTCCCTCAGGGAGAGGGACTTTGACCTCCATCAGTCCCACACCGGGGCGGAGATCATGTTCGTGGTTCAGCCGTCCCCATTCGGCGACGGCATAGGGCGAGCGACGCGCCTTTTCCGCAGGTTCATACAGAGGTGTCAGCGCAACATGCGTGCAAGGTGCGCCGCTCTCCGTCGCCACCCGGTAAGCGAGATCAGGCTGCACAGGGGTAAGCCACTCGACGACGCGGCTGGCATCGCCTAACATCCCCGCCAGCAGCAGCGCCGTTTCTTCCCATCCGGTCGGTGTCCACCATTCATCGGACGGGAAGTATTTGCTCGCCGGGACGCCACGGCGCAGGTCTTCGCCCATTTCAACCGCCGCGAAATACTCTTGCAGCAGTTGGTGGCTAAAGCGCACCGTATCGGTCTGTTCCAGAATGCTGGCGCTGATGGCGAAATAGAGTAACCTTGACGCATCGACTTCCGGCACAGCCCGTTGGAAGGTTTCACGCACAAAATCGGCGCTGACGCTCGTACCCGTCCGTTCGCTCTGCATCCGGTATGCCAGCGCCGCCAGCGCCCGTTTTTGTTCTGCTTCGGCAATCCAGGCGCGATCTGGACGCGCAGCAGTCTTGCCGCGTTCTTCCAGCAGCAGCGCGACGAAGCGCCCGAACAGATCGCCTTTGTTGCGCGGCGGTTCGCCGCTCAGGGCGAAGATTTCGATCACGATTTGCAGCAGGAATGGATTCATCACCACGCCGAGCATGTCCGGCAGCGCGTGATCGTCGCGCAAATTTTGGCGTAAGGCGTTCAGCAGTTTGCGCTCCGGCTGAAAATCGTAACCCGGCTTATCGTCTCCGCTGAAAAACTCTTGATAAGTGGACTCTTTTTTCTGCCCCTGATACCATGCCCACGCCCGCCGCGCGTCAAACCCCGTCAGCGCCCAGAACAGCGTTTCGCGGTCGGTGTCTTGCAGATAATTACTCATGAACAGGCGAATCCGTTCCAGATCGAGCGGCTGCACATCGATGCGCTGAAGCGGCAGTTTGCGCTCGACATAATCCAGCTTGCGGCACGAGACGATCACCGCCGCGTCGGGGTTGCGGCGCAGCCACTCGTCAAGCTGACTCTGGTGTGCGGGTGGCATTTCGTTCAAGCCGTCGAGCAGCAGCACCACCCGAGTCGGCAAATACTCGCGCAGCCGCAGCCCACCGAACGCCGCTTCGAGGAACTGGGTGAAGTCGTCCCCGCTGTAGGCACCCAACCGCACAAACAGCGGCAGCGGCAGGGTGTACGGCTCGGCGGATTCTTCAGCGGCGGCGCTGGCATATTCGTATGCCAGCCGTTCCAGCGTGGTCGTTTTGCCCGCGCCCGGATCACCGATCAACGCGACGCGCCGATAATTCCGCAGCCCTTCACGCAGTTCGTCGAGGCTTTCCGTTTTGACCGTCACCCCTTTTTCGGCGTCAAGACTGTGATCGATCTGCTGGTGAATCGCATGGCGCATTTCGATTCGGCGAGCAGCCGCCGCTTTGAGCTTGACCTTCGACTCTTCGATCCGCGCCGTCGCCGCCATGTCGGTGTATAAGTCGCGCCAGTGATCATACTTCTGCCCGATGCTTTGCAGGTAGGCGACTTCAAATTCGCGCCGCGTTTCCGGCTTGATCTCGGTATCGCCGCCAAACGTTTTCAAGCGGCGTATGAGTTCGACGAAACCCGTATCCCAATCGGCAAATGGCACATACAGGTAGTTGATGATCGTGATCGGGCGGTAGCCGCCGGGAAACATCAGCGGGATGATCGGTTTTTTGAGGGTTTGCGCGAAAGCGATCTCCAAGCGTACATAGCTGTCGGCGCGCTCAAGATCAGCCGTGATGCAGACGACGATGTGCGATGCAGCTTTAATCGCCTGCTCGATCTCGATGTCCAGTCCGCGAGTCGGATCAAGGCTGCGGGTATCGCGCCACGGGTCAAGACCTTGCGCTGTTAGGTCTTTGAACAGTCGTTCGGCGTGGGTGGAACCGTCCATTTGAGCGTAGGAGATAAAGACTTGCGGCATAAGCCCTCGGCAATGATTAGGAACTTAGAATATGGTAGCCGGGATTATAGCCTGCTTTGCTTGATCCACCCACCCAATAATCTGCCAGTTTCTTCAATCAGCTTGCTGATATGCGCGTGCTGTCCGCCGTCATCGCGCAGTTGGAGGCCGCGCCCGCCGCCGACCGCCGATCTCATCAGTTCGCGGCGATCTCCTGCCGCACGGTCGCCAACAGCAGTTCGGCTTTCATCTGCGCCAGCGTATAACACGGCCCGCCCAGTCGTTCTGCCAGCTTCGTCGCCAACCCTTGATCGAACGCGACATGCTCCATGTTGATCGTCACCGTCTTGATCAGTTCTGCCTTGATCAAATCCGCGATGGCGTGCGCTTCCTCTTGCGGCGGCTTGCTGCTCAGGCTGACATTGCCCGCGCCATCTGTCAGCAGGATGATCAACGGGATCACGTCGGGGTGCGTGATCTTCTCGCGTTTGATCGTCTCGTAGGCGAGCATCAATCCCGCGCTGAGCGGCGTCTTGCCCCCAACCGGGATGTTGACAAGCGCTTGTTTTGCCAGCACCACCGAGTTCGTCGGCGGCAGCACCATTTGCGCCCTATCCTTCTGGAACACGATCAAGCCGACACGGTCGCGGCGTTGATACGCATCCGTGAGCAGACTCATGATCGCACCTTTGGTCGCGCTCATACGTTCGCTCACCGCCATGCTCCACGATGCATCGACGGCGAATAAAATCAGGTTGGCGGTCTTTTTGACGCGGACTTTCTTCTGCAAATCCCCAACGCGCAAGGCATATGCCATGCCGCTGGCGCGTTTCTGTTCGGCGCGGTCACGCTGAAACGGCGCGGCGGCGCGTAAGGTCGCATCGAAGGCAATATCGCGGTGGTCGCCGTTGGCGGGGCGCGCCATGATGTAGCGTCCCCGTTTGCGGTCGGTTTTGGTGCGGCTGCGACGCCCTGCTTGGCGGCGCGTCATCTTGTCGAGTTCGGTGGTCAGCTTGCGGGCGGCGAATTCTTCGCTGGTCTCGGTCTTTTTGCCGCCTTCCCACCAGTACGTATCCTGATTTTCAAACGCCGACTGCGGTCCTGGATCAGTTTGACCGAAGTCGGGCATTTGTTGGTCGTCAGATGCGGCTAACTGAGGCGTTTTTTTTTTACTGCTTGCTGCTCGCCATCCGCGCTCGGCTCGGCATCTTCGCCCTCACCCCATTCGCTCGTCACTTGATCGTATTGATTTTCGAGCGAGGTCATGCTCATCTGCGCGTCGGTGAACGGTCCGCGTTTGAGGCGATGCGGGATCGCCAACTCCATCGCCAACATGACATCTTCTTTGGCGATTTGCGTGCGCCCATGAAACGCGGCGTTGGCGCGCGCGGCTTTCAGGATCACCATATCGGCGCGATGACCGTCGATTTTGAGGCTGCTGGTCATGTGCGCGATTGCCATCAAGTCGCCGCGCGTGTATTCGACCTGATCGATCAGATCGCGTGCTGTCGTAATGCGCTGCGCCATCGTCTCTTCTGATTGCTGCCACATCTGGCGAAATGCTTCGGGGTCATCTTCGTAGGCGATATGCCGTTCGACAATCGCCATACGTTCGTTCGCATCATGGATACCGCGCACTTCGACCGATAGCGCGAACCGATCCAATAATTGCGGACGTAAATCGCCTTCTTCGGGGTTCATGGTGCCAATCAGGATGAAGCGTGCCGGATGTGCGAAGCTGATGCCTTCGCGTTCAACCACGTTGACGCCCATCGCCGCGCTGTCGAGCAGCAAATCGACGACATGATCGTCGAGCAGGTTGACTTCATCGACGTACAAAATACCACGATTAGCGTTCGCCAGTACACCGGGATCGAAGGCGCGTTCGCCTTTTTGAATCGCTTTCTCGATGTCGAGCGTGCCGACGACGCGGTCTTCGGTCGCACTTACCGGCAGGTCGATGAACGGCGTACGCCGCGTCCCTATACGCAGGTCTTCGCCGCGCTCACGACGCTCACGTACCGCATCCGACCAATTATCCGGTCGTTCGGGGTCATCGTTGAACGGCGACTCCAAAAACACATCGATATCAGGCAGCAGCGCCGCCAGCGCGCGCGCCGCCGTCGATTTGCCCGTGCCGCGTTCGCCGCGAATCAACACGCCGCCGATACGCATATCGATGGCGTTGAGGATCAAAGCCATTTTCATCCGCTCTTGTCCAACAATCGCGGTGAAAGGATAAACAGAAGGTCGTTTTGCCATAGTTGGAGTTGTTATCATGTGTAGATACAGGATTTAACACGATTATAGCGGCGGATCATGCCTGTGACAATCGGCACAATCGAGGCGCATGGATATAAAGCGACGTGGTGTGGATGCGCTGACCGCTAATGAGATGAAAAATCAAATCGAGTATTTGTGAAACATCTTCCTCAAGAATCAAAAAACCCGCCCAGTTTCCTGAGCGGGTCTTTTTGTTGGCGTTTAGCCCGTGTGAATTACTGGTTCAACAGGGTGACGGCGCTTGCCTGCTTACCCTTTTTACCATCGGTGATTTCGAATTCGACTTTGTCGCCTTCGTTGAGCGAGCGGTAACCGCCAGCCTGAATCTCCGAGTAGTGAACGAACAGGTCGGGACCTTCTACGCTGGGCGTAATGAAGCCGAAACCTTTTTCGCCGTTAAACCATTTGACGGTGCCATTGGAACGTGCCATTTGTGATGATCCTCCACAGAATCATTGGTTTTGTCACAGCCTGTGGGCGAACCCCACAATTCAAAATCGCGGCACAAATGGCGCACGTTTGAATTTGCAGTCTTGAGTAACAATCTCGTTGAAGAATTTGTGTTCTTGAACAGGGAAAGTGTGCTGCGTTGCAGAGGCGTGTTGGATGTTCAACCTCAACATCCATGTAGATAAAGCGAACTGCCTTATTGAAACTACATTACAGAACATATGATACACCACATTTACAAACATAGCAAGCACGAATTTTTGTAGGGAATGGTCAATTTTCTAGTGTTTTTTGGATAAGGCGTGCTTTGTCCGAAAAACTACGAAAGATGTCCATGATATTTAGCACTCGCTTTTTGGAATTGTGATTTTTTACGGGCAACCCCACCGAGTCGCCCAAATTTTAGACAGTAAAAAACCCGCTCAGTTGCCTGAACGGGTTTCGTGATTCACTGATTGTCGATGAATTAGTTCGACAGGGTGACGGCGCTTGCCTGCTTGCCCTTTTTACCATCGGTGATTTCAAATTCGACCTTGTCGCCTTCGTTGAGCGAGCGATAGCCGGACGACTGAATTTCCGAATAGTGGACGAACAGATCAGGACCTTCTTGGGGGGTGATGAAACCATACCCCTTTTCGCTGTTGAACCATTTGACGACGCCGTGTGAACGTGCCATTGTGTTGATCCTCCACAGATCATTGGGTTTTGTCACAGCCTGTGGGTGAACCCCACAATTCAAAATCGAGGCACTAAAGGCGCACGTTTGAATTTGCAGTTTTTACCAGCGTTCTCGCTCAAGAAATGACTTAAGCGGCACAGTGTACGACTTTGCATAGGCGTGTTGAATGCTCAACCTCAGCATTCATGTAGATAAAGCGAAACGCTTTATAGAAGCTACATTACAGAAAATAGGTTAGCACACGTTTTTCAAAAAAGCGAGTCTTTTCTGTTAAAAAAACCCGCCCTGTTTTCAGGACGGGTTTCGGTAGGGTCGAACCGGAGGTATCGCGGGTTACCTGAGAACAGTCACAGCACTGGCTTGTTTGCCTTTTTTGCCGTCCGTAATGTCGAATTCGACCTTATCGCCTTCGTTGAGCGAGTGATAGCCAGACGACTGAATTTCCGAATAATGAACGAACAAATCGGGACCTTCTTCGGGCGTGATGAAGCCATAGTCCTTTTCGCCATTGAACCACTTGACTGTACCTTGCGAACGTGCCATTGTCTTTTGAACTCCTTCAAGATCAGGGTCGGGGTTGGTGTGCTAAAAGTTTTGGGGCGTGCCCGTGCCAACCGCGTTATAGACCCACATACAAATTTTGTGATATGCGTATTTGCAAAATTGTGAAGTCCCCAAATTTGCCGCTTAACACACCTCAAAAAATGACGCCGCATCATCCACACGGTTGATTCCAATGAGTGGAACGGAACCTGACGTGTGGATGTGCGGCGTCAAAAAGATAACCACACCACAATGCACATTCATCAACCAGAACGTTAAGATGTTCAGGGTATACCCGCTATAATCGAACGTATGACCAATTGTCAAGGAGTCACTATGCCTTTCTGGTTCATTTTGTTATCGTCGCTGCTGCTGCAAACGCAGCCCGCCGATTTGAAAACCGAGTGTACGACGCAGCAAACCCCCGAAGTGGCGATTGCCGCGTGCACCGCCGCCATCGCCGCTGATCTCGACGACGCGGAGTTGTATTTGTATCGCGGATACGCGTACCTGTTGAATGAAAATTGGGTCGAAGCCATTGCCGATTACGATACTCTGATCGATCTTGACCCCAAAAACGCCGACGCCTACTACAATCGTGGCTTTGCGTGGGAGAACTTCGGCGATCAAGCCGCCGCGCTTACGAATTATACGACCGCTCTTGAACTCGATCCGACCTACATCGATGCGTATATCAATCGCGGCCTCTTGTACACAGACGAGGGCGAGTATGAAAAAGCGCTGATCGATTTTAACTCGGTGCTAGAACTTGACCCGAACAGCGTCGAGGGATGGGATGTACGCGGCTATGTAAACGCACTGCAAGGCGATTACGATGCCGCGCTGGAAGCCTACAGCGAAGCGATTGAACTTGACCCCGATAATGGGCGTGCGTACGAGGGACGTGGGCACGCCCTGCTCAGTTTGGGCGATTACCGCCGCTCCATCCGCGATTATGACCGTGCGCTCGAATTGGATGTGTTTGACCCCATCGAGTCGTATTACGGGCGCGCCTTCGCCCAAGCCGCGCTCGGCAATTATGAAGAAGCGCTGGTCGATTATGATGCCGCACTCGCCATCAACCTGCGTCCCGATATTTTAGTCAACCGTGCCGAGGTTTATTTTGCGCTGGGCGATTACGAGACCGCACTGCTGGAATACCAACGCATCCTCGAACTGAATACCGAGTACAACGCTTACTGCTATATGGGCATCGCCCGCATCGGTGAACGTACCGAACAGCTCGATTTAAGTCTGGAGGCGGCGAACGAATGGGTCGCCATCATGCAGCAGTACGAGCTGTTTACCGAAGGCGAGCTGCCGAGCAGTGAGCGCGCGACGTTTGAAGTCAGCTTTGAACAGCAGTGGGCGATCGCGTATGCGCAGTATGACACGGCGGCGATTATTGCGACTGCTTTCAGCCAAAGCGGTGACATCGACCCGGTGCTGATGCTGCTCGATCCGAACGGCGAAGTCGTCGCGTTCAACGATAATTCGTTTGAACTCGATGGGCGTGACGCGCGTATCGGCTACGGTGTCCGAATCCCCGACATCTATACCGTCATCGTCACGTATATTGGCGACAACAGCGTTGGGGATGTGCAGTTGGTGATGGGACCCATTTTTGATTGAGATGTACAGGCGTCGCGTAAACAGGCTGCCTACCTTTATCGACGTTATTTGCGCGGCGGCTGACTTAACCGCGATTTCAACGCCATCCCCCATACCACTGGGCGCGATAGCAGCCATAACAGTGACGCGCCAAACACCCCGTGATATTGCCGTGTATACGTCAACATATCACGAAAATACAGGCGCGTCGCCAGGCGCGTTTTGGTCGATGATTTTTCCCGGTGGATGATTTTCGCCGCCGCTACAAACCGAAACAGACGCCCGTGCGCGCGGCGGGCGATGTCTTCTTCCGGGAAATACAAATACAACGCTGGATTCAAGTGTAGTGCTTCGCGGCGCATCATCAGGCATGAACCCGGTATCACGCCGACATCCTGATCGACATCGCGCGCCCAGTGATCGCTGTACGTGTGTTCGACCGATGCGCGGCGCGCGGCGGCGGGCATCAGCCATTGCAGCATCGTTTGTGTGAGCAGCAAATACCGAAACGTCGGCAAGCGTGAACATGTTTGTTGAACCGCGCCGTGTGGGTAACGTAGTTGTCCGGTCACGCCTGCGTATTCGGGATGATGATGTAAAAATTCGACCATCCGCGCGAACGCATCCGGCGCGGGGATCGTATCCGGGTTGAGCAGCAGCACATACGCGCCATGTGCGGCGGCGATGCCCAGATTGTTGCCCCCACAAAACCATATATTCCGCCCTGGTTCAATCAGGATCGTGTTGGGAAATTCGTTTTTAACCATCGCGGCGCTGTTGTCAGTCGATGCGTTATCAACAACGATGACTTCTGGCATCGGCTGGCACGCCTGAATCGCCGTTAAACAGGCGTGCAAATCGTCGTGCGTGTTGTAATTGACGATCACGACCGACAACAAGCGCGGCAGCATCAGCCGATTTGCCGTGCATCCGGCAGTAAAATCGTAAAGGTCGTGCCGACTCCGAGCGAACTCTTTACGTGAATAGTGCCGTGATGCGCTTTCACCGCATACTGCACGATGCTCATCCCTAACCCGACGCCGGGCACATCCTGAGTATTATCACCACGATAAAAAGGTTCACAAATATGCTCAATTTCACTTTCAGCAATACCAATACCGTGATCGCACACGATCAACACGATCATGCCGTCCTCGATCGATGCGGAAATGTCGATGGCAGATTGCGGCGGCGAATACTTGAGCGCGTTAGAGATCAGATTGGTGATCATCGACTCGATCAGTTCGGGGTCGCCCATCATCCACCAATCATCGTCTGCATCGACATTGAAGATGCGCGCGTCAAGATTCAGCAGCCGCATTCGTTCGACGATGGTGTGAATCAGGATTGGAATATTGACACGATGCGGGTGCTTAACAGGTAACTGCTGTACATCTTCGCTCAGCAGCCGCGTGACGTCGCCGACAAGCGCCTTCAGGCGGTTGACCTCGTAATGAATGGTGGCGAGTTTTTCCTGTTGTTTTTCCTCGGTCATGAGTTTGGAGTAACTACTCAAAAGATCGACCGACAATTGAATGATGGCGAGCGGCGTTCGGAGTTCATGCGCGACATACCGCATCATGCGCGTCTTTACCTCTTGCAGTTCGAGGTCTTTTTTCATCGCGATTACCATAATATCGCGCTGACGTAACATTTCTTCGGCTTGTTTGCGTAAGGTCACATCGAAGCCAACGCATTGAATTTCAGTGTCGCCGCTGCGGTTGTGTACGGTCACAAATTCCCAATCCGTCCATATCATCCCACCCTCTGGCGACGGCTTACGCAAAGTCACTTGAACAGGCGTGCCGGGATAGGCTAGACACGCTTGAACCGCGGTGATCGTCGCCGTGTGGTCTTCCTGAAGGATCGACTCCATCGAGTTTTTACCGATCATATTCGGTTCGATGAAACTGAATCGCTCTGCGTAGCGGTGGTTGACGTACGTATAGCGTCCTTCCATATCGGTGCGGAGCAAGTACGCGGTTTGTGAATCGACTAAGCTGCGGAGTTCACTTTCACGTTGGCGTAGTTCGGTTTCTATATAGCGATACTGAGCGTGCAGCGTGGAAATATGGGCGGGACGAATGGAATACGGAATGCGTTTCATGATTTGCGGGCGATGACCAGTGTCATAAAATTGCACGACCAGGGAATAAATATACGTGCTAAAGCGCCTAGATTTTCTGCGAGCACGTTGGTACGGTAATAACCGCTTGCACGAAACAGACTGCCCAATCCCCACAATGTATAGCTGTGACTGGTCGGTATAATCTTAAGCACTTCAAATCCCGCACTTATCACTTCCGCTGTCAATGTCACGCGCGAATACGTACTCTCGTAAAACGAGTCGTCGTTGAGCGCGCTCACGCCTTGCACACGGCGCTTGAACGCCAGCGCGCGCTGAATCACGTTGGGGTACGGGATCGTCAAAACGAGGATGCCATTTTTACGCAGGACGCGGTAGGCTTCGCGCAGCGGCGCACCCATTCCAGCCTCAAAATGCTCGAATACGCCAAACGAGAGATACGCGCCCAGCGACGCATCCCGAATCGGCAGGTGATGCACATCACCCGCCGTCAGCGTTAGCGTTGGGTCATAGGCGCGCGAGATTTCCAGTGCGTTGACTGCGTAATCCAGCCCGATCACCGAACACCCGCGCTCGCGCAGGGCGAGTAAAACCGCACTCAAGCCGCTTCCCGCCTCCAGAATCGGTGCGTTTTGCGGCAAATAAGGCACATACACGTCGAGGGTCTGGCGCGAACGAGTTGAATTGACCGCCTCCAACTCGTTCTCAATCGTCGCTTCTCTCCAAATCGATTCCCAGGCGTGGCGAGTCGAGTCGTAGCGTTCATCCATAAGAAAATCCGCATTCCCCTGTCGCCTTTAGGCGGCAGGGGGAATGCGGCTTGCTCCTTTCATTTGATAGTTGACATTTAACCACTAATCCGCTAAAATTAGCGGTATGGTAGACACTCGATATAAGCGCAATTCTGGTTCTGTTTTCACTCTCAAATTCCACTTTGTGTGGTGTCC
>Ga0163147_10004880_pt1 | contig 16733 bp, 24 predicted proteins | sample OliLakLV19MP6G1_FD_148597 | JGI IMG/M metagenome (GOLD analysis project Ga0163147, IMG submission 148597) | Freshwater microbial mat bacterial communities from Lake Vanda, McMurdo Dry Valleys, Antarctica- Oligotrophic Lake LV.19.MP6.G1 | ecosystem: Environmental > Aquatic > Freshwater > Lake >...
GGGGCGGTTCGTCAGCACCGCGAAATTGCAGCACTGCTAGAAAGACCAAGAGCAAAAGTACAGCGGCATAGGGTAGCAGCTTCATTTTTTATCCTCATACTTATATCTCACATACACCTCGGATTGAGATTGATTGCTTAAGTTCCTAAACGCACTGCCCCTGTAATGTCCCTCTGCCCATTGAATGAGGGCGATAAACCGCCGTTTGAGAAGGCTAGGGCGGCGTTTAGGGAAACGCCTCATAAATTCGCCAGCGGATTCCGCTGCTGACCGGGTGAGTAGAAACCGCGCCGCGTCAGGGGAACGCGCATAACCCATCATCATCAGGAGTAATTCATCTTCTGTGGCTTCTCTCAGGATGTAGGGATTAATCAATTGGCGCGGGATGTACGGTGTCTTTTTGCGCCAAAAAAGATATTTATGAAAGCGATGAATTATCATGGTTCTGTCCCTTCGTCAGGTGGTAGAGTGACTGGCATATCTGTCCATTCAGGCGGGATTGTGGGGTTATCCGTTGGATAAGGTGTTACAGTCGGGCAATAGGAATAAGGCGTGGGCGTGGGCGTAAATTCAACGGTTGCAATGATAAAACAACCGGGCGTAGCAGTCGGGTAGGGGGTAAGTGTTGGCTGTTCCGTCGGATAAGGTGTAGCAGTCGGATAAGGCGTAAAAGTGGGCTGTTCTGTCGGATAAGTTGTAGCAGTAATGATGATGATTTCGGGGGGTGATGTAACCACAATCTGAATTTCTGGACCCGGCACAACAATTTCAATGGGCGGGGATGTAATGATAATCCTTTCGCCGGGGATAACACGTTCAATAATCTGTGGTTCAGCGGTGGGTTGAATCGCAGGTTCAGGCGGAATATAAACCGTGATTTGCGGTGTGCTTTCGGGGGTGAATTTAGGTGTTAGAGCGTCGGTGAAAATAATTTCCGGTGTCGCTTCCGCCGTGACTTCTGGCGTGACTTCTGGCGTGGCTTCTGGCGTGGCTTCTGGCGTGGCTTCTGGCGTGGCTTCTGGCGTGGCTTCTGGCGTGGCTTCTGGCGTGGCTTCTGGCGTAACCTCTGAAGTCGATTCCGCGATAATGTCGCTCATGAATCCTAAACCGCTAAGGGGATTGTTATTAGATAGAAATATGAATGCGCCAATGAGGAATGCCAAACCGCCTATGGCAAAGATTACGCCGCAGCCAAAGATAGGCCCCCAGTTAGGTGCTTTGAGTTGATCTTCATCCTCCCATCCTTTATATGCGCCCGGCTTATGGATAACCTTAAATGACATTAAATATCCTTAAATGCGCGTACAATTCGTGTCGCCATGACAAGGATGATGATAATCACCACAATTGTCATGACGTTATCCATCAAACCGTATTCATTAACGGTATTCCATCCGCTTACACTGCCTTCTGCGACGGTTGCGACCAGATCATCAGGCAACGCGGCCTGAAGGTCAGGTATCGAAATTATGGGGGTGCTAACGGGTGCTGGCCGCGGAGTCGGGGTAGGCCACATAGTGGGTTTATCCTGGTATAAAGTCTAAAACAAGCTGAACGATTTTTCTTAAAAAGCCAAAAATAACACTGACGATGGGTAGGATCAGTTGTGTAGATTTCACGACCAATATGAACGCGCCGCCAAAGAAAACAAAGGTGATGATGGGCTGCATTACGCCAAAACTCATACTGGTCACACCTCGGATGTAACCAAATAGCGTCCCTGCATTGGTGCCAATTTCGCTGCTACCAGCGGTAAAATCAAACGGGGTGCCGTTAAGGCTGATGGGAACTTGGGTAGAACCGACAAGCGCCTCGAGAGTGGCAACCCGATTCTCGATTTCACCCACGTCAAAATCATCAGTTGGGCGTAATGTGACGGTGGGCAAAGGTGTAGCAGTAGGCAGTGGAGTCGCGCCGCCCGATGGGGTGTTGGTAGGCACCGCTGTATAAAGCGCGGTGGGGAACGGTGTAGGACTTAGCAACCGGGGCAATGATGGGAGTAACCAAGGCAGCGCCCCGCATGGTAACCCATTGCCACATTCGCGTGGTACTACCGTTTGAGGCCGTCCGGTTGGGGTAGGCGGGCGCGGGGTGGGCGTAAGAGTAGCAGTTTGCCCTAATGCAGGGGTAGCAGAGACTAGCAGCACCAAGATAATCAGCACCACCTTTCTCATATAGCTTTCCCTGCTTCCAATATGGTTGATTTGATTTCTTTAATACCCCAAATAATGAGCATTGCGGACAGATACGCCACAATTAGGGGGATAATTACCACACCGCGCCCGCTGAATATTGTGTTTTCTGCCATCCACAGGAAAATACAAAATCCGTTTCCTTGGGGGTTTACAGCACAGTAGGGCAAGCCGGGAATGGTAATCGCTGCTGAATTGTTCCACGCGCCCGTAATAGTGCCAAAGAAACTAAAAACGATCCCAAATGAAGAGAGTACCAACCCAACCAATCGAAGCGCGATTGATATAATCGCGGTCAGTAGATTGAAAATAAAACCCGCCGTTAAATTTAATAAATTAATCAGCGCCCCGGTTATTGGTGCCAAGACTTGTGTTATGGCGGTGGTGATAGTATTGGCTAGATCATCAAAAATGTTTTCAATGCCGCCAAATAAAGAGGTAAATAGACAGAAAAGATTATTGCAGGTCTCACTTCCGTTCACTTGAATAAAAGTTTGACGGCCATTGGCAATGTTGGCAAAGTGACCTGACAGCCAAGGAATTCCATCAGTCGATACCCATCTGGACCACATGATTACGCTGGATACCCAATAACGCCCCAACCAGCCCATCAGGCGGTAAGCATCCTGCGACAATTTAAACATGCGGTTTAACATCCGCATGAGGTCACACTGAAAGAATTGATTCGACCTTGCCCATAACCAACCGATTTGTGCTACAAGCGTTTCTGTAATTGGCTGGGTCACTATTGTGCAATTTTCTGCGAACGGCGGCGGCTCAACGGGTACAGGCGGCCCCTCACCACCACCACCACCGTTAGACACACAGACTCTTGTTATCTCTAAAACGCTTGATGCGGGACCGGTGTTTTCCAACCGTAATCGGAAAAACATACCAGCATTAGGCACGGGCGTGGTGTCTGAAGTCCGATAATTTGTATTGTTGGTGGTTACGCTGAACGTGGTATCTACATCAGAGATGGTGACATGCAGCCGCCCACTGCCAGCGACGGTGTTGGCTAATGTGTCTACATAGAGATTACGAGTGGGGTCAAGATTAAAGTCTGCTGTAATCGATGCGCGGGGATAAAGTGTTGCGCCTTCTTCATTCCATACAACTTGACCATTCACATCCCAGTCAGAGGACTGCAATAACCGAACATCTCCGAGACAAGTTCTATCGTCCGGGTCAGTATTACAGGCGTTTTGTGGTTCGGGGTAGATCGTCAGCTTAGAGAGAACCTCCTCGCGGTTGCGTGAGAATAAATCACCAAACTGGTTAGGCGGACCTGTAATAGGCTCACTCCAAAGCCCGACAAATGCTACACCTTGTTCTGCCATTGGCCTAAAGAGTGCCTCCGAAAGATCAAGCGACAAAGCAAAGCCACGCATAGGAACTGTTTTACCCAAGACACAACCCGCCTGAATTGCGTCCCCTTGGGCAATGTATTCATCTGCTTGCCCCACGAAATATTCAAACACTTTACTGTTGCCTAGTAAAAGATCACCGGTGGTTATACGAACACGCCACACACCGGGAACTGTGTAATCATCTATTCCTGCGACACGTCCGCCCAACAAAGACCCGGCTATGCCAGGGTTAGTCCATAATGCAGAGCCTATTGTGTAGACATAACCCGCTTGGCCTGCTACGCCATGCGCTTCAGGCGGTACTTCAAAAGAACAGGGTATGAAATCCTCGAGGTTTGGCGTGGGTATGTAACCAGGTAAAGTATCAATAAGTTCTGGCAAGATTGGGAGATCGTCTAGGTAATCGGTCAATGCGATGGGGCCTATCCAAGACCGACACGGATAAAGCGTTAGAGGCTCTATGAGTGTGACGACACCTGCAGCAGCGGCATACACATCAGCGCCGGGCGCATCACTAATTGCCATAACGCCGGGGCTGAAATCTTGTGCAACCCCAAACAATGCCCAATCATCTTCATCAGATTGACTTAGAGGCCGTACATACTCGTCTTCGGTAGCACAAAGATTCCTGCTGCCCATGCCTTCAAAGGGGTCAATGCCCGTTCCTTTCAATTCAATTCTGTTAGAGTAAACACCGGGGTCTGGTATGCCACTACCGCCGTAGCCAGTAGCCACAAACCTAAGACTATTTGTATTAATCCCCGGTGCGTTTACTGTTTGGAGGCCACTAAAACGGTTTTGCCCGCCTGTTAAACTTGTACCCGTAATTAGGTCACGTATGAAGTAACTACGATTAGTCCCCGGGGACCCGCCTCCTGTTCTAATGAAATTAAAAGAGGCGCTGGTAAACGTTGACCCAAGTGGAAGTGTGATTTCTACGGATATGCTTGATTCGCTGGAACCTTTCCAGCCGTTCCATCGATCAAGGATAGCGTTATAACTGCCAATGGAGTGACCAGCCACACCGATTACCACTTGTAACAATGGGTCAGTGCCATAGCCGCCGCCAAACAGATAACACCAATCATAGGCTGAATCGTCTGCCTTAACTTGGCTATTGCCAACGCCAAAGGACGTTATCAGGATTAGCAGCGCAACAATCGCCAGACGTTTCATACACATCACACCTTATTGAAGGCGGCCTGCAATAGCACAGGCCGCCGCTATTTCTGGAACGCGGAACTTCGAGTCGTTAGCCCGCCGAAGAAAAACCGCCGCTGAACATCTTGGTTATCATGCCGCCGAGCCAGCGTAAAAGAATGAAGGCCAACGGAAAGCCGAAAAGAACGCCCATTAAGGCGACTGCGACAGGGAGAAAGGAAATCATCCCATCAAAAATGCCATTCACCCCGGTGGTGATACCATTGGTCAAGCCAGCGGTGTTAATTGCGATGGGAACGGGGGTTTGGGCAAAGGCGGGCGCAACTGCTAACAGCAGCATACCTACCACCAACAAAACGAGAAGTGTACGATTTTTGCCAACAGAGGCCATTTTGATATTTCCTTGACTGTCTAAACGAATGGATAAAATGTGATGAGTGCGATATCGCTTTCCTCTATAATTCCGCCTTTCTCCATCCCGACAAAACATGCAACGTGCAAAAATGCACGGAAGCAACTAATCACTAAAACTATCCTCGCCAGCACGGAAGATGTAACGACCAATGATGTACATGGCGAGTACTCCCAAAATCGAACCTAAACCTAAATAAATGGGCAATCCGGTTGTCTGGAATAACAGTAAAAACGCAATTTCTAGGTTCATACAACAAACCAGTTCTTGACTTGCCTACTCACGGCACCCAACACTTCAGCGATGACCCCGGTTACACCCTCGACCAAGGCGAAGGCCACAAATGCCAGCGGTAAAAACGCAACGAAATAGAGAATCGACATCAAATATCCCTTTTTAATTTGAGATAGACCAGAAACATGAGTAGGATTGCAATCATGCCCAAGACCGTCACAATACCCACTTGACCAACATCAATCGAGTAAGAAATAGCAGCGGCATGAATGTTGTCATTGCTATCTTGTATGTATATCTGGTCGCGCCAGTCCTCTATAACTTGCACGGCAATAGGTGTTGAGGTTGCGGTGCTGGTCGCTGTACTGGTCGCTGTCGGGCTGGGGCCGGGCGTGATAGTCGGTGTGCGCGTCGGTGTCGGTGTACTGGTCGGTGTCGGTGTACTGGTCGGTGTCGGTGTGCGCGTCGCTGTGCTGGTCGGTGTCGGTGTAAGTGTAGATGTAGCCATAGGCTGCGAGGTGGGGTTTAAATAATATGGGATGAATGCCGCGTCAAAAGCGATAAAGCCGGAAGTACCAGCCGTCTTTGCCAAAGTAAATTGATAATTGGCAACGGGCAAATCATCAATAAGGAACGAAGCGTATTGAGTACTGGCGGTAAAAAAATTGACCGAAATTGAGTAGGGTACATTGCCAGTATTGAGGTTGGTTATTGTGAGCGACGAACTGGTTGTCCCAACATTTGAGGTGACATAGTAAAAGTACACACTATCACCGTAAAATTTAAAACTCATTGAAGCAATATTAGGCGCTGTACCTGCATTGCTGGATCTATAGCCGCCTGACCGTGCGTTTGCGTCAGTGATTTGCGTCCAAGCCGCCGCCCCGGTGGTATAGCTCATCAAAACATAGGTTTCTTGATATTCCGCCCCATTGCCAAGTGCCGAGGCGTGTACAGTCCTTTGGGTTGCTAACCCCAAAAATAGCAACAAAGCGTAGAACATAATGAGCGTCTTATTCATAAATCCATCATATCTAAATTGTCTTTTAGACCGTACAAACACTTGTACTAGACTAGACGCAATTATTGTTTCGTTTGGTAGAAGTGTTGGTACAATTGTTCCAAATGAGGCACACAATGGAGTCTGACAATGCGACGGTTTGAGATAAGGGCTGACGTGCGATTACTCAGAAAAGAAATATTACGGGCAATTTATGAGATGAATCAAGGTGGCAAACCATTCACCATTGATGAGATAGCCGATCATGTGGGTTGCGCGGGTAAGACGGTTCAGCTTCATATCGGTAAGTTGAGTGCTTCAGGCTACCTTGACAGAGAGTCGGGAAAAGGATCACTCCCAAACAAATACAAGATTTTAAAACCGGGCTGCGAAGTCTTAGGGATGATTAGCGCATGAGTGAACAATCCGTATTTGAGATTAAAGCGCCCGCGCCGCTGTCGAAGATGCGTGAGCGGGTTGTATCGCCTGACAACATCGCGTTGATCGAAGAGGACGATAAAGCACGTCCGCTGGCGAAAGCGGAATTTAAGCGCATACACGAAAAGGTAAAAGAACTGGAAACTGTTATTTTGCAGTATCAATATCAGGAGCGCAAGGCGGAAATTGAACGCCTGAAGGAAAGCTATCTTGCGCTGAAAGTTGACCTGAATACGACAGAGACAGACAACGCCGCGATTCGCCAGCAAATGCAGGGCATACGAATTGAAGTGACCAGCATTCAGAAGCAAATGCAGCCCGCCCGCGCCGCTGCTGGTCAGCTTAACCGTCTGACGATGCGCCTAAAGGAACATCGCACGGCAATATCTAATCAGCGCATCTATGCACAATTACAAAAGGAAATGGCACAAGAGACTTACATCTATGCACAGGCGATTATCAGCGCGTGGAATCGACTTGGGTTCTGTTATGACACCACGCTGGATAAAAAAAGCCGTCGGGATAGTGTGAAGTTTGAATACGCCATAGCCACGCCCGACGAAATCCAGTTCAAGGTCAAAGTGAGAAGCATGACGATCTTCAGGAGCGTGATTAATCATCTGCCCCAAGGCGTAGGTGTCTGGCATTTGGTTAAACCCGACACATTGATTGATCTGTGTGCAGCATGTGAGCGGAATGTCTTTACGCCGCATGTTGATGAGAATTTCAGTTTTCGGAATGGGGCGTGGTTGGTTGTGGAGCGGCTTGGCCTGACGGATGGACTGTTCAATTACATCGAATTGTCGCATTTACTGGCAAGGTATCCACAGGACAGGCGCGGGCGATTTCCACTTCCGCTGGGTGTGAAGCGCGGGCGCAAGATTAACTGGATTGATTTGGCGAAACACCCTCATTTATTTGTGAACGGCCTAACAGGGAGCGGTAAATCCAACACGATTCATGTGATCTTGTCTACGTTGATTCAGATGCACACGCCTGCAGAGCTCGGGTTGATATTAATAGACCTAAAAGAGGGTGCCGAATTATTACGGTACGAGGACGCGCCGCACACCTACGGGGATGTCATCACCGAACTTGAAAATGTACATGCGATTCTATTCAAGTTAGAGGCGCTGCGTCGGCAACGGATGCAAGCCATTAGACAGTTTGCCAGCGATATAGACGGCTATAACGCGCTGGTCAGCAGCGACCAGCGAATGCGGCGAATTGTGGTGGTCTTCGATGAATATCAGGGCATTTACACCAACCGGGCATTAGGAGAGGAAATTAACGGGGTCGTGATTCAACTGGCGACCAAAGCGCGGGCGGCTGGTATCCATCTGATTATCGGTACACAGAGTCCGTTTTCGGATGTGGTGCCTAAATTGGTGAGAGCAAATATCACTTGTGTCATCACCGGGCGGCAGCGGACTATGGGCAGTAGTATCAGCACGGTGGGCAATAAGAGCGCCATAGAATTGGCGGCTATACCGGGGCGGATGATGTGTGACGATGGGAACGACTTGTTTCAAGTGCAAATGCCACACGCAAGACCTGAAGACATCACCGCTGCTATACAGAAGGCAAAAGATTGGGCTGCTGTTAGTCCGCTGGAACTGCCTTCGGAAAACAGCGCGGGTGATGTGATTTATCAAGACCCTGCTACACGCCGCCGCAATGTGCTGATTCAAACGGCATTAGATCAATTCGATGGGGGGTTAAAAGCACGTAAATTATGGGAGGCGATGGGTGATAGTGATCTATCGCTAAATAAGGTCACTGAGATGGTGAAAACTATTGCTGGTCAGGGTGAAATCGAATGGGCTGGCGATTGCTACAAAATTGTCAGGCAACCGGGCAATTTTTATAAGCTGATTCGGGTAGATACACAATTACACAGTTTAAGTGACCTCTCTATAGCTGTAACTGACTATGTGACTACCCATGCAACTGAAAACGAGGGGGAACTATGAAGCGATTAGCGGTAGCAGGTGTAATTTGGGTCATGTTAGCGGGGCTGTTTATCTTTGGCATTTTCAGCGGCGCGGTGGTGCCACTCATGGCCGCATTTTGTCTGTGGACACCGGGTACTCTGTTTGTCGGGTATTCGTTGGGCAAGGTTGGGCTAAAGATTAGCATCGCAGCGCATGAAATGAGTCCGCCAGTTCCAGCGGCGCGGCCTAAAGAGGTTCAGAGAGTCAATCGTGTTCGCAACTTACAGGAGGATATGGGCTAATGCTAGGCATATTTACACACCTATTGGCTGTGGCGGCGGGGGGTTTCTTGGGTTTCGCCCTTGGTACTTATTTGGCGGTTTCTATCTTTGAGCCGTTATTCAGGTATCGTGCTGATAAATGAACGGGAAAACACATCTCATCATTGGCGTTGCCAGCGGTCTAGGCTTATCCATCGTTTTAGGGGCTGACCCAAGTGCAGCCGCCATTATCACGAGCGCAGCTGCGCTTGGTTCCTTACTCCCTGACATCGATCATCCGAATAGCAGCATTAGTTATAAGGTAGGTTTAGCCCGCGCTCCACTGTTTTGGCTCTCACATCGTGGCATAACCCATTCTGCACTAATCGTTATCCTCATAACGTTGGTTGGTCAGCAGATTCAGCCCCTATTGACGCAAGCCTTCAGCTTAGGCTATTCGTCACATCTTGCAGCGGATATGCTGACTCGCGCAGGTGTACCGCTGCTGTGGCCTATCCAGACACGGTTTAGGCTAATGCCGAAATTGTTTATGGGCGGGCTGTTTGAATTACTGGTTTTGGCGGGGTCGGTGCTGGCTTGCTGTACACTGGCGAGTCAACTGGCTTTGGTCTGGATAAAATAAAACCCCTCGAATTCGAGGGGTTATCTGTTTAGCTGAATTTAGCTCCTAGCTAATCAGCCTGTTAGCTCACTCTTTTACTCATGGCGGATTATTCGCCGTCAAAATAATCATCATGAATGCTGTAACCACCCCAATACTCATTGTCATTGTCATCGTCGTAGTCGTCATCACCTTCATATTCACCTTCAAAGCATTCCGTTCTGGCTGTAGAAATCACAGATGATTTTCTATCAGCGTCAAGTTGATCCCAAGCCTGCAGCAATTTGATTAGTTCCCAATCATCGAAGTCAAACCCGCGCTTGTGATATTTCAGCGCCCGCTTAAGTGATCTCAAAGGGTCATTGATCTTCAGGAATTTAGCCTTTCCCAACCCAATATTTTCATCACATATCAATTCTGCGGGAGAAATCAATATGGCACGGCATACATCCATATCAAAAGACTGAACAATGTCATCAGGGAAATTTACCCAGGTGGGGTTTGGGCTGATGATTTGGACTGGTAACTGTATTTTACTCGTTGAGAGAGGGAGAAGATTTCTCGCAATAGATGAGCGTCCCACATAGTCGAGTCCCAAGTATTCAAAACATCCCCAAAAAATGCTATCTGCATTTTCATCCGATGTGGCGAAAACATCCACATCACCCGGTGTGAACTCGAAACCGCCTACCATATAGGCGGCGTATGATCCCGCGATGAAGCCCTTACCTTGCACGATCTCCCATAGGGGCTGAATTGCCTCAAAACCGCGTTGTGGTACTACTTTGATGATGTGTTCGTTCATTTTGTTTTGCCGCCTCCTAAGCGGTTGATTCAGATTGAAAATTCTCGAATTTCGTAACGCTTTTTACGCTGGCGATAGACGCTCTGTTTAATCGCCCCACTCTGATGAATGCGGGGCCGTCCTATACGGGACGGCCTCACATTGGCCTCCTGCCAAGGAATTACTCCGTTACGGAGTGTCCGTTTGTGTAGGTGTGGTTCGAGATGTACAGCGGCGTGGGCAGTTCCATCACCGCTGGCGTAGGGTTTACAGGTGTGATCTTGACCGCCTTTTTGTGGAGTCGATCATTTACAATTGCCAGCGCCGCCATTGCGCCCACTTGATCGATTTCAGCAGCGTAGGGATTCACATCATCCGCCTGACGCTTTTCCATCTGTGAACCAATTTCCACGACACGAATCGCCACGTAGCGAGACAGCCCTTGTGCAGACAACACAGCAGCAGCCGCAAACAGCAGGCCGCCCAACCATACCGTGATTTCTGCCAATGTGGATTGTGTGAGGATGTTGACCAGCGCCGTATACCACGCGCCCGACTGTGCATCGATCACAGAACGCATTGAACCCGCCAAAGCTAAGGCTAGGATTGTGAATGTGACCAACCGTAGCAGGCGGCGGTATCTTTCCGCTGGCGATAGTTCTACAGCAGTCCAGTTATCACCCAAGCCAAGGCGATAGGCCATATTCTTAGACCAAATCTTCAGACTCCAGCGTGTATCACGGTCAGCATGATAATCCGCTTTGCTTTCGACATGATGCACGGTGAATTCCAACGTAAGGTTCAGCAGTACCAGCGCCCAAGCGGCAAAGCTGGCAAGATTGAAGCTAACTTCAAAAAGCTGGATACCATGAAACACCCGTTGATGCTCTACGATTAACAGCAGCACCAATACCAACGGAACACCCAAGCTGACGATGATCGTCTGTGCAAGCGTCAGCAGCGTTTCACCGATGCTGACAATCGCAGCGAGGAGCGCGGGATAAAACGAATTCCAACGGTCAGCCCATTGGCGGGCGGCGGGCGGATTCAATTGCGTCAGGCGGGATTTTTCGCTCTCCTGTACAGCCGTAATCTTGGCACGGTCAGCAGGCGAAAGTGCGATTCCATTCTCTGCTGCAAACTGTTCGACTTGTCTCAGTGTTTCAAATTGCATGTGCTATACTCTCCTATAGGTTTGAACAGTGGTTTGGATGTAACCCCGCATTTGAAAGAATGACGGCAGTATGAAACTCGATTTCCTCATCTGTGAATTCACCTTCAATATAGACACAGATACAAAAATACTCATTGAAGTACATCGCTTGCCTGCCTCTAAAATCAGGGGTGAATTCAACAATTCCACCCCTAAGTTGTCCAGTGGTATTGTTCAAGGCAACGTGGGTTCTCTTTAGAAAACAAATTTCACTCATGCCATTCCCCTAAAATATTTCTGAGATAAGTTTTTGAAGTATCCATACCCTCCATACCCTCCATATTGAGAGAAGAATTAGCTTTTGAACCCTCCATAAACCCTCCATAACCCTCCATAAAACATGGAGGGTATGGATACATGGAGGGTTGTAAAAATCGTTTTAGATTTTTCATCCGTAAACAATCGCTTTGAGTGCTTCACTGGTTAGGCTTACACCTTCATAACAATTGCTATCCATCGTTTTGACTTTGGCAAATCCTAACCGCTGCCAATCCCTCGCTACCTTTGTACTTGACTTGGGGGTGTGCCCGTTCTTCAGGCACCACGTCCGATATGCGGTGTACAGGAGTTGCGCGGGTGTTTTGCCTTCTCTGACCGCCCATTCCTGAATAAATGTCAGTTCAACATCGTTATCCGCTTTGAACTCCTCACGCGCCTGTTCAACCTGTATAACGTGGGTGAAATCGCCAGCCCGCGCCAATCTTTTACCGCCGAATAGCGCCCAATTCAGTATGCCGCTTCGTTCTTGGTAAAGTTTTTGATCGAGATAGTAATCCCACTTTTCGCGGGCGAGGGAATGGCGCATAGGGATGATGAGAACACGCACATCAACCGCTCCGCTGCGGTCAGCCAACACAGGCATGTTATTCATCCCCCACCAAATTTTTGCTTGTGACCTGAATTTGATAGGCTCTTTGTTCTTTACGTCAGCAATGATTTCATCGCTGCTGACCAGCATTTTATAAATGCCGTCAGCCAGCTTAGTGTTTGCATCAGCCTCGCCAAATGTGACCAGTCGTTTACCTGCTACCTGAGAGAGAATGAATCGGTTGGTGCCGATTTGATTCAGGTCTACGGTGGTGTGATAGGCTTTCATCAGCCCGACTAGCAAGTTAATCAGTGTTGATTTGCCGCTACCCGTTGGCCCCACCACCCAAAAACTGACGCGGCGGCTCATGTCCGCTGTGAGTGAATAGTAAAATGCCTCTTGGACCATCTGTATGAGTTGCCAGTCGGTTTTACCGTCCGGTGTGACCAGCATTGTGTTTAGGAACTGGTTAAAAATCGGACATTCCGCTTCAGGGTCGTAAGGGTAGTCTAGTTTTGTGGTAACATAGATGTCACGTCTATGCGACTCCAGTTGCCCCGTTTCTAGGTTAAACAACCCATTGCTTAAATTCAGATATTCAGGAGCTTGATCGATGCTGTTCTCATCGATCAATTCAAGTTCAGTCTGTAAAAACCATTCGATAGACCCCGCCTTTGCCTTACTTGGCTTGATACCACTCTTCTTGTGACTCATCATCACGTTTCTGATGAATGGATTCACATTGCGGAGGGACTGCCAATAGCCTTGGCTGTACTTATGCCACACTGACCGGAAAAACCGATAATCCCCCGCCCATTGCTGCATGACGATTTCTGCCAACTCATCATCTGTTGGCTTGTGTAGCTGCTGCTGACTGTCATCACCGGGCGCGTCTTCTAACTTCACTTTGCCGTTCTTAGACGCTGGCGCGGGTTCGGTGTAATCCTGAATACGGATTCCCAGCCGCGCTGCTACATCTTTAGCAAGCCAGAAGTCTTGACCAGCTTCAGAACATTTCATGCACTTATAGATGTTCTTTTCGCGGTGCCATGCGGCGGCGGGCCGGTTATCGTCATGTTCATGCTGTTTGAATATGCACGGCATGGCCTTAGACCAACCGTCAGCACCATAACCACCCGCGTGTAATGCGGCCTCGATAGCCCGTAAGAAATCAGCAGGCAATTCCTTATCACGCGGCGGCGGCGTGGTGACAACCTTTTTAGTGCCAATAGGCAAGGGTTGGCACTGATTAAGCTGGCGGCGAAAATCATCTCTATCGAATCGCGCATCTATCCAAAGTTTATTGATGTCGCCTTTTTCGCCCAATGAAGCAGGCAACAGATAAGCCTGATATTCGATCTTACCTTGCAAGAGCGCGGCAATAGAAGCCGCCGCCCTGCGTCCGGTGTCATCCATATCAGGATAGTGAACAGCACGGGTTACACCGAAACTGATTAGGTCATCCGCCAATGTCTTTGGCGTTTGACCCTCCCCAAACCAACACAAAACATTGGCGATTCCCGCCGCCCGGTATGCCAGCACATCAGGCTCACCGCTGGCGATATACGCAACGCCGTCAGATGCTTTAATTGCTTCGATTGTGAGAGGTAGGATGTAGTAATTTTGACCGTTCTTACTCCCGCGCCATAGATACTTTGGGTCATGGTCAGAGCCGGCTGCTTTCCAGCGCCGGGCGACCACGCCGCCATTCCGGTCAAACACCGGATATGACCAGCCGGGAGCGCCGTTCACAGTTTCGTTTTTCCAGTTGCCAAAATCCACCGCGGCCTGTTTAATGCCGCGCTGACCCAGCACATCATACGTTTCAACTGTTGTAGTCATAGAGCGGCCTTTTGTTGGACTCGTGACCACATTTTTCTGGACACGTTTAATGCGATGGCAGTTTCATTAAGCTGCTGACTTAAGGCGGTGTGAATATCCCACCATCCCCGGTATGTAACACCCATCAATGAGTTTCTATAGCTGTTATTGTGGGCGGTTAGTTCGGTTTCAAGCCGTTGGACTTCCGTTTCCAGTGCGGTGATGAGGATGTTCTTTTTCTTGTTCAAGATACCTGCTCCTGTAGGACTAAAATGCGTTTTTCTTTCAACTGATTTTCTTTGATTAGCTGGCTGAGTCGGGATTGCGAGACACCCAACTCATACGCTACCGCCGTTTGGCTTCCGTGACGCTCATAGAGGCTGATTAAGATGTCTTTGACAGAGCGTCCCTCTAATTTTGCTAATTCCTTTACCTTGCTATTCCTCAAAGTGCTTTACTCCTATCCATAAATGTGGATAAATTTAGAGAAAAAGGAAATCCACACTACTGGATAATATTAATCCACTTTTGTGCATTGTGTCAATAACTAATCACATATAAGATATGTATTAAGGTACATACGAAAAGATAACAATGTACATACACGGGAAAAGAATTGCTAATCGAAGAAAACAACTGAAGATGAGTCAACAGGATTTAGCAGATTTGGTCGCCGCCCAACAAAAAGAGGTTTCTATGTATGAGACAGGAGAACGTGAACCTTCAGCAGATAGGGTTTATCTTATTGCTAAGGCGTTGAATGTTTCTATAGACTGGCTTTTTGGCTTAAGCGAATCCATGCTGCCCTTTGGAGAAGACTATCTTACTTCGGATGAAAGAGAAGCGTTGGAAATTTTCAGATCAACGCCGCTTGAACAGAGGGAGAAGATGTTAAACGTTCTAAAGGCGCTTGCTTAAATCCTCCAGACACTCTAATCAGGTGTCTTTCTTTTTCACTGTCTCAGATTACACACTGTTACAATAAAGGGTAGTAGACTGATGCGAACACACGAAACTGAGTTCATTCGTCTTATTGAAGCACATGAGCGTGCTTGGGGTGATGAGATTTACCGGGGCAGGCCGTCGCTGGAACAGATCATGAATACTCAGGTGGTGGTGTTTTGGCGGAGTCATAAAAGACGTGAGGAGAGATATACGATTAGCGTGTACGCAACCTTAGATGATGTGGAAGCGTATTTAACTAAGCTGCTGTTTCGGGCTGCAATCAATCCGCCCGCGCAAATTCTCTCTCGGATTTATGCCAGCAAACGGCGAATGCATATCACCGGAGTCACTATCAACTTTGGAGTAAGTGAAGGTGCAAAATAAGTACAGATATTACCTGACGTTGGTGTTTATTCTCGCCTGTTTGTACACCTTGCTAAGGGCAGCGAGTGGCTTTCCATTCTCAATTGAGGGTTTTATATCAACATTCATAGCCATACTCATTCCAGTTGCGATATTGGCTTTTATTCAGGGGTTGTTTGGCGAGAAACAAAAGACGGTCACAATCGTTAAGAGAAAAGATTAGCCCCCAAATGTGGGGGCTTTTTTTATGGGTGCGGGGGTGGGTTTATTGCGGTGGGTCGAATCATGATGCACAGTGCGCCACTCGGACTGGTATTTAGAATGTGACCAGCGGGGCATTCTGGCGTACTCACTAATGGCGGCATGGTCGCAGCTGGGGGTTGTGTCTCCTCGACGACAATTCTTTCGATGCGTAGACCAAAGCGCGGCTGGGGCGGTTCGTCAGCACCGCGAAATTGCAGCACTGCTAGAAAGACCAAGAGCAAAAGTACAGCGGCATAGGGTAGCAGCTTCATTTTTTATCCTCATACTTATATCTCACATACACCTCGGATTGATTGCTTAAGTTCCTAAAGGCACTGCCCCTGTAATGTCCCTCTGCCCATTGAATGAGGGCGATAAAACGCCTTCTGAGAAAGCTAGGGCGGCGTTTAGGGAAACGCCTCATAAATTCGCCAGCGGAATCCGCTGCTGACCGGGTGAGTAGCAGCCGAGCCGCGTCAGGGGAACGCGCATAACCCATCATCATCAGGAGTAATTCATCTTCTGTGGCTTCTCTCAGGATGTAGGGGTTAATCAATTGGCGCGGGATGTACGGTGTCTTTTTGCGCCAAAAAAGATATTTATGAAAGCGATGAATCATCATGGTTCTGTCCCTTCGTCAGGTGGTAGAGTGACTGGCATATCTGTCCAGTCGGGGGGAATATAGGTTGGTTCTGGCATATCCGTTGGGCAGTAAGAAAGCGATAATCATTCTGGAAGCCATATCGTTCAGCGATGAGTCGCATCGCATAGGTAAATTGGTTGATGTCGACGATGATTAATTGCAAGGGTTATTTGTACGGACAGATTGCTGTTTTACGTCCCTGCTCAATATAAATTCAATCACAATTTGATTTTATCCGGCGTGGTCTGTATGATGTGCGCTTAAATTCCGCTGGAAAATCAACATGACAA